>Ga0123355_10006622_pt1 | contig 17198 bp, 9 predicted proteins | sample TergutEmb28metaG_3_FD_89872 | JGI IMG/M metagenome (GOLD analysis project Ga0123355, IMG submission 89872) | Embiratermes neotenicus P1 segment gut microbial communities from Petit-Saut dam, French Guiana - Emb289 P1 | ecosystem: Host-associated > Arthropoda: Insects > Digestive system > Gut ...
AAAAAAAAATAAAAATATAATATAAAAAAAAAATTTAATAATTTTTTTTTTTTTTTTTTTTTTTTTTTTTTTTTTTTTTTGCAAGATTTCCAAGTAGAACAAGAGGCTGGTGACCTTACCGACTAGCTTATAGTAGCTGTGATATCATTTTCTACAACAGCAATACCAATAACTACTGTTACCGCCACTGTCATCACTGTCATGGTCGTCATCCTCATGTAGGGGAGCCAGGATAGTTCAGCTTGAAATGTTACTTGGCTTTGGGCTAGAAGGACTGAGAAATTATTGTTTAGTTCCCCAGCAAAAGCAAGAGATATACAACCTCATCTATCCACACAGGCTCTGGGGCCCGCTCTAACCCTCTATTCCATAAAGAATGGGGGCTGATTCCCCACTGATAAAGTGGGTAGGGCATGAAGCTGATCACTCACCTCCATGTTGAGGATAACTCTGTATATCAAGTTCCCAGTATGCCTAAATAGAAAGGTGCTTAATTAAATGCAGAGAGAGCTTTACCCTTTACATTTGCCTCTTCTGACTAAGGTGTCCTGCTAGCCAAAATTTCTTCATCAAGGTGGCATATAGGGGCAGACTTAAAAGCCAAGCTGTGCTTCTGCAAGAGTATGATTGTGTTACAACTGTCGACTGCACGTAGCAAAGTTAGTGGGAACTTGAGTGCAGATGGTCACTGCGATCCAAATGTAAATACTGCAGTAACAGTGACGGATTTTTAGTTACTAGTGGCAAGAGAATGATAACAGTGATGGGTTGAACCCAGCAACAGAAGGGAGTCTGACGTTCAGGTAGCCGTGCATCGTGATAAATCTGACGTTCAGGTGACCGTGCATCATGATAAATTCTTATAATAAAACCAACTAGATGCACTAATTTCTCAAATTTATTTTTGGAATAAAACTCTACATGTTTCAGACAGAGGAACTGTCCGAAACATGTAGAGTTTTATTCCAAAAATAAATTTGAGAAATCAGTGCATCTAGTTGGTTTTATTATAAGAACAAAAGGGAGGTTGCTTTAGTAACACTAATAACACATTAGTGACTACATATACACAATAAATGCAAACATTACTATATGTTCCCTGAACAATCCTATTCGCTTGTCATTAGAATAGTCTGTCAGGTGGATTCATTTAGAAGTCACTGCTCTTCCTTTGCTACACTCTGTTTTTCTTAACGATGTGGCCTGGAGAAAGGCATGAAATGGAAAACCGGGAAACTGTTCACAAGTATGCTGACATCTTACAGTTTGGGGATCCAGGTCTTCTGCAGTAATACACAGAGTCACAAGTTAGTGGTTCCCATTGTTTGAAAGGGGCACATAGCTTTCACGCATCATGAACCACTAACCTGGTGGTGACATTAGACCTCATCCCACATGACTTGGATCCACAACAACAATGCTGCGGCAACCACATATCTCACATCATACCTTTTGTTTTCCACCGCTAAAATAACGTACGTGAAAGTAAAATCATCTAATTAAAAACATAATATTTTACCATATAAGTAAAGCTACCACCTGTAATAAGATTTTCAAGCTTTCATACTGTGTATTCATCAAATCATGCTCTTCTGGATTTCCCAATGTGTAAAGGTAAAGCACTCCCTGTGCATACCCATCACAGGCCCACAGGGTTCCAGGAGGTTGTGGCTCCCAGATTTCTATACAATCGACACATGAAAGTGGTAAGGTTGTCGGTCCTATGCACTGGCCACCTTTACCCCCCCCAAGAAATATTCCTTTTACTCAGTTCTGTTAAAGGCTGAATTGGCCCCAGGGCCACAGTGCGGCCAGAAGGATTACACCAACGAAAAATTCTAGTGACACCATCAGGGAATCGAACCCAGAACCTTCTGGCTTGTAGCGCAGTGCCTCAACCAACTGTGCCACCGCATGCCCACTCCTATTGTGTAGGACTGTAGAATTGTACCAATGTTTTGGTGAAGCACCCTGTCTCAGTCCTCAGAGTGACAGAAGTATGTCTTTGTAAACACCATAATAACATAATCTGACGGTCTAAAGTGTCGCTTTCTAACATGCTGAACATGAAAACGCATTCAACAAAGATGTCACTTGTTTCATACACATACGGTATGTGCTCTTACACTTAGGAAAGGACACAAATTACAGATGTTTAGAAAACAAGGTGCTAACAAAAATATTTGATGTGGAATAAGAAACCAACTAGATGTCACTTAGTATTATATTTATTTCTCCTTTATAAGTTGCTCAACATGTTTTGGGCCACCTTGTGCGCATCTTCAGGAGCTGACGACTTAGTGGTATTTTTCGTTGTGCTACATACTTCCCAATGGAAACACAACCAGCCAACCGGATCTGACTGCCTACACAGCCATGGCACTACACCACACGCAAAAAATACCACTAAGTCGTCAGCTCCTGAAGATGGGCACAAGGTGGCCCGAAACATGTTGAGCAACTTATAGAGGAGAAATCTAGTTGGTTTCTTATTCCACATTGAACTATGATGCACGGTCAACCACACATCAAAAATATTTGAATTTAAAAAGAATAAAATTAAGCAGGCACTTTAACATATTATGTATGGAAGAACTTTCATACTGGACAGAGCACTGTAAAATACAGGAGGCCACAGTAGGCTGAGGTGGAGGAGATGAAAGATGCATACAGAATATTGGCGGGGTAACTTCTCGGAAAACGTCTGTTTTTGGTGTTGGCATTAGCAGTATCGAACCTCTGAATTCTGCTGCAGCAATATTAAGTAGTGGACAAAGTGTCCGTTTTTATCATGTCGCAGAGCAAGGCTTTTTATCATGTAGACAGCCTGGATCAGTGAAGACATTCTGTGCCAGTTGCCATGCTCTGAGTCAAGGGGCACCACGAATTAAAAAGTGATAATTTGCAGATACTGCCCATAATGGCTGATAACTGTTCTACATTGTAGGGACCAAGACAGAGGTACATGTAACAATCCAGACTGATATAATTAATGTTGAAACTTCAACATCATTGATATAGATATTAAAAAATTCCTAAAAGTGAACTGTTGTGCTCACCATTACCACTTGACAGTGTTCTTGACTACTGGTGACATTCATCAAATAACTTCAAGTTCCAAACCCACAAATTTTATTTCACAAGCCATCTACAACATTGTTATTAAGTGACGTTCACGATGCATTTTGGACAATATTTGAGCATATTCAAGGAACAACGTCCATCATATATTAGCCCTTCAGTGTTAGCCTGGGTGCACCATAGGTTGTAAATGCATTTAAAGGTACCATAAACTTAAATTCACTCCATCTTGTGCAGTAGTTGGAAACTAAATCCCAGCGTTACTGAAGGGTTAAAACTGCCAACAACATGGCACTTGCAATATATGTCAACTTGCTCATGCTTTGACATGTAATAAGTATAGAGACGCAATGTTCTGATGTTTTTACACACTGGCTTCAGTGTCCGGGTTCTTTTACATACACGAAATAGTGCAGAAGAGCTACAGTATTTACCCGGATACCAGATAACTCTCCATTTATCACTGTCACATTCATAATCTTCAATTTTCAGAAAATACCAACACAGAATATGTTTAACTTCGTATACAATTTTAAGGTGATTCCCATTTTTCAGATAAAGAATTACAACAAACTTCCTAACCTACATTCAGGTAAATGTTATATTTTATACTACAATAACAGGGTAAGACTTATGGTCTGACTGTGACCACACCTTAAATAAATGTTCTTCTCCAAGTTAGCAGTATCTCTTGTGCCCTTAATCTGAAACTAGGTTTCCATGCCTGATAATTACATCACTCAGTGATCCCCAGATTCTGTGCGACTGTAGAATGTCCGTGAATAGGCAGCAGGTCCACGGTTGAAGAAGCGCGACCCGAAGCGACTGTTACGAAGGAGCACCAGCAGTAGTACGGTAACAGGGACAGCAACTAGCACCCCTACCAGCATGCCAATCAACAAATTTCCATCCCTCTCAGGATGGTTCCCAGCAGTGTCCAGGCACCGCATGTGGTAGTTAAGAACTTGTAACTCGTGCATCTTTCTTCCTCGCATTTCCTCTGGTTCCATACACCTGTCAAAGGACAGAAAGAGACAGTAGTTCAGTGATTCTCCAGAGAAGTTTATTCTACCTGACAGAGCTTCACATAACTGCCTTCTATATGTCTCTATGATATGTCAAAGAATTGGCCTCATTTTTTAAAACTGATACATCACCACTGTCTTGTAAAGATAAAGGTTGACACAATAAATAATACACTCTCCACAACAACTCTCCTTCATTTTGATCTATATTCCACTGCAATATGTTACAGGCATTGTCAATGGCCATCTTCTGCCAGTTCATGCCTGTATCTGGCAATAAACAAAATGACAAATTTAAACAGTAGGAATGAAATGCTCTGTCCTGCATGCCTGCTTATTCAGGCCATGTTACCTTCCATACAGACTAACATCATGGAGCAGAATGCTTCTTGAAAGACTAATAGCTCCTCAGGTACTCATGAAATTCCCCATCTTTTATGGAACTTAAGGGTTCATTACTGCAGTCACTAGAGCTTGCCACATCTTACTATCCTGAGTCAGATCAATCCAGTGCATTTTATGGCACTTAAGGGTTCATTACTGCATTCACAAGACCTCGCCACATCTTATTATCCTGAGTCAGATTAATCCAGTCCCTACACCACATCCTACTTCTTCAAGATCAATTTTAATGTTACCTTCCCATCTAAGCCTGCATCCTCCAAGTGGTCTCTTTCCTTGAGGTTTCCCCACCCAAACACTGTTTGCACTTCTCCTTTTCCCCACACACGCTACACGACCCACCCATCTCATTCTTCTCGATTTGATTACTTGAACAATATCATGTGAGTAATACGGATCATCAACGTCCTTGTTACTGCTCTCATACAGTCACAAAAATTCAAAGCATACACGAGTTTTGAGGTTTTAATAGCAGTGTAATAGAGAACTTTGGTTTTTTGTGATGTGACACTGTGTCACTAGGGCAGTGGTTCCCAACATGCCGAAGTAACATCACGAACCAGTAACCCAATAATGCAGCATCACATCCCAAAAGGCTACAGTCTTAAGATAAATATACAGTATTAAAGCAGTGCTAGTGAAGATGCACGGACACTGTGGTGACTGGTAAGCAGTTACCTTTGTTCCAGGGTAGGTTGTGCCCTCTATCTTCAGGGTCCAAGAAGCAAACTAACCCTTTCTAGAAGCACTGTAGTTTTCTGCAGATTCCTCTTATATATAATGTACTTACTGCAGACTGTCCAACTGATCGTGGATGACTTCCCCAACTGATGGTAGCAATGTGCTGACCATCCATTGGTTCTCACAATCGCACATCCAAGGATTCCCCTCTAGGATCAGAAATTTCAGAACATCCCAATGCCCCAGCAAATGTCTGTCCAGTGAACTCAGATTGTTATATCCAAGGTCCAGCTGCAAGCAGAAGCACAATTTACAGCCTGTGGGACAATAACTGGAGTTCAGTCACGGTTTGAAAATGAAGACAGTGAATAAACGGCCATTGTAGAGACCAACATCACAGTGCACAAAAAGTGAGAAAGAGATACAAAGTAAAATTGAGACAGATAAAAGATAAATGTTCATTGGAGGAGAAAGAAATACACAGTAAGTTACATCATATGATAACTCAAGCAGATAGAAATATCAATTAATGTTAACAATAATGATTGGGCTTAATAGTGATAAGAATTCACAGATGATGAAAAAACTGCCAACAAAATAAACCATGAGAAATGAAAAACAGGATAGTTGAGTAAGGAGAGACCAACTTGATGACACTTGCTTTATTATTTCTTTACTTAATGCTCAACATGTTTCAGATGTATTAACATCCGAAACATGTTGAGCATTAAGTAAAGAAATAACAAAGCAAGTGACATCAAGTTGGTCTCTCTTTACTCAACTATCAAGATGATGCACGGTCCAATAAACATAAGAAAAACAGGATATTCAGAACATAAACTAGTCCATACTTCAGGATGCAGCACATGACACTCACCTTTATGATGGGTGGCCATGCTTCTGACTCTTCGTTGTTCCTGCGTGAACTGAATGTATCAGGATGAATTGTTAACAGGCGAGGGTTATGGCTGAGGTACACTTCCTGCAGTGCTATGAGAGTTGACATGGCACCAGAGGCTATGTAGGTCAGATTTGGCATGTTGGTCATGTGAAGTTCATGCAGAAAAGGCATTTCAGACTTGAAGCTGCAGTTAAAAAGAACCAATGACTGAGAATCACTCGATCACTCGATCTCCCACATCAAAAAGTTGACATCATATGTGTTTCCCTTCAAATGTTTACATCTATATAATATGGTTCATATAAATTAAATATATGACTTTATGGCAAGTTTCCACACAGACTCTTCATTAGTATTGATTTTTGTGTTCAATTTCTAAAACAGATTCTTGTGAATTATCTTGTAAACAAGGCCAACTTGGTGCACAATTTACTCTTAGTATATTTGTTTATCACTCTGTACGTTTTTTGGGCAACTATGTGCCCATCATCAGGAGAAATAACTGTGTATATGCGACACTTGGTATTTGTCACTCTGTATGGATGACTGTCTGGCATGCAGGGTGGAATTCCACCCTGCATGCCAGACAGTCATCCGTACAGAGGGACAAATACCAAGTGTCGCATATACACAGTTGTTTCTCCTGATGATGGGCACATAGTCGCCTGAAACATGTAGAGAAAATAAATAAACATACTAAGAAAAACTGTGCACCAAGTTGGCTTTATGTACAAGATTACACAAGGATGCACAGTCAACAAAACATAAAACTCTTGTGAATTAATTCAGTAAATCAATAAAATTCTTTGTTTTATTTTGCTAGGATACAATTACTTTTTCTGTATAACGAATTTAACAAAAAGTGATCCCAAATTTATTGACAAATCATCATACCGCACTACTTGCAAATTCAAACATTCAAAATGCAGTGACATGTATACCCTCAAAATATCGCACTAGTGTATTATTCATGATTTTTAACGTTGGGCAATACTGTGCTATCTGCAGCCTTCAAGGGTTGGTAGCAGTGGGTTTATAGGTGTATCACATGCTGAGTCTGTTCATGTCCATCTGCTAGTTATAAGGTTGCTCACAAGTTTTTCATAGTGTGATTCCTTGCCAGAAACTAGTAATAAATTCTACGAAATGTATGTGTTGATATGTGACAGGGTGCACACATGGTGGGTTGGGTTGCCGGACTGAAGGTAGCTGTGTGTGTCAGATGGGCATTGCCACTTGCAGTTGGGTAACCACAACATGACAAGAAGACCTCTACAGGTGCACCACCAGTGTCACCTTGTGCACCTCACTGACTCAGGTATGAACCCGGCCATTTTTCCATTTGGTCAAAATACGCTTATGGAGGTCAGTTCTAAAAACACAATACAAAGAAGACAGTGGATGTTCTGGAGAGATGTGTCCCTGGCAGAAACATCAGCTCCTTCATTGCCACACATACCCCCATGACATATTGTAGTATCCACAATAAGGTTACACCAAAACCCTATTTATTTAGCACACGTACAGTCCATACATAACTCTATTACAACTGAAGTGTCAGGTCACTTACAAACTTTAGTATCTTACAGATGGCAAAATGATCTGCAGGAAAGACTGAAAAAAAAAAACATGCAATCAGTATTTACAGGTTTGCAGTTAGGGTAAAAGAACATCCTGTTGACTCATCACAGAGATGAGCATTACTATGTGGTCTGGGTACTTCCTAAGGAAGTAATGTGGGAAGTTGGAAAGGGATTGGGGGGGAGGGGGGGGGGTGAAGCAAGGTAGCAATATAAAGTTCATCCGAAAGTGTTTTGCTTCTCATTCCTACTGGATGAATGGCTTTGGGGTTGAGCAAAAACCTTACATGGGGTGGAGGCCAGTACACTGTTCTGTAGGCACAATGCCTACAAGATCTGGTGTTATCACAGTAGTGACATTGAAGATTTAATTTGTCTGGGTTGTGACATTATCAATAGGCAAGCAGTTTCTGACACTTCAAGTGACTGTACTGCCTTCATTTCTTGTTACCAGAATTCAGGACAAAATCAAAAAATATATATAGCTAACAAATCCAAGTTTATATATTTTGGTAGCCACAGTAACGGATCAAAACTATACCCATTAAAAAATTAACATATGACTAAATTCAGGGAATGCTTGCTGCTGGTCAGTTCAGAATATTTTGTGTATTTGTATGTCATCTAAACCATAGTTATAAAAGGATACAAAAGTAAAGTTGATGCACAAGGAAGAGATAAGAAAGATATATATATATATATATGGACAAGAAGATAAAAGACCACACTGTGAAGTGAGACACAGAGAAGCAGTAAACTATTGAAATGGATCTAAAAGAGAGTGAGAGTAAGCGAGTGTGGACTGGATTAAACTGGCTCAGTAGACAGCTTCTCTGAATACAATAACGACATTTAAAAATCTACAGTAATTTCTGTGAAACACACAGACATTACTGAATACACATAAATGTCAAGCTTCCTTTGATATTCCACTGTTCTTCACACCAGCAGTAACAAAACTTGCTTCTTTATTCATCTGGGAAATACACAGAAAATTTTGGCCAAAAAACACTAAGGGAAGAACCAAATTGTGAGATACAGGTATACAAATATCTTACAGACACAGGATGTGAGGTTGTGAATTCGATTCATCTGGCTAGGGATAGGATTTAATGTCACGTGCCAACAAACCTTCAACTGACTTCCTGACATACTCAATAACTAACTGACCAACCAACAAGCCAACCATCTCCTTGGTACCAAGTCCTTCTTCAACAGCTAGGTATGCCTCAGTTAGTCAACAGATTCCCCACATTCTTGACTAAATCAGTTTCTACTAACTTCTGAAGTAAAATGCTGCTCCATGAGAATAGTGACTTCATTGTTTGTCAAATTACTGTGTCAATCACTGCAATATAGTATTCAGCCCTCTTGTTAGGATTAACAGAACCCAATTCACAAGGTTCCTTCACACTCTACATTTTGCAAGGCAGAAAAAAGTTGGAAGAGGGCATAAGATCATATGTGGAAGCATTACATACCTGGAACGGTCAAGCACGGTGACTGGGTTGTCAGAGAAGTGCAGCACTTCCAGGGCATGGGTGTGTTGCAGTGCTGCTGGGACCCGAGTCATAAGATTGCCTGTCAAGTTGAGGGTATGGAGGTATTTTGGTGTGTGTAGCAAATATTCGGGAAGGTCCTTCAGCTGTGTATACGAGAGATCCAAAGCCTGCACATAAATAGGCATGATGGAACCTGCAGGTTCACCACAGTACCCAACAAAACCTGCTCCCACACTAATCTCATTCAGCTCAATCCACTCAGCATTATGGTACACAAATTTCTGTTTATAATCGGCATATAAGCGTAACCAAACGAAGGTCAGTAAGATCAATGGTGCATGTAATATTTGTAGGAGAGATGAGAAATGCATACAGAGTTTTGGTTTGAAAAACCTGAATACAAGACATCACATGGGAATTTTAGGCACAGATGTCAGGACTATGCAAGATGACTGTATGAAATAAGAGTGACTGGTTTCAGGTCAGGTGGTGGTGAGATAATGTAAAGGTCATTGTATAAACTCTGGTACCTTCCTCCCTTTAAAAGTTTCAATCCCTACAGTCACACTAGCAAGAGCTACATATTAACAATGATATAATTAACAACTCACATATGTGCATATTTTTGAAGGTCAAATTGTCACTATGTAAAATTTCTGAAGATAGGATATCAAAATTTATCTAGGTCTAGAATTTTTGTCATACTAATTGTTATTAACATAAGGGTAATGTTACAGACAGGTATTTGAAGGATTATTCAACATATACAGAGTGTTTCAGAAGGAAACTTCAACACTTTTGGAGATAGTTCCTTAGGTTAAATTACAATGATATAACCAAAAACACTGATATCCAAACTTGGCTACACAGATAATGATGCGAGAAGAATGTGGTTCTCTCACAGTTCCATGTACTGTACCTGTTTTAAAGTGGTGTGTTATCTGTACGATGCATAGGCCCATACTTGAACTAATGGCCAGCACAAGCCATATGGAGGAAAGTGTTATAAATGAAGTACTTGGAAACCTAAAGATCATTTTTATGAAACTAGTGTCCTTTCCTTGCTTAACCGTTTGATGTCTAACGACCTTTATAGTGGTCGCACCACACCGCTAACCTCTAAACGTTTCATTTTATATATTTATTCAACAAATATAGATACTGAATATTTTAAACACGGTAAACACTGTCCGTTTTTTTCTCTTCAAAATGCAGTTTGTTTCATAATTCTAACATATTTGGTTCCTGTTTTATTCACATTTTATATACAGAGTGTGCTAAAATTTAAAAAAAATAATTCCAGCGCCAAAAGGTTAATGAACATCTTTATGTCATTCAGTTGTTTATTAGATGTTAAATCCAGGCATTAACATTACAGTAAATACATATTCTTTCCACTTGTAACACATATTTAGTAAGCAATAAATAAATAGCAGTTCTTATTATTTAAAACTTATTTTGGCATGATCTCCACTACTGTTAAACTTCAGATATAGTTAGTTTTGGTTTTATCAATGTCATTTTTCCTAAGAAACGTTCTCATGAAGTATGGCAGATTCACCCTGAAACAACTTGCATATGCAAACAAAATTTCCTACCATTCATTAGCTATCACCATTGTTTGGAGATTTAAACATACACATCACACAGGTGCCATGATTCTGTTCTAAATCCTATAATAATGTAAATCAAATATGAATTGCCAGCTTACCTCAAGATATGTCAGTTCACTAATAGCCATCACTGTTGATTGATCTAGAATACGAAGGGGATTTGAGTCCAGACTAAGGATCCTCAAGTTTGGCGTATGTTCAAACATGTCTGACTTGAGTGTATGGATAGCATTGAAGCTAAGTTTCAAAGTATGCAAATCAGTAAGTGGCGTATATTCACCCGGGGCATAGGATCCCTAAAACAAATAAAAGAAATAAATTAAAAAAAAACCTAAATGAATTAATAACAACAGTACTTCTTGTCTGCAAAGATTATATAATTGACATAGAAACCAGCCTAAAAATTATATTTCCAACATCTTTTTGTCTTCTTCTTTACCTATATAACACGACAATAAAAAGAAATAAGAGGTAAAGTAAGTCAAAACACAACTAGTTTTATTGGTGTTAATGAAACGACATGTGGAAGTGCGTTGGTATGTGGTATCCTGGGCGGGGGGTCATCCCCCTTGGGCTCTATCATTGTTGGTGTTGGTGGGAGGGGTCCGGATGGCGATTAGGTCTATGCACGTCACAAGTGTGGCGTTGGAGATCTGTAGAATAGATGTCTTGTTTGTTGGTTCTAGTGTTTGTCACTTTGGTGCTGGATATTTTGTGTAGCCCTGCCACATTCGTGTATTGTATACGGAGATCACTGTAGAACAGGCATCCTGTCTGTTGTTATAGTCACTGTGGTGCTGGATTCTGCATGTGGCACTGACACAGTCTTGTGTTGTATGTGGGAATCACTATTTAACTGACACAGTCTTTTGTTGTATATGTGGATCACTAGTAAACTGCATGCTGTCGCTGCACTGCTGTCTTAGTATATGGTTTTTGTCCGGTTTGCATGTGTAGACTGGCCTCTGTTGTTACGTGGTGGCTGTTACGCGTTAACTTTGGTAATAATAAAGAGCTTCAAATGTATGGTCATCCACTGATCTAAGTTAATTTTTTGCTATGGAAAACAAGTCATCTATTATTACAGGGTCATAAATTCCCTGAAGATCAGATGGGAGAACAATAAATTCACAGCAAGCATTGGTAAGAATTCTCTCTATAGTTCCAACAGGAGACAAAAAAAAATGCCTCAAGGTAAGGTTCTATCATAAATGGTTATGAGTAATGTTAAATCTTAGAAAGTTCTTTTGGCACAGACTTAGTACAAATTTATTATAATAAACTACGTTAAGACAAAGGACAGAGAACTTCAATACACAAATTCATCTAGAGAAGGAAGTTTTTACCTGGAACACAGCTGCATCCAGATTGGCTGAAGTAATATCATTATAACTCAAATCAAGTTCTGTCAGATTCTGAAGATTCTTGAAGGCTTCATTGTCGATGCGAACAATGCTACAGTGATGAAGTGACAGGCGAAATACTGTCATACGTGGATACTGTGTCACATGGACAAGATAATTGTTGTCCATCAACAAATCAGTAATCACCTTGCCCGTGGGCCATTCTGCAGCAATCGGGTGGCTTTTCAAATTGCGAGAACTGCAGTCAATTGTTGTGTCAGTACACGTGCAACTAACACAGACAGGATCAGCCTGTGTCAGTGCTGTGCACACTAACAAAAGCAGCAGCCACCCTGTCCAAAACTCCATGGCTCTGCAAAACAAAATTCTGTATGTGAAGTTCCCACAGCAGTAACAATATATGCCATTGTGTATGTTGGTTACATAGGTACCAACATTCCAGAGCAACCTGCTGCCTCCATGATCAGATCAGAAGTTTTATACCTTGCAGATGGAGGCATAACATACTTTCTGTTCAATTAAGTTGCTCTGAAACATCGGGGAATACTCACCCTATGGCAAACTCAGAAGACAGGAAACACTGCCAACACCATTGTGACAACCTCAAATCTCACACATCCCAGACCTTTTTTCTATGTTCCGTTGACCGTGCATCTTTATATAATCTCGTAAATGAAACCAACTTGGTGCACTCTTTATTCTTCGTGTATTTCGTCATTTTTTTTTATTTATAAATTCTACATGTTTCAGACCACTCCAGGTCCATCATCAGGAGGAACAACTGTATTTATGCAACACTTGGTACTTTGTACTCTGTATAGCTGACTGTCTGGTATTTACCTGCATACCAGACAGTCAGCTATACAGAATAACAAGTACCAAGTGTTGCATAAATACAGCTGTTCCTCCTGGTGATGGACCTGGAGAGGTCTGAAACATGTAGAGGTTATAAATAAAAAATTGACAAAATACACTAAGAATAAATAGTGCACCAAGTTGGTTTCATTTACGAGACCCCAGACTTTGTTTGTACATACCTACATATATATATATACACAACACATCTGAAAGTTTGTCAAAATGATGGCAGGACATTGAATAAGTCACAAACGTACACAATATACAGAATTAGTACAATAAAAAATACTATATACATTTCATATATGGTATTATGAATCATCCTTACACACAAATATTACCAACAAAGCAAGAGGCGTGTGTATTTAAGCACTGTCTGAACGCTACTTTAGTACGTAAATCATGCCTTTTCTTCCGTGATGAATAGGATGAGTGGGCATAAACCAGTTCCATATTTACACAGGTCATTTAGACCCAGTATAGTACATATTTACACAGGTCATTTAGACCTGGTACAGTAGAGAAGAAATGATATTTTACGACAGGGGGGGGAAAAAACCTGATGCAGAAATATTTCATAATGAAACATTAAAAAGCCTGGAAAAATGGGGAAGTAGGAGCATATAATTATGATGGATGTTGGTTTATTTGTGCTGAACTTTTGGATCCACTACTACCAGCAACTGTTGACTTTAAGTTCCTCTACTAATATGTGAAGTGCTTGACGGTATCATAGTAACACTGAAACAACATTTCAGAAATGATAAAAGAAATAAAAAATGATGTGCAGAACAAACAAGTACCCAGTGCAATGATCTTATCAGAATGAGGAGCAGAAGAGGCTACATTTCAAGAACAGATCTAAAATTGGGATAAGAATTCATGATAAAGAAAAATGAGTAATACATGAAAGAACAAAGTTGTGACATTAAATGCACAGAAAACAGCAAATGACATTAATGAAATAATAGTGTAACATTTAAGATCGAAAACCAAACTGTAAGAACAGCAATAAGTACTGTTCATGATGAAAGACAACAAGCCATGAAGCAAAAATGTTATGTCTGATAAACAGAAGAATAAATAAAGAAATGAATCATTGATTCTTGGTTTAATACTTTCAACAACACACTGGTTATGCACAGTCAAATGGTAAAATTACTCTGAACAGTGAGCTGGACAGGATGTGGAAGTAAGCAACTGTGGCACATTTTAAGGAACTAACCCATGATTTACCTTGAAAGACTGAGGAAAACCACAAAAAAAAAAAAACCCCTTCAGGCCAGTAATCAAATCAGGACATGCTGCATTTGAAGGAATAAGCACCGTTCAAAGTGCATTAAGACATTTAGTTGAAGACACAAACCAAACAAAGATGTCATACAAATGAACTTTTGGAATAACAAGATAACCCCCTTTGTAAAGTAAGAAACCCTGAGGCAAGGTAAAGTTGTCCCTGTACACATCATGAAGGCACATGGTGGAATAGAGGTGTGGCTCCACTCACTTTCAACCTTACCACTAGAAGGAGGGGTTTTGGTCTGTTTCAGCCCCAACTGATAAACTCCTGGAGTAGAAGAAGACCCCAGCAACCATACAGAAGGAACCCGGACAGATAGTATAAAACACATGATTCATATTTTCACAATAACACCATCATGTTGATTGTGTAATGTGAGTCACCTAACTAGATCTAGCATTGGGAAAGGTGATGATGATGGATCATATGGTTGCACCACATCTGGTTGACACTGTTCATTCCTGCATTAACAATTTACATTAAAACTCTTGAGTTCACAGAGAGTGACATTAAAATATGTAAAACATGTTTTAAGTGTTTTTATGTAAATTTTAGATTATTAAAGCCTATGTATGTGCAGTTGTTGGCGTGTTACTTAAATAAACTACAAAATGCACTGTGCAATGATAAAGACACTAATTATTCTGTCTACATTCCAAAACATTATATATCAGGCTGCATGAAAGAAACAACATTTACAGCTGTTGTGTACAGGCATAAGACGTAGTCCACTACTTGGAAAACTGAGATGATGGGAGCATAACATTAAAATGGACGCAAGCAGCTCAACAAGATCTTATCCAATTATGGACTTCAGTTTTAGTGGTGCTGAGGGTTTTATCATCATTCAGTTATATTAGCATGCACTTCCAAATATCAGATCTGATAGTACTAAAGAGCAAAATTCCACTCAAATAACCTTAATAAGATGTTGATAAGCATAAATTTTGGCCAGACTGCATACTTTACAGGATAGAAAGGCCTGTGAGGTTATGTTCACTGTGAACAGCAATTCTGAACATAACTGATACTTTTTAATAACATACCTTAGACACTAATACAACTCTACATGACATTGCAACATAAAACATCACTCTTTATCCTATGTGTCCTCTTAAAATATCCAGCGATGACTTATTTTCATAACAAACACCACATGTTTTATTTATCTATATGCAAAAAAGATAAAATAAGGACTGAAACTTAGAATATAAAATAATTACCTTTTCATGCTGATGCTTGTCATACTTGCTATTCTGACTGCTTTGTGTGAAGAGACCTGTAACACCTGTGCTCAACACAATCTTATCTTTGTCCTGATAAACTCAAGACTTATCTGTTGACTCTGAGATATCTAACACACCCTATGTCTCATCAAGGGAAACGTTACATATATCACACATTCCTGGAAGGTTTGCACTGAGAAACAATTCAAATGAGATCTAACTTTATTACAGGACAATGACAGCAACAGAAATAAATTAATATAATATACATAAATATACACAAATAATCAGAAACAAGTGAAATATAATATCTGGTCAGATGTGTGACAATGCCACAAGTATTAACAGAAGCTCATTTCATAAAATACACAGCCCTTCATATGTCACGTCAGTATACCACATATACCCTATTATCACTTCAATTTTGAAGAGAGAAAAAAATTGTTTTTTTACATAAATCGTATAAAATGCAATGAAAATTAATAATTCCACTAATCTAACTACTGACATATTAAAGATTTTTTTTTAAAACTTCCATTGGTTTCTGAAATTTTAACCCCTTTCATCATCTCTTGAATCACCAGTACAATCACAAACATATTTTGTATTGTTGTTGCAATATACACCAGAACAACCTATAGCAATTTTAATAAATAACACAAAAAAAAAACAACAGAATATGCAGGAATATAATTAGCAGACAATATTTTGGGTTGTTTTTGGGAAGGTGCATGTTGAATGTAAGAAAAATATAACATTTACAATGTCAATTCAAGTCAGTAAATTACTTACATTTGCTATCAGCACTGTAATTAGCTTAAATATGTCCTTGGGCCTCACTGCATATAATTTAATGTCTATTCTAATGGCCACCCATGTATTATATAACATTATTTACAAAAAGGAACTGCTTATTGCATTCTTGGCCCTTCATTTTTTATCACGATAAATACTTATTGGGCACAAAGCACTGTCAGAGATTACTTCTCAGCAGACATAGTCCAATAATCTGTAACAGTGAAAGGTATGAAAAGAAATATTTGGTCTGAATATTCATATATTTAACAGATTCACACATACAATCTTAAGAGTCCCCATATCTATGCTTTAATGACCAATTTAACAGATAATACCTAGAGATGCACAGATATTAAAATACACACTTTAACGTATAATCCACTAAGACACCGGAATGCTTTCGATCTTTTTCAGATCATCAGGAAGTTTACATCACACAAACATAGATATATGCATATACATCTATTGTCCTACCTATATGTGACAATTATGTGAATATTTGTAATTACATCTACTTTTATCAAATTCATGCCAATTTTCAAAACACTTATAATTCTATATTAATAACTGTCCAACGAGATGCAACACAAAGCAGTCTACTTATTGTTCTGCAAGTTCACTCTATGTGTTTTGGGTGTCAACCACACCCATCATCAGGAGTACACAAAACTGTAACTACAGCCTCCGGTACTGGTCATATTTTTTGTGCAGCTACCGCCCTCCAACATGGCCAAGCTTGGCCACATTGGATGGAAGTAGCTGCACAGTACCGGAGGTTGTAGTTACAGTTTTGTGTACTCCTGATGATGGGTGTGGTTGACACCCGAAACATGTAGAGTGAACTTGCAGAATAATAAATAGACTGCT
>Ga0123355_10006623_pt1 | contig 17197 bp, 17 predicted proteins | sample TergutEmb28metaG_3_FD_89872 | JGI IMG/M metagenome (GOLD analysis project Ga0123355, IMG submission 89872) | Embiratermes neotenicus P1 segment gut microbial communities from Petit-Saut dam, French Guiana - Emb289 P1 | ecosystem: Host-associated > Arthropoda: Insects > Digestive system > Gut ...
ACCACCACCACCACCACCACCACCACCACCACCACCACCACCACCACCACCACCACCACCACCACCACCACCACCACCACCCATCATTATGTTGTTTTCTCTTGACACAGGCCTTTTCTTCCAGGTACTTCTATTGAACCATTGGTGATTCCCACTGCTCAGGGTTCAAGTTTCAGATCGCAGTACTTCTGATATTATGTGTCATGTTCCTAGTATTGCTGTCTTTTGTAGTGCATCTATTGAATGTTTTCGTGGTACGGCTTCCAAATTTTTCTTTAAACCTTTTGTTACTATTCTGGTGGCTGAAGTTATTGCTGGAATAATCATACATTTCATGTTCCACATTCATTATATCTCAATACATCAACTCTTGTATTATAGTTTCTATTCTACTTCCTTTTGCATGACATTTCTGTTCCCAGGTATTGCCACATATATCAGTATGTGTGTTTTCTCTTTTTTGTTTTTATTTATTATATCTGGCATATTTGCTGTAACTTCTCTGGCTGTGTATACTGCTTGATTCCACAACACTAACATCTTTTGCACATACTGGTTTGGGTGTGTGTGTATACCATTTGTCTGTCATTTCATTGCCAGGGGCTTTGCATATTGAGTAATGCACATGTGCACCAACTTTATTGTGTCTTATTAAATACTCATTGTTTGCCAGAATGGGGCATCCCGCAGTTAGGTAGTCCATAGTTTCTTCATGTTGTTGACATAACGGGCTTTTACTGTAAATTTCTTCCTTCAAAATATTACTTTTAAAATAGTTTGTACTCATTGCTGGATCTTGAGCTTTTGTTTCTCCCTTCATGTCTCCAAATTTTAGCCATTGACATGACTATTATTTTTCCACGAGTTTTTTCGTCTAATTATCCGTGCATCCTCTTCCCTCGTCATCTTTCATCTTTTCTGCTTTGCTGTCCTTTGCTTGTCTTGTTCCTTTCTGTAATTTCGTCTTGAGGCATCTAGCTAACTCTAACATTGCGGAGTTGATGTATTGTTGCATTCTTACAGCCTGCATTAGTGGACTTTCCTTACTCTCTACATATTCCACCAGCTTTGTAATTTATACTGCATAGGCTTCTAACTGCATCAGGCTCCTTCCTCCCTGTTTTCTAGGAACATACAAGTGATCTATGTCTGCCCTTGGGTGATTTTCCTATCCAGGTTTTGTAGTTCTTCTTGGCACCAGCTAATAATTCCAAAACTGTATATAAGCATTGGTACTGCCCATGATCCATTTGCTTCAGTTGTTTTCTTGGCACTTAATTCTGTGCCCGTCACCAATCTCAGTCTCTTCAAGTATTCCTTCTTCAAATTTTCTTTCTTGTGCTCTATGTCATGGCTGTCCTGTTTCTTAATACTTATATGTTATTCTCAGGTCCAGTTCTGTCCTCCTCAAATGTGCTTCCTAGATATGTTTTGCTCAGGGCCTGACCTTTTTTTTAAACAAATTTTTGCACACTTTTATAATCCAAAATTCATAGTAATGTCTTTGCTTATTGCTTTTACAATGTTTATTTCATTCTCCAAATTGTTCTCACTTCTACCTAACAGTTTCAAGTCATCCATATAAAGTAAGTGACTTACTTTTCTTCTCATTTCCATATACTTGTTATCCACAATCATCTCCGTTTATCTCATTTATTAATGGAATAAGTGCTAAACAAAAGATTAATGGCACAGAGCGTCCCCCTGGAATATTCCTCTTTGTATCTGAATGGGTTGGCGATTGCATTTCTTCCTGCTTTGTTTTTAAATGAAGTGTTGTGCTCCATTTCTCCATTGATAATATGCGAAATCTGACAGTTTTACTGTTCACTCCTACCAATTCTGTTGGCATTTTTACCCTGCTATGTGGAATGTTGTCAGATGCTTTCTGGTAATCAGTCTTAAGCTCTACTTAAATTCTTGTTCCTCCTCTTGCAGTCCTTGTATATTGCTTTTGATATCATAAATTGATCCTTATACACTGTAGTTCCAGGTTGACATCCTTTTTGGCTCTGTTGGTAATAAGTTCTGCTCTTCAAGATGTGTGGAGATTCTTCTGGCTATTATTCCTGTCAGGGTCTGGTACATGATTGTTAAGCAAGTAATGGGTCAGTAGTTTTTGACTTCCTTGCTGTCTCTTGATTTTGATAGCAAATACGTTATTCCTGTCGTTAGCCTGTCAGGTACCTTCTCCATTTCCTCCATTATTGCATTGAACTTCTTTGTAACATGCCTGTGGGAAACTGGGAATGCTTTAAGCCAGTAGTTTTGTATTTAATCACTTCCAGGAGAATTCCATTTGTGAGCTTTTGACAAAAATAAAGTTATTTCCATAATTTATTAAGCACCCAATCCATACTACTGATTTTCCTTCTCACTTCTCATATCCATTCTCCTCTTTCATTGTGCTGTGTGTTTTCTCCCCCACATTGATTGCCAGTAAGGCTGGACTTCTGCCATAAATGGGGTTTCTGTGTCCTCTATATTCCTTTTACACAAATTTCTGTAAAATTTTTTGGTGTCTTCTTTGAACATCTTATTCTTGAAATACTGGGTTTCTTTTTTTCCATATCGTCTAAATCTTTGGTCTTTTGATTGCACTTTCTGCTTCAGTTTCTTTGTCAGCCATGTTACTTTCCTCGTATTTGTCAGTGTATATTTTTGAAAATTTTCCTTTCATTATTGTTGAGGTTTCCATTGTCAGACCCTATTCCAGTTTCAGCAAATATTGATATATCTTTTCTCCAGTTGCTTATTTGCCTGTGCATTCTTAGTTTCCAAAAGTTTTCATTTCTCATATTTTTGCATCTTTTGCTAGTCTGATTCATTGTTTCTGTAATAATTGTGGCTACAGCATATATCAAGTTGTTTATTTATCTTATAGCTGATTTATTATTATTATTATATTTTTCTGAACTCATTACATTTCTGTGTTTATCATATACAACCTCAAAGTTTTACATTGTCACCATATCTGTTAATTGTTGATTTGCTAGTTGTAAAGATACAACTTTGATCTGTCACCATTTTCGTATTTTAGAAGCCTAAATTCACTGGTTACTACAGCCATCAAAACCAAGGTTTAAATTAAAATTCTGTATGGCTATTGTGATGCTATTTTGTATTCTGCAAAAATACTACCATAACAATTGCTGCATTTTTGCTAGGATCTGTTACCACACTTGACAAATCTGCTTTACCAAAGACCTAACTTCTGAACTCAACACAAATCCTGTTCCTGCCCCAGCTGACTAATGTGTGCAGGAAAACATTTTATTTTCAGCATTTTCCAGAAAGTCCATTGCCCTATACATGTGTCAGTCAAAAGTCTCACCAACACACAGAAAACAAATATTACACAGAACTGAGTTTTCAGCAACACTGCTAACAACCTAACATGCACAGAAAAGCATTTCATTTTCCTTATATTCCAGACAGGTCTCAAATGGTACATTGTTGTGAGCATGCATCAGTGAAAAGTCTCTCATACTCAGAAATCAGTAATTACATTCTCCGTTGGAAGCATACAAGATGATCAGACTCAGTTGTTTCAAATTTGTATGCCTGTTAATCAGAGGAAAAAAATGTGGCTGTTGTAGACATTTCATCATTTAACATAGTTGTGTATATTTACAGATGTGGCCAAAATATGAAAGTTTCTGTGGGTTTTCAAATTGTGTTGGTGCTCTCATTGTTTTTGTTCACCAATGTAATGGGTTTCCATTATGTTCTGTTGTTTTCCAAATTCTTAACAAAAAATGATCATTCCTGTACCAAAAAAACTTCAGATTATGATTACCAGCATTAGCAGATGTCCAATTTCATACATCACAACAGCCGTGTTTCACATAAGGAATGAGTGTGCAACATTTCCTGTTTGTACATCATCAGAACTTGGTGTGAGTTCTTCCTTTCTTACATTTCACTGTTAAGTACATCCAAACTGTTTAAGAGATCTGCAGTAGTAACACTGCCTTCACAAATAAATTTGTTGTGTTGTTCATTATTTAATAAGGCAGTAGGGTTTCTGAATATGTATAAAATTTAAATCATGCTACAATGTGATTGGAAGATACATAGTTATCCTTTAATGTCACAAGTCACAACATAAATCTGTTTATTTATAATTTATTTTCTTGTATTACATTAAAAATTGATGGAATATTTTTATATAGCATATAATTTAAGAAAATTATGTGTTACGTGTGAAATATAATTTTACTCTTGTTAGTCTTCAGTGTAGGAACAGTGTAGTGTAATGGTATTATGTGGAGAGGGTAGAGTGAGCAGGGAGGAGGTTCATTTAATGACAGTACCAGTTGCCAAGATTATGTACGGTTGATGGAATATAATGAAATAAGAGAAGTAAGCTTTGGTGGAATGATACTGACAGAGGAAAACTGAAGCCCTTTGGGGGGGGGGGAACTGCCCCAGTGCAATTTTGACCAGAGAGAATGGAATAGAGAAGTCCTCAGATAGTGATATTAATGCTTTCCAGCAAAGTGCATTGTCATCTGAAGCACTGTTATCTGCACTGTATTCCCACAGGTTACAAGTTGGAGTTACTTTCCTGGACACTGTCCAAAATATTTTCAAACCATTATGTACACAGCAAAGGAGTTCCTTGACCTTTTCTCCACATTTTGTCCATCATTGATCCTTCTTTTTAGTGCTGTAACATTGATTACAAGTAAATATTTATTATAAGAATAAAAAAACCAATCTTTGTTGTGTAAAGACATGAATAATGCTTCTGAAATGGCAGTTTTTCTTGACAACACACTTATGCCAGCCAAATTGACTTAAATGTATGTTCATGGCTGTGACTAACTCAAAGTTCCAAAAGTGTGATTGATAAAAGGAATGGAGGAATTGGTGTTTATACTGAACCAGGGCCCAACAAATTTCAATAAATTTGGGAGCTACCTTGAAATTCTTGGAACCAGAAGGGTGACATGACATGTACAAAAAATCTCTTGGGGAACCAGGCTTACAGGGTACGTGCATCCCCTTATTCAAGGTTATTATGTCAAAGTCTCACTGTTGTGAAAATATCATCAGTCACCATTATCTGAGGACTTACTGTATTTATAAAATCAAATCATAGAGTAACAGATGAAGCACAGTTCCATGTTTGTCCCGTATGGTCGCAAGTGTCTGTCGTATTGCACTTTTTTTTAAAATAGGATTGGTATTTGAGATATGTGACTTTCTGTTGGACTCTTATGTTAACTATGGCCATTGTATTCAAATTTTAATCAATATTATGTAGTGATTTGTCATACCTTCTTTTTTAGATAATGTGTAGAATTTATCAGTATGTATACTAACACTCAAGATCACCATAAATATCTTGGCTTGATTTTAGAATACACGTAGTGAAACCTGAGTATATCTGCAAGTGCTGCATAAGTAGTAATGGTGTTACTTCAGATCAGAGTGGTTTTTATTCCAATAATGCCTGCCCATTAGTCCCTAAATTTCTGTGTAGCAATAATTATGGAATTGTTACACTGTAATGACGTAAGTAAATGTTGAAATCATTGTTCTGCTTAAAAACGTTGCTTAATTTATGAACAGTCAGCTTTTGATTAAAAAGTCTACAGGAAAGTATTCCTATGTTATTGAGTGAGTAGTACTGACATTTTATAGGAGCACATGACCCTGAAGATGAAAACACTGTGATCCTTCTGAATGTCAAGAACTACTCACCCAGTGACAGTATTACATCCCAGAAGACTCATTCTCAGCAACACTGCTTTGGAGGAAGTTAAATCTTGAAACAGGCAGCTTTGTTAAATGTCTATTATACAAGGAAAGATCCTGTGAGAAACTTGAATTTTCTAAAAATTTCATGTCTTGTGATCAGGTTCTGATTAACAGTAATATGACACTGTTGTGCTGGATAGACTCTTTAATTCTTGGTGTTGCTATTTCTGAAACCCCTTTTATTCTTTTTTAGAGTCCCCATACATTTGACATACTCTGCAGCATATAGAATCCTGTAGAAATGAGTGCAGAGAGGACCTGTGTGTTACATTTTATTATTCAATTTAAAAGTATCCCCTGCTGAATGAGCTTACATTCAGTTTTCAGATGTAAATTCTTTCAACACACATTCCTGGCAGTAAGAAAACCACCACTCTTTGCGACACAAAATGTAGTTCAAGTTTACAGAGTGTGCTTTGGAATTAATAAAAGAAATAATGATTTCTAGCAGTCTTAAATCATCCAACTGTAGACAATAATGATATGCTTATACAGACTCTTCAGCATGCCTGTGGCAATGGGACTTGTACAAATATAAGTTGATCGTGTATAGCCCATTATCGGTTTGTGTATAAACCAACATAACATTACAAAGTATATTATTATTTTCATTAAATATCAAAATATGTATCTTAAAAGAAAAATGTATATTTTGCACCATTAAAGTTACTTTATAATTTTAGTGTAATTTTGCATTCCTTGACACTGAACACTATGCATTCCCTTTTCTGTACTGTACTGTCATCCCACATCTTAAGTATTCAGCTTCTGGCCCACATGGCATCAGCCATTCAGCCCAGCCCTGATAAACTATAAATATCTGTCCCTAAAGACAGTAAGCCATTTTTCTCCACATAGTCACACTTTCAAGCATTGACATAAATAATACCAAAGCAACCAATAATGCAAATATCCAAAGCTCCAGTTCTAATTAACACCACAGTTCTGAACTTTGTGAAAAAGTCTGAAAATAGAATGTTTCTTGAATAAAATGGAAAAAGTAGTTCTGAGAATAACAACCCTTAACTGTAAATGATGGGAGACTACAATATAATGTGCACTGTCACTAAAGTAGGCATTTTGCCTGTTACATCAAGACTTCATTACCTTACCTCTGTCCTGGCTACAGAACATAACCACACGGACCAATTCTTTTGGAAAGGTCAAATTATTGGGGACCATGATATATATGATAAATTCTCTAAAGGGTGTAAGTTCGTGTATCCTAAGAAGCGTGTACTTTGCACATACTCATGTTCACCTGAGGTAGAGTTTGACCTTGGTGTAGTAGTGAGCCTGAAAGCAAAAGGCTTTTTAAATTACAAATAGATTTATAAGCATAATTAGTAAAGCAGGCCAAAATGTTGCCTGTAGGTATCTCTTAGAGACTGCAATACACTCCCAGTGCCATGTTGATATACAAGTGAAGTTACATGTTATATGAAGTTAAACATTGAAGGAAGAAATCCATACCCATTGTACGTGCCATAAATCACATCTTCATGTCGCAATTCTTAGAAATATTGTAAATTTTGGTATAAAATTATGCAATAAATTGCCAAAGAAACTAGAAAAGATACAGGAATTTGCAAGAAAAAGCACAAATTTTTTTTACCCCAACACATTTTTAACTCTGTTGATAAATATCTTACTGAATATTATTATCAGTTATTTATCACTATGCATACTTTTATTATCTTAGTATTTGAAAACCCTTGTCAAAAAACATACTAATATTTGAACTAAATATGTGACTTTTTGCACATCATCATCATTTATTTGTTGTGATATATTGCAGGTTTGATTTTTCCTTTTCTGTGATGTATGGTTTATAAATTAATACTCAATGAAATGTATGTAGTGTGTAGTGAATTTTATGTGTCTGGCGTCACATGTGTGACTGGATGGACTATAAAATAAAAATAAAATTAAAACTAAATACAAGTAGTGTTTCCTGCTGCAAATTACAAGATGGCTAACAAATGGATCAACAATGTGCAATTGTCAGTGACATTTTTTTCTCAAATATGTGTTCAAGGGATGATACAAATAGTGGAAGAAAAAATTAAAACAACTTCGATTCGTAAAATGTGTGTTCTTTATGACTCTTCCATTCATCTAATATAGGTACTCCATTCAGTTTTTCTGTTGTACAAAATCATATGTTTACACATTAATCTTAACATCACGAACTTTGAATGTCTACATCACTGCTTTCAACCTCCGGGCACAAAATAGTAAAAATGGTGTGGACAACTAACATCGTAGTACCCAGCCCTCAATTATTCTCTTCTATAAACTAACGACCGTAAATATGTTAACGTATCCACTTCGCCGCCACTTTTGTTTACAGTCTCCCTGAGAAGCATTATGCTTCATTAAGAATGATGCTACCACAACATAACATCCCACGAAGTCAATATATTTCTCAAGCTTGTTATTATTTTTATGGATCTGATTAATTTGTTATCCAGCACGTATTGTGCATGACAGACCTTAAGCGGGGATCAGCTTCATTTCACTTCCTTCTGCAATCTATGCCACTCAAACCCTCTACCGCGAAACAAACCAACCTATCCATTTCCATGTATGTTTCATTATTCCATACGTTCCTGACCCGGTTTAGCGGCAGATCATCTAGTATATTTTACTGCATAGATTTGTTCTACTAGTACATCCGCGTGACTTCCACACCACACATTTCCCAAAATCTCTTGTTCGGGAGCCCCTTTTGGTTTCATAAAACCACCGCGGATTCCCGCCTCCTTATTCAAGTCAATATAGTGTCCGTATGATAGGAATAAAAAATAAATAAAAAACTGATTTTAGGTGGATACTAAAACCAGTAGCACACGTAACAAATGCACTGCATGATCTGACCTTAAACATATCGCCAACTAGGGAACTTTCTAAATTGTTTTTAACAAAATATTATTCCCTTATTTAAAAAAAAATAAGTAGCGTCAAAATAACCATTACATGAATGTCTTCACGGATCCCCTGGAATTACATTAAACTGTGCCCTGGGAAATGATTACGACTCCCTTACGATCCGGCGAGCACACTTTGGACAGGCCAGTGGTTCACAAAATACAAGGGTGATTTCCGCCGCGAAATTTTCCAGATCTAACCGAATACAAGATGACAGACTTTGAGGTCCTAGTTTTCCACGGATTAAACCCTTCCTTTCTCTATGTAGATGCATGGAGAAGGGCGAAACTTGAACGCTCCACGAGGTGCCACGTTCCACGTTTGGAGCCGTAATTTGGCGTACTTACCTAGGCAGCATTCTGTGCTAACAACAATTATGGTTGTGCGAGAAGATGCACCCGATGAAAATAAAGTTGAAAATCATGAAGAATTTGTTGATGCTCAACGAGAAGCAGAACCCATCTTTACTGTGGAAAGTATCCTTGTGAATATTTTGGCAGGGATTGGCTGTGGGTGATTCTGAATGGGAATTATGTGCTTGACTGATCCATATGTTTGGATGAAACATAACCTACACAGCATTGTTGTATGCTACCCTAAAGTACTTTGTTTTCCCTTTTAGATTTTATAACGTCATATAATTTGTTACTTTTTCTTAATATGGACCAGTTCTCAAAATCATCAAAGATGCCCAGCAACAACATGGATTACGCCATAGTGATTATCAAAGATACAGGTTAGTGTGTATGTGTATACGCGACTTATAAATGTTGTCGTTTTACATACTCTTCGTTGTGTGAAGTATCCATTTTATACAGCATGGCTTCAAGGGAAACTTTAGAAATTCAGAACCAAGATTGGTATCTTAGAGGTTAGAATTTGGCGCTATGTAGAGTAACATCAACAGTCTGCCTTCTCAAATAAAAGAACTGTGCCATAATAGAAATCAATTTAAACGTGCCTTGAAAAATTTCTTGTATTTTCATTCATTTTATACCTTGGATGAATATTTTAGTTGTAATAAGTTTTAAAACATTTACTATTATTTAGCTATTATTTATGTTCTAAAGTCTCATCTTGAGAATTGTTGACCTATTAATTAATTTTAAATAGTAACATATTATAAAATTGTACAACTGAAATGTATGTTTAAATTAGTACATATTGTTAACCTTTTGACTACCACTGATTCTACAGTGGCTGCATTGTGTTTTAACCTATTTTAGACTGCTTGTATCTATTGTAATGTGGTACTCATTGACAGAGTTAAATGTAATTGACACGTTCTATATCCCGTGGGTTACAACCCTATTCTGGATCAGACGAACAAAAATAAATTGAATTGAATTAAATTTTGAGGGCCTGTAGAAGAAAACCTATCCGGCAGAGTTCGTGGGATTGTAATCAGACGGAATTTGGCGTTGGACTGGTGAACGCTACATCTTTGTATTTAGGAGGCCCAGGATGAATTCTCACCCAGGCTAGCAGCATTTCTTCATGAAGTTTATGTTTTTCCTCAGTTCCTCTGGACAGATTCCAGGATAATACGTCCAGTTTTGCCATGACTGCCTGTTCAAGAATCGCTGTTTAATGTTGTTAAATAAACAATAATTGTAATTTAATTTTACTTTGAATACCTAGGTGATTAGTTACAGATATATTTGCAAGAAACATATTGCTCGCGAAACAGCTGTTTGTCATAGCCCACACAATTCGTCAGACTGCAATTCTTGCATTACTAGACAGTTGGGTTAAAAACATTTCTTCTGTCAACATATTTTATGCAGAAAAAAATTGCTGAACCAAATAAAAAGGAATGAATTATGTGGTCGAACAATAAAGTTCGCGAACTCATCGCAGTAAAAGTGCTACATACCTCATTGCTGAATACCACTGTGGTCGCCTTCAAAGTACTCCCCTTGGGAAGCTATGCACTGATGCCAGCACCTAGTCCACCCTCCAAAACAATTTTGGAACTGGTTTTCTGGAATGGCCTTCAGAGCTGCCGTTGTATTACTCCTGATGTCATCAGTGTCATCAAAATGCTTTCCTTTAAATATTTCCTTTATCTTCGGGAACAGAAAAAAGTCACTGGGGACTAGATCAGGTGAATAGGCAGGGTGTTCCAACACATTTATTTGTTTAGTAGCTAAAAACTCCCTCACAGGCAGTGCCGTGTGAGCAGGTGCATTGTCGTGATGGAAGATCCATGAGTTGTTGGCAAAAAGTTCGGGTCGTTTCCGTCTTTTTCACGCAGTCTTTCCAGTACTTCCAAATAGTAAACTTGGTTGACTGTTTGTCCAGTTGGTACAAATTCATAATGAACAGTCCCGCTAATATAAAAAAAAGTCAGCAACATTGTTTTGACTCTTGATTTGGACCTATGGAATTTTTTTGGTCATGGGGAATTGGCAGTCTTCCATTGTGCACTTTGCCGCTTCGTAGACCCATGTTTCATCACCTGTGATGACACGGCCCAAAATGTCATCTTGCCTTTCCAAAAGGTCTTGGCAAATTATGACTCTTCTTTGCTTTTGTTCTTCAGTGAGCTTCTTTGGGACCATTTTTGCACACACCTTCCTCATGTCAAGATCTTCAGTTAAGATTTTCCTAACTGTTTCTCTGCCGATGTTCACTTGCTCTGCTATGCTCGGGACAGTAAGCCGACGATTTTCAAGCACAATTTGACGCATTTTTGCAATGTTTTCTTCAGTTCTGCTAGTTGCTGGCCGTTCTGATCTCTCTTCATCAGTGACACTTTCTCTTCCCTCAGAAAAATGTTTCACCCACTTGTAAACTGCTGTTTTCTTCTTAGCGTTATCCCTGTAAACTTGCACTAACATCTCTCTGATTTCATTTCCACTCTTTCCAAGTTTAACAAAAAATTTAATGTTCATTCACTGCTCTAATTCAAGCTCCAACATTCTCGCGGTAGCACATCAAAACACGCAGACAGTAATAGATGCCACTCAGAAAGAGACCGTCATAGATCAACAACAACAACAACACAGCTGTGAAACGCTGATATGTCAACGTCAGCAAACCATATTAAGGCTTTTGTCCAGTGCTGCCACGGCAAGCACACAGTGGCAAGTTCGCGAACTTAATTGTCCGTCCACGTTATAACATGCTTAGGTTTGTCTGTTGAGGATCTGCCAAACTTTTTTGTCTTCTCTAAAATTGTGTATCAGTGGGTTACAAAAGATCATTGTTTCATGAGTGTTATGCCAGAGGTATAATTGGTGTTCAAAGGAAACAGGCTGAATTGCAGTGCTTGCAGAATTCACCTTAAATGAATGGAAACAGTATGAGCAGTTTAAGATGTGAAACTAGGTGACATTTTAGCAATGCGTGTTTTTTCAGAAACTTGTTTCTCAGTAGTTCAGTGAACAAAGAAAAAATGAGTTCCTATAGATTATGGGATGAGCTTATCTCCCTTATGTACTAAACTCTTTGGCACAGTCAGTTTATAGAGACTTTTAAATACTGTTATTTCTGCAGGAGAAAATTTTTGAGGGAAAGTATTAGCTGTGAACCTTTGTTTGTGCATTGGTGATGTAGTGTGAACCATATTGAATGCTGGTTACCAACACAGGGAATGACATTTTTTTGAGTGGTTAATGTGCCAAAGTAACAGCTGTTAGGCAATAGTAAGGAGGCTGGTTTACAAATAAAGGCAGAGGCAATAAAGTATATGACCATGTGTAGTCACCAGATTGAAAGACAGAATTATAGTATAAAGGTAGCAAATAAATTGAGTATAACAAGGATGCATAAATCCCGGCTGCCTGGCAGTCCGCGGTAGCGCAGTGGTTAAGGTGCTGTGCTACAAATCGGAAGGTAGCAGGTTCAATCCCAGCTGGTGTCAGTGGATTTTTCATTGACATAAAATCCTTCCGTTAGCACTATGGCCCTGGGGTCGACCCAGCCTCTAACAAAACTGAGTACCAGGAGTAGTATTTCCTGGGGGTAAAGGCGGCCGGTGCATAAGGCTGACAACCTACCACCATCCTGTGCCGTTGTCATGAAATCTAGGCACCTTAACTTCCTGGAACCCTCTGGGCCTGTCCAGGCCTGTAATGGGACAGCTTTACCTTTTACCTGGTAGCCCAGGCAGCTAAATTGTATGGGGTGACAACTAACATTTGTGGGTCCTCAGTATGTAACTTGCTTCATGTTGGCTTTCTGGTACCTGGAGTTTTGAGTGACTCCTACATTTTTGGAAAATTTGTGAACCACTGGTTTAGAAATATAAAAATATTCAAATATTTGAGAGCCACAGTAACATGTCTAATTTGCATTCCCTCAAAATTTGAGCAGACTGAATTTAGGGAACACTGTTTACCACTCTCTTGTAATAATATTTGTTTTTGGCTGGGTGTTTGAAACTAGGACATTTACATTAGGGTAGTAATATAATCTGTGGATGTTTGAGGATACTGTTGGAGGAGAATATTTGGACTTGAGAGGTGGCAGAGAGTAGGAGAATGGGAACAGTTGAATAATGAGGACCTTCGTCATGCGTACCTCCACAAAATATTATATTAATTAAATGGAGGAGATATGATGGGTGTGGCATGTACCATTGAAGGCAGAGAAGGGGAAAACATACAGAATTTTCATTTGCATAACTGGAAGGAAGACAACTTTGAGGAACTAGATTTAGATGGGTTGATAATATTAAAATGAACCTCAAAGAAATATGATGAAAGGGTGTGGACTGCTTTCATCTGGCTCTTTATGTAGTCTAGTGCAGTTTTAAGGGTATGTTATCGAACCTTGGGGCTCCATGTAAGACTGGTAGCTTGTCAAGGATGGGTTTAACTGATTAATTTGTCATTTGTTCTGTATGGGTACAAAATTGTTCACTTAGATGGAGGAAGAAACATGTACATAAAAACAGAGTGTTCAAGAGATGGTGTGGTGCTAAGAGAAATGCGGGAATAAGGGAACAGTAAAACTTGTACAAATAGGGTTTGTACCTGTATAACATGAACCAATATATCACAATGCATGGTCAACAAAACATGAAATAGTTTATACCATATTCTTAGTATTATGGGGGTGTTTGAGTAGAGAAGCGTGTGTTGTACATGTATGCAGGGAAGGAGATGCATGGGAGTTCACGCTGGTAAACCAAATGAAGAGAGGTACTGGGAGAGTGGGACCTGGAATATGAAGGTGGATCATAGAGAAGCTTATTATGCGAATATGAACTGTATTAAACTGGCCCAGAGTATGGTCCAATGGCACAGTGAGGGTATTTCACATTCCAGAGCAACATAGAATTATTTTATTGGCTGAAGACCTGTTTATTTTTCAAGGAAGACTGTCCGAAAAGTAGGTAGTTAATGTTTGAAATGCAGCATCATTTTGTATGTAACGTCTTCTGTTGCAGAGGGTATTGTTCCCGTCGCATCCGGAGACTTAGAAAAGTTCTACATGTCACGCAAGGAGATAAGAGACATTTTAAGAGAAAGGATGTTACAGAAGCCATGCTGAAGGATGAAAGGTATTAGTGCAGTGCTGGTTGTTACAAAATAGCTTAGTAAGGTGTATGTAAGTACATATAATTTGAACTTGTTCCTTCACTCTGCAGGATCTTTCTCTCCCTCCCTCTCTCTCCCCCTTTCTCCCCCTGCTTATCTAGAGACAGGATATGTTTGCATAAACATTGGGGTGGAACATTTTTGAAACAAACCTCACTGTTGGAGGTTTATTAGGATATTCTTCTGTAAATTCTATTGTCAGCTTAAAGGTACCATCTTCAAACGGTTTGTCATGTGGCTCAAATATCACAGCATTCCAGATCATTATGTTGTTATCTGTTGGTGCACCACTCACTCCTGTTGGCGGATCTTCCTGGAGTCTCTTAAAATCTCGCATTAGACGTCTCCTTGCTGGAGTGGACATTATTTCTAGTCCGTCTAAATAAAAAGGAATGAATTACGGAGCCGTTTAAATACTTCAAAATGTAAGTAACAAAATTACAAATAACTGGAACAAAGGCCCAGTTATCCGATCTTCAATTCTCCATTCCTCCACACAACGAACTTCAGGATATGACTTTATACGTGAAATACGCTCCTTACCCTATCAGTTGCCAGTGCTTATATTGTTATTTTCACAACAAAAACTGTAACCAATACTACAATATACCAATCCACAATTTCATATCACCTACACTCCATTCCAGACGCTACACAAAACTACAAAAACCTGACGAAAAGACTGTATTAACAAGCAAAACTTTTACAAAACTCACGGCAAGGCAGTGAAGATCAAAATATTTGTTAACTCTATAGACTTTGACACCTTGTAACAGATACCAAATGACCTACATTTAAGGCAAGATTAGGTATAACAGGAAGAGAAGAGTGATTAGGAACAAACAGATGTACTAGAAACATAGAAACATACAATGTAGATTACTTAATTTAAGCTATTTCTAGCATGTAGTATTGCCCTTTTGTAATGGAACATGCTGTAAACAAAGTTATTAAAAAAAGGGGGGGGGGGTATGTTTGCAATAGTCTTCAGGCAAGTTATTTGTATTTCTTTGTTGAGTGCTAATACTCCCTTTAACCTCTGTAACAAGCTTTAATTCAGTGGTGTTATTCCATATTGACATATGTTTTGTCTCCATGTGACATCAGAGTGTGAATTATAGTCAAGATTATCAATGTGAATAAAAATCCAACATGCAACAGTATGCAGATATTTATTTACTGCAAAACTACTCTACATGTTTCGGGTGTCACAGCACCCATCATCAGGAGTATTAAATTCTGTACTCGCAGCCTCCGGTACAGGTCATACTACTTGTACCGCTACTCCCCTCCAACGTGGTCTGATCAGGACTGGTTTGACTGGATCAGACCACGTTGGAGGGGAGTAGCGGTACGAGTAGTATGACCTGTACCGGAGGCTGCAGGTACAGTTTTTAATACTCCTGATGATGGGTGCTGTGACACCCGAAACATTTAGAGTAGTTTTGCAGTAAATAAATATCTGCATACTGTTGCATCTGTTGGATTTTTATTCACATTGAATTACGATGCACGGAACCACGAGCTTAAAAAAAATCAAGATTATGTCTGTAAGGCCTGTACCTGTATGTGGTTATAGTTATGTCCATTTGCAACCTATTTTTTACACATATTTGTTCTGTATTAGAAGAATGGATTTGGCTATGCTTGTGTAAGTCACGTTGGAAGTACACAGCTGTGATGCTATATGCACTGTTACTTTTTGTCACTTGTGGGATAGTCCTGAATTTATGTAAATTATCATTAAGTGTCAGTATCTCTTTCCAAATTCTGGTGAATGTTCAGTGTCCAGTGCTTCCTCAATAGGAGCCATCAAATGCACTCAATAAAATACAGATCATAAAATACAATTGAAGACGTGAGTGCAAGAACTGGAACCAAAAATAAAGTTTAGGGAAAAATGAGAAAAATATTTTACATTTCTTTAGGCATGCACCCCATCAAGTATTTTCACACAGGTAAAAATAAACCTAAATGTGTATCATATCACATATTTTCAGGTTTTTGGCTTATGTGCAAATATGAAAAAAATTAGAAAAATTGGCATTTGGATATATCCAGTTCTTTCACTCTTATATTTTTAAAGATTTCAGAATAAAAAGAATTATACCCGTGGAAATCTACAACTTTAATAATGAACATGAAATTACACAATTTGAAGAATAAGATAAAAATATATGACATGGCATTTGAAAATCAAATTTTTCCCTGAAATCAGTCTTTATCGTGGTATGACACATCACTTTCCATGCCTGTGTCTTGGCTTAAGCTATAGTGTGTAGTCATAAGCTCATTGTACTACTTCCATTGAACAGGCAGTGCATATTTCTGGGCCATTTTCAAGACATCATCATACTTTTTCCAATTCAAAGGGAATGCATCGTGGTATGCTTCTGGTGCCTCAAACTGAGGAATCTTCTGCTTTGTTTTTAAGAGGCAGAACTTGCTGCAAACTATATGGCTTGAACAGTAGATACAGAGACTTCTCTTCCTTCACAAACCATGTCCTGGTATTGGCTTTTACTGACTGACGCGGTCTTGTTCTCGATTATTTTCTTGAAAAATAGCTGCAGATGCAGCTTAAAATTGGGTATCACGTCCTGGTCCACTCTCACAACTGAAAACTTCTTCGAAACAGATGAGACTGTCGTACCATTCTTCTGGTACGAAACATACTCCTTTTTAATCTTTCCAGTTTGTGCAAATGTTCAATCATATGGCATGGGTGAATGGCCACATTCAGGGAAATGATGGTGTATTTTAACCCTTTGACACCTAACGACCCCTATAGTGGTCGAACCGCACCGCTAACCTCTAAAGTTGCGTTTTATATATTTATTCAACAAATACAGGTACTGAATATTTTAAACATGGTATATACTCTCCGTTTTTTTTCTCTTCAAAATGCAGTTTGTTTCATAATTCTAACATATTTGGTTCCTGTTTTA
>Ga0123355_10006624_pt1 | contig 17197 bp, 8 predicted proteins | sample TergutEmb28metaG_3_FD_89872 | JGI IMG/M metagenome (GOLD analysis project Ga0123355, IMG submission 89872) | Embiratermes neotenicus P1 segment gut microbial communities from Petit-Saut dam, French Guiana - Emb289 P1 | ecosystem: Host-associated > Arthropoda: Insects > Digestive system > Gut ...
AATGTGTAACCCCCCCCCAGAGGGAAAGAGAATTTTTTGTTCTCCCCCAGGAGAAAAGGGAAAAAACCCCTTTAAAAAAAAATCCCTCCCCCCAAAAAAACCCCCCAAAAAAAAAAAAAAAAAAAACCTGAAAACCTCGATTCTGGAGCTTACTGATTTCTTTACCAAGCCTTCAGATTTGTCCGATGTAGTAACAGTGGCCCTGTCGTCAGATCCCCTATACCCCATTGCTCTTACCTTAGGATGATTTACGTTACTGAACTGTGACACAACTTCTGCTTATTCCTGAAAACATAGTTACACAATCACCCACCCGAATCTATCGCCGAAGTTAATGAAAGAGTACAGCTATACCGCTAATCCCCCTTTGGGCCTTCATGACCCCTTCTAGGGGGAACGTTACTGAACTAGATACACAGTCCAGTACTGTAAATTGAGTATACACTCCATTAACTAATTTAATACAATTCGTTCAGCGCTTTGTGACTATAATCGATCGTATCCACATTTTTATATTTATTGCTGCCATTATTTATTTGTGACATCGTACCTATTTGTAATTTTGGCGATATATTAGTTTTACATTCCCACCGGGAGCATGGATGTCTGTCTCTTGTCAGGTCTGTGTGTTGTCCAGTAGGCGTCTCTGCCTCGGGCTGATCACTCGTCTAGAGACTTGCAGTGTGTTATCGTGTGAAACCTCGACAATGAGAAGCCCCCGGCCCACTAGGGGCTGTCGTGCCATGAAAAAGGAACTGTATATTTCTTTGTATTACTGTAATCCTGAGAATGGCGATTTATCGCTGAAACGTGGAGAGCTCATGTATGTGAATGATTTTAGATTTTATAAATTGTCCGCATTGGTTGGTGTACATGGGCGATTATTTCACTAACTGCTTATGAGCCATTCTCTTCCCTCAGAAAGTTTCGAAAGCTTTCGACTACATTATTAAGGGTAACATTCCACTGCTGTTCTGGAAAGGAAATGTCACATGACTGAGCTCAGTAATGAGGGTACAGGAAATCACCAGCTTGGACCATCTTCCATGTTCTGTCTTTTTATTGAAGTTTATTATGTGTTGGTTAAGGGAAGATGGTTGTCGAATGCGGATGGCGTCCTCTATGCTGTGCCACGTTACGCGTCGCCGGCTTACCCTTCCCATTCAGGGCGTCGGCCAACAGACCAACTGTAACAAACCACCCAGCCTACCCAATCAAAAAGGTCGATGCCTTTCCAAGGTAACCCATTACCATGTACGATGTACAACTGGAATGTGAAAGCAATGCAACAGTGGCACCTGGGCAGTGACTACGGTCTGAACTGGACGTCACTAGAAGTCCGGGTGCCTCGACTGGAGTTCATTTTAGACTATCACAGACACTACTGCCTTACAATAGTATAAACAACCAACTAGATGCAACAGTGACAATTTATTAGGAATTTCAATCAGCTCAACATGTTTCGGGCGATAATTTCGCCCATCCTCAGGAGCACTAGACTGTGTTTACAGCTTGTGGTATAATGCACCGAAGCAGATGCCTGCTGGTGACAAGGTTGAGTTGGCTGTTTATACTATTGTATCAGCGATGCAAGGTCACACAAACATCAAACTACTGCCTTCTTTCCTTGTACGAAGTTTCGGGCTGGCTGACAGCCCGAACTGGTTCGCATAACAAAGAACTACGTTAGATAACTGTGACGTGCTGACTGACATAACTAACGTATTACCTTGATGACGTAACTACCGCTCTGTATCACTGTCGCATTAATCACTGCCGTAACTAATTAACTAACTCGTGATCGACTCACTAGTGAAACTATTCATTAGCGAGTTGCTGATATAACTATCACAGCGATAGATTCTCTGGCTGACTCACCTAGTAATCACCAATATCACCGAGAAACCTATTAACTAACTCATTATCTAAGTTCCTATCTCTCTATATACTGACTTATCAAAGCTGTAAAATACTTCGTGCATAATAATGCCCTAAGTTTTCTCTAATGTACAGCGGAAATATTGTGATCAGATTACTGCCGGTCCCCATTAAGGCTGTTTCATTATTTTTTTTTTTAAGTTTTCCATCCCGAAGTGTTACAACATGTAAGTAAAGTACTACACGTCAGTTGTTAACACAACACACAACTGTATATGTCAGGGCCGTATGCCCTGACATATACACTATTGTATATAAATAAAATGTTGTGTTAACGACTGACGTGTAGTATTTTACTTATCTGTTTCACTATGGTAATTCGATTTTCGACTTATCCGCTATATGGCCTGTATTTAATATACACGACGTGTCGGGAATTGGTTGTGCTTCCTTCTTTGTGTGAATGTCATAATATTAAAATTTAAATTTCGCCATAGAACAGGCCACGAAGGCCCAGATGGGGAGCAGAGTTATAGATCTACTCTTTCTTTAACCTCGGCGCTAGTTGGGGTGGGTGGTTAACGCCACGCCCCGACCGCTTTAACCTCGGGAAAGAGAACCGATGCCCATTGTATAGGAGGCTGGGTGGTCCCCAGGACCGGTCTGGACGGGTGCGGAAATTCTCGCCTCCACCGGGATTCGATCCCCGAGTGTCATTATATTCAAAATTTTATTGTTTACTGGGATATTGCCGGCGACGGTTGGGATAGAAACCAACACCAGCATAATAATAACTGAATTAGCCGAATGACTAAATGCTGAACATATTAACTTAATATTCTAAATATCTTCGCCTGGATCCCAAACATCTCCACAAACAAAATAATTAACATGCTGGCCCAGTATTTTTAGTCAGGCAGTATAATAACGCCGAAAATTTTGTAGAAGTTAGTAGGGCTAATTTTCGAAACGTTCAGTATATAAAATATACCACACGCAAAGGCCCAACATGACATCCGTATCTCACGACCGACGCCAATGGTAGTGTAGTGTGTAATAAACACAACATATATCACATACGAACACGTTCTGTTGAACGAACAGGGTGAGAATTACGTCATCTTAGAAGGATAAGTACGTTTGAATAAATAATTCCGTTTTCCGCCACATAACCAATCTAATCGGTCGGGATACAGTCGTGTAGTTGGTATTGGCGTAGAAGGATTGAGTGCTGAACGAAAGAATGGAAAAATTAATAAACATGTTAGACATTCTTTCAGCTATCTTTTGTCACTTCGAAGCCGTTAAGTCACTCTAAATGAAATTAACAAACGAAGACAGTTCAGCCCTCCTAGAAAACACAGTGCGTCTCCACTACAAAGACCAATCTGTTCTGTTTATTATGAGAACTTACAAACCGTGTAAGTGCATTGTGTTGAAAATTCTGTTCAGTGTTAAATAAGATGGCATGTTAGCATTGTGCTGAAAAGGGTTAAGCCCAGAGTGTGGTGTACGCTCGCTCTGCAAAACTAGGTCTAAGTCCGCAGGTCCCCTGCATTATGTCACGGCCCATTGTCTGTTTTCGTCAGTGCTTCACCGAAGGGATCAATAACTGAAATCCGTGCATAAGAAATTATCTTGACAGCTGCTTTGAATATATTTCAAGCTAACGTGCCGCATGCCATTGAATTGTATTGACCGCCATATTTGAAGGTTGTGAACACGGAGTCCACGATGGTGTTGTCAGGGGTGGGGAAATATCACAGAAACAAGTGAGGTAGGTTGATCCACCGCATACTTAGCTGACATTGGAATCGGGAGCAGAAGGCACCAGTAAGTTACGAGATTATGGATCCAATTTGTCGGGGTTTTTTTCCGGGACCGTCCCACACAGTTTAGTTCAGAATGCCAAATGCCACATGTTTTTCCACGTCATAAAATACGATGTTCCTGAAAATACGTAAAGGCATTTTGACTTGCCACTGGCGGGAAAGAATATGAGAGGGAGAGGAATATGTGTAGATTAGTGAATATGAGAGGGAGAGGAATATGTGTAGATTAGTGAATATGAGAGGGAGAGGAATATGTGTAGATTAGTGAATATGGAGTTTGGTCTGTGGCTGCGGAGGGTGAGGGACGGGTATGTGAAGAAATAAGAGTCAGTGAACTGAGTGAGTCTGAATAGTAGTCTTACTATTAATGTTCCAGTGTTTATATCTGTATGTTATTATTTTAATCTTAGTTTTTTTGGGACGCGACAGCCCCCAATGGGCCAGGGCCTCCTCATTCACGAGTTTTTCTAGATCACACACAACGACGTACCACAGTCGGTAGGACTCCTCTGGACGAGTGATCAGCTCGTCGCAGAGACCTCTACCTGACAACACACAACTCTCACAAGAGACAAACATCCATGCCACCGGTGGGATTCGAACCCACAGTCTCAGCAGGCGAGAGGCCGCAGACCTACGCCTTAGACCGCGTGGCCACTGGGACTGGCTGGTCTTTGTTTTAGTAACATTAATCAATTAACCTTTTGGCGCCGGAATTTTTTTTTTTAATTTTAGCACACCCTGTAAATAAAATGTGAATAATACAGGGACCAAATACGTTAGAATTATGAAACAAACTGCATTTTGAAGAGGAAAAAACGGACAGTATATACCGTGTTTAAATTATTCAGTACCTGTATTTGTTGAATAAATATATAAAATGCAACGTTTAGAGGTTAGCGGTGCGGTACGACCACTACAGTCGTCATTAGGCGTCAAAAGGGTAAATAAAATATTCTGGGGCTAGCAGCCGCGCCAGGTGGCTGAATGGCTCCTCGAAACGTTGCTTTACTCGCCATTCGACCACCTGACGCGGCTGCTAGCCAGATTATATTTTATTCAATTTAGTCGTCGTGAGGGCTTTGTGTATTAATAAAGTAGTTGGCTTTTATCATTGTGTGACGGAGTAAAAATTTTGTCTTCTCCCTTTCCGTCGTCCTGGACACCTAAATTTTATGAAATGTCCAGGTTTTTGCTTTTAAAAACTGGGATCCCCTATACAGAATAGGCTGGGATGGAACTGACTCAACCGCATCCACACGTGCGCTTGAGTGGCTTAGAAGCTAGTCACTGGCCCGAAGTTGGGCTCGTAGAGCGGAAATCGTCACGTGTTCGTCACCATCACAGCCCAACTTCATGTGACATTTATTAAGACTGTTGTACTTCGTGTATCGAACCAGTACATCCTTGTGTCCTTGAACACAAGCCTCGGAGAGGCACCGTTAGAGACGAGTCGCCCGATATCAGCATGAGTCGATCAGTGTGCAAGGTGAAAATCGTACGAAGAGAAGTAACGGTCATAGGTTTAGAGGCTAACTGGAGGTGAGCACTTTTATGTAGATATGAGCGGTCATACATTATGCTTCAGTACCTGCTGAAAATAACGAAAGCTCAGTGAGGAACATTCTACCACGCCAGCTCTGCCTAAGAAGCTGAGAGACCATCGCCACTAATAGCTAGAGGCTAAGGTTACCACTGTGAAACAGTGGACAATCATAAACCTAGAAAATAATTCAGTTGTAGTAGTGAAATGTGTCCTGTATCCGGGGCCCTGAAGTAATCAAAGACGGTTTGATTTAGATAAAGTCGCCGCAGAGGCGGCGGCGCGTGGGGGGATAGTTCAGGGACCCCCAAAAATACAGAATACTAAAATTGGTTGTGCGTTCTTTTCGACTGTGTAAATCTTGTAGCTTTCGCTGCGAAAGAATTATACGAAATGTTTCCGGGCAGACAGCAGCGTCAAGATGTGAAGCGACGTTTCAGGGACTGACTAGACTTCGTCCCCCTGGCTTGGTAGAACCAAAACCGATAACTATGTGTCCTACTGCACAGATGTCGCATTCCATCCCACGCCCAGGCCGAACGGATATTTACACAATACACAGTAGGACACTTATTTATCAATTTTGGCTCTACCAAGCCATCTGCAACACCCTGAAGATGGGGACGGGGTCAGTCCATGACACGTCGTAGAACCTTCACATCTTGACGCGGCTGTCTGCCCGAGAACATTCCATTGAATTTTTCTGGACAATTTTCTGTTCTTTGGACAGAAGGCAGCATTCTAAGAGACCTAGGTGTAACTTTGCTAAGAGCTTTGGCGTGGGGAGGCAATTATCGAGTCGCAGGAAGTACCCGACCCGTTAGCTACGCCACCGCTTCACAGGCCATCTCCTAAGAGGTCTTAAAAGTAATTTAAGCCCGCACGTCAATTGATGTGTTCCAGTTAGTTGTTTACAGTCAATGCGTCAGTAGTCAGTCAGGTTACCGTCACATGTTGTTTACGATCGCTCTAAATCCAATCCCAACTACACTGATTGACACGCGAGGCACTGAACAAGTCTGTACAATATTCAGACCTGCACTTTAACGAACCTCAGTAGGAATCCCATTACTTACAATGTATCTGTTGAGGTCGGGCGCACTTTCTTCGGCGTCGTTCTCCTCTTCATATATTTCATTCGTTACAGTGACATTCTCATGCGAAACGCGAGATGGAAAAGTTAGGTAGAACACAATTATCACTAATATTCCGAATCCAAGGAGGTATGAACGACGGACGCGAAACAGACGGCAGCGCATCTTCGATACCTGCAATAAAATCGAAATTTTCATTTCATATTTACAAACCAAATTACTGTGTATTTGTTTAATTTGTTCAACTAATATCACCGGTTATATTGCGTCGAGTGATAGGATGATTAGTGAATGATCAAAGGATTGGTGAATAATGAGTTGACAAGCATGTGGAAGGAAGCGGTAGTGTGTCTTGACATTTGCGTGAGAGGTCTGAGGAAAAGCACGAGAACTTTCTTAGGATGGCCGGTCTCCGGGTCCCAATATCGTAAAACCTCATTTCCAGCAAACTGACAGGTGATATACAGGTATGCGCCACATAACGACGGACCGCATATGCGACAGCGGTCCCTTAACATAATACCGTTGTGTCACAACTGCCTCCAGTATTCAGGACAGTAAAATGCTGTACAAGGTTGTAGCCTAGGGGCAATATACCTTATAGCGTAGGTGTGTAGTAGGCTATACTGTACTCTCTAAGTGTGTGTTAAGTACACGTTCGCACAACGACAACGCCTAACGGCGCATTTCTCAGAACGTATCCCCATCGTTAAGCGACGCATATCTGTATTTTATTTACAAACTTCTACCTTTTTATTTTTAATAGATAAATAACCTGACGATGACTCAACAAATCGAAACATGTCGCTAGAGTTAATGTGAACAAGATTTGTTTCGTAGTGAGCGTTGCGTTTGACAGTGTACCAGCGCTGTTTGTTAGTTCTGAATTTTTTACTACCTCCGTGGTAGGAAGCAAACATCTACAGGCTTCAACTGGCTGAGAATAAAATCTTCTCTGTTGAAATCTGTTACAGTCCCATAATTTATAACACAAATTTAAAGTGTTTACTCCGTAGTGTAGTATACAGAACACCAACGGCGTTCTTTGCAGTTTATTAAGCTTACTTAAAAACATTAATGACGAGAAAATCGAGTTAGCTTAGGTAATTCGTATTGATTTTCAGCAACAGCCGGGGAAGGTATATGGATAGATAACAAATATATTTATTCTTGTACACAAAGTAGACCGACGGTTGTAAATGCCGGATAAGCTCTGGCGGAAGTCTCAAACGCTGAATTTTAAGAAAATATGTCCATCAGTTTAGGCGCTGAAACACATGGACAGGCATGACCTCAAAATAAGACTTTCTTTTTTTGACATTGTAAGGGAAGCCTAAAAAGGACTCCTGTGTTCCCTGTTCCAACTGCGGCTCTCACAGAGAACACCCAAAGGCATTACGAAGTTGTAGGCTACTGGCTGGACGGTCCGGGGTTGGAATCCACATAGGAGCATGAGATTTTTTTTATTTTCCAACACATCCGTACCAGCTGTGGGACCCATCCATCTTCCTATACAATGGGTACCGGGGTTCTTTCCAGGGGTTAAAACGGCCGGGGCGTGAAGTTAACCACCCATCTCCATCCAGTGCCGAGGTTAAGAATGAATGGAGCTATACCTCTGCTATCCCTCTATTCCTAAATGTCGTGGATAGATAACATTTCACTTTTTTATTGCCTACTCTTACAAGTGTCAATGTGATGTGCAAAGTATTGTGGTAGCGTTTTAGGATCTGAATCTAATTAACGTTTCCAATATTGTTTTAATTAAATGACAGAATTTTAATTTCTTAATCTGAGTAATAATATCGTGATAGTGTCGAAGAAAAAGCCATACTCCGGCCGAAGAAGGGGTGCTGCTACTTCTTGTGCTACACCAGTACAACTTACAGTTCATCGCATTATTCCAAGTATGACTAAAAGACAAAACTAATCTTTGGATAAAGCCCCATTCTGAAATGAGGTAAAGTGATCCCGTTACAGGCCAGGTGTAGCCCAGAGGGTGGGTAGAGGTATAGCTCTACTCATTCATGACCGCGGCACTAGAAGGGGGTGAGTGGTCAGCAGCACGCCCCGGCCGCACTTTACACCCGGGAAAGACCCGGTACCCATTGTACAGGAGGCTGGGTGGGCCCCAGGGCCGGTCTGAACGGGCGGAAAATCTCGTCCCTACCGGAATTCGATCTCGGACCGTCCAGCCTGTAGTCAGTCACTATACCGACTGAGCTACCCGGCCCACACCCATTCTGAAGTGGGTTGGCATTAAATTCCAGTGAGCAAAATTTGGTTCATCAACGTTTGTCAAAGTGCTAAGAAGTGTTTGTTTACTTGAAATACTCGTGTAACTTCATTTGTAGTCTTAAGGGAGGCTAAAAATGGCAGAGTTCACGTAGGACAGGCCGCGAAGGTCCAGAAGGGCTCGGCGCTAGATGGGTGGCTGGTCAACACCACGCCCCCTCCCTGCTTTAACCCCGGGTAAGAGACCCGGTACCCTCTGTACAGGAGGCTGAATGGGCCCGAGGATCGGTCTGGACGGTTGCTAAGAATGTCGCCCCCGACCGGGAATTGATCCAGGGATCGTTCAACCCGTAACGAGCTGCTGTACCGACTGCGCTGTCGCGGCCATGCCCTTAAGGTCCGAGGGACTTAAAATTAACTAAAAAAATCAAACGGTCTGTACAAATGCAATGTACAGTACGTATCCTGCCGTGATGGCCCGTCTCCACCCAGCAGCGTGGACACTGTTACCAGCAGACGGAAGGATGTAAATGACGAAACTGCTGGTGCCAGGGTGGCTTCAGGCTCTATAGTGACAGACTGTCCGTTAAGCAATCAGGACGTTGTTTGACAGTATGCGATCAGTGGGAATGTGTGTACGTAAGGCAGTGGGTTTATGGACCTGTACTGAGTGTTTTATTTATTTATACATCCATTTGTGACCTATTTACAACGGGCACCGGGTCTCATTCCGGGGCATATTGCGGCCGGGGCGTGGCGCTGATCACCCACCCCCATCTACGGCCGAGGTTAAAGAAATAGTATAGCTATACCTCTACCCCCCTATGGGCCTTCACAGCCTATTATAGGTTGAACTTTACCGTTACCCCTACTGTTAGTAGCTGAGTCTGCTTAGTATTGAATGATTATAATTACCGAATTATGAATTATAATTTGAAGTAACCAATCGTGACGTAATTTGAGGTAATCTTCCGGCATTTTCATCGACCTACTGCGGAAAATGTCGAAGACCCTTGGCTGCTTGGTTTTTGAGCCCAGTTTTGAAGCCGGGGTCACCCGAAAGCGAATCCGGGATGCTACACACTCGCTTGTATCCTTTATATTGTCATTGGGGAAGGGGGAGGGGTCTGTTTTAGGGGCGGTGGCGTGGCTGGATCCTGTACCTTCACACCCCCATACGTCTCGATGGCGCGATAAAAGACTAGAGGGACAGCTGTAACAATCGTGACGAAGAGGGTCAATGACCTGGTCAATCAATATTCATAGTTAAGTGCGGGTCGCATTTCTGTAATCCGACTGTGTGTGTTGCAGTTGGACACATGGTAACAGAGCAGAGAAGTGTGTAGCCGGAATGACGGGCCCTGACGTCACCTTGGGGACTGATACGGTACAAGTGACAGTGGTTACTATAACGAACATACCGGTAAGCCTTTAAAGCATGAACATAATCTAATCTCAGTGTGCGAACATTGACCTCGTATATTACAAAGCGTACTGCTGATTCAAATCTTAACCCTGCCGTTTCCGGACCAGCTCACGACTGCGCTCCTTCAGGAGATGCGTCTTTGCGTGTGGTAACTTCGTCATAATCATCATGTAGTGTCTGACGAGGGGTCTGTAGCCTCTTCCAAAGCGATTCCACCAGAGAGTGAGATTTAGTGCTTCGTCTTTCAGTTTACAGCATCTTCTGTTTTCCTTAAGGCCATCTACTAGTTGCTTACGTCTTCTTCCTCGTATTCCCGTCACTTCTACCTTTCCCTCTATCTTCCTTTCAATAACGCGTTTCAGAAGGCAGTTTTTACGCCATATCTGGTCAATCCAGTTATGTAGGTTATTTATCTCTTCATTGACCATACGTTTTACTTAATTTTTTACACCGTCCGTCCAACTGATCTTCTCCATCCTTCCCCAGTGTCACATTTCACAACTTCCAAGGTATTTCTGATCTACTTTCCGAAGTGTCCAATTTGCAGCACCATACACAGCTATGCTCCAAATGTGGCAGTTTACTAGTTCCTTACCTAAATTTATGTCCAGTTTGCTAGTGAAGAGAGTCTTATTGTTGTCGACTGCTGTTTTTGCCATGGCAATGCTGAATTGAATTTTACATTTACATCGTGCATCATTAGAAACCCAAGTTTTAAAAATGATCAGTTACAAATTTCGAATTGGCATTGTTTTTTTTTTAATTATTCAGGAATTTAAAATAATGTGAATGCAAATATGTAAGAATATTTGATGACGACGTATCATACGACATTGTACTTTTATGTAAGATAAACAACATGAAAAATGTAGCGATATGGCGCTCGGCTCCCAAGTTTGAAAATCACAACGTAGTGGTGCGCCATTCGGAGGTTTACGTCTGGCAAATGTAGCGTATATGTGAGTCACTCACTCACTTACTTACTTACTCCATGGAGCACAGCAGAACATTTGAGAAACTAATCGGTTCTCAGCTAGTCAAGAAACTTCCCAAATTTTATGGAACCCGAAAGTTCATTACCGCGTTTACAAAAGTCCGCCACCTGTCCTTATTCTCAGCCAGATCAACCCAGTTCATGTCTCCTATCCCACTTCCTGAAGATTCATATTAATATTATCCTCCCATCTACGCCAGGATCTTCCCAGTGGTCTCTTTCCCTCGGGTTTCCGCACCAAAATCCTGTATGCACCTTTCCTCTCCCCTCTCCCATTGTGCCACATACCGCGCCCATCTCATTCTTCTGAATTCGATTACCCGCATAATGTGTGTGTCACTCGACACAGAAATGCGTAAGAAGATACCGTGATTAGGTATTGGCCAGACTGGCTGAACGGCTGAAACAGATGGAACTGGTACGACATCCGGCCGCTAAGGGCCCATGTCGTTAAAACTTATGGAGGATATACGACAGCAGTCGTAAAAGGGTTGCACTGATTACTGCTTTGACTGCCTGCTGTAACACGACACGACTCCGCACGTACCAACAGTGTGTACTGAGGCGTGTCTTATGATTCCCCCAATGGCGATTACTTCTCCAAATACCATTAACTGACCAATAACGTAGAAGCAGTACCAGCTGCTCCTCACAGCTGTGTACTGAATATGCAGAAGACAAGTTCTATGCTGTTCATCCTGTCCTCTGCCAGCAAGTACTGCAATGTTAAATACCAACATCCAAGGTTTCCACAATGGCGGAGATTTAAGATTTTTGTGTTCTGGGTCGTCAGTGTGAGGTTAGGTAGGTGGGTACCGACGTTTCAAGGGGACGTACTATGCCATCTACCACACTGACGGACGAAAAAGTTTGCATCTCCGAAACGTCGGTATCTATCTACCAGATTAGATGGTGCCATAACCCAAAAGCAGTGGCGTAGCTTGGTTTTTTGGTGCAGGGGCGAGAAACAACAATGGCCGCCCATTACAAGAAGTACGAGCTTTATAGGAATCACCGTTACTGACCGAACTTCCCTGCATTTCACTTAAGAATTTAAATTTTGTTTAGAGTAGAAAATGATTTCTTAAAGTATTTATTTTGCCGCCCCGGCCGACAGCAGCAACCCCCCCCCCCGCCCATCCAGCTACACCCCCCGCTCTAAAGATCATAAGCGTTAAGCACTGATAACAGTATCATTAAATAAATTAATAATAAAGTCGTACATGTACGTACTTAATAATAATCCATGTCAAGAATTTGTAAGTTGTTTACACTCTGACGTGAGGTGTGTGTTTGTTGCATCTTATTAACGTCTGCAATATCTTCATGGAACAGTTAATTTCCTTTTGAGAATGTCACAACACAATATTTTTCCTGTACTAAACAAGGAAAATTCTTTGTACAAACGGTATATATGTATTACTTCCACATGTGTGAACACAACACTTTGCCGGCACTATGTCGACTGAAACAGGTGGCGATAGAACTGGGACAATGTTCCGAACGAATAGGAAGGTACACTCCTAGCTTCACCATTATTGTCCTCCAATTAAAGCACAGTGTATACCGCATATTGCACCTGCTTGAACACTCAGAACCTCCACATCTTTCCCACGCAACGTACGCAAGTGTTCTTGTCTGAATCTCAGAACGACCGCTGTTACCTGATTGGTATTATTCAAGCCATTGTGTTTTTAACTGAGTTCGCAAATAGTGTAGAGATGAATTTCATTCTACCGAAGACTACAGTCTGTCTTCTGTTCTTGTACTGCGCCAACAGCACGACACTTGGCTTCCTACAACTTCGGTACACAGCTGTCCTTTAAACACTGCCCATGACTACGCCTCACAATCCACAGAACAGTATCGCTGTTCCGTTTCTCAGTTACGTTATCTCCCGTCGCCCAATCTCCCTCTCTCTCTCTCTTCCATGCCGTCGCGCTCCGTCACACTCTCTTCACTCACCTTGAGAACGAAGGTGACTGACTTTGTTTGAACTGCATTAAGTCAACGCAAACTGGCACGTTACCTTCGCGCAAGGACACTTTCCCATTCTTTGCAAGTTTCATATTCCTGTAACAATGTATTTGACCTAACGTCGCAGTCAAATTGTTCACCCGCCCGCTTCGTGTACGGGACTCGAGGGTTCAAATTTATTCCCTCATTGCGTTCATCCGTAGAGTATTCCTGGTTATCCCCAGACCCAACTGGCAAAAACTGGAATAGTACCTCAGATTAGGCAACGACGACTTCCTCCATTATTCGCTAATCACTTCACGTAATCTGACGTACTGACATCTTTAAATAAGCCATAAACCGCAATAATCGCTTGTAGGGTCGTCGCTTTTGTTTTGTCGTTCTAAGACTCAGAAGATAAGTCGAAATAACATGTAACTAATTCAACTGCATGCGGGAGTGTGGAAATTGAGAGGAATTACAACGAAAAAAAGATAAAAGAAGGCGATTTTTATGTTTTGGTGAAGTGGAGGTGAATCATACGTTGCTTAGCTGTTCAGAATCTAACAGAAATGAAGACAGAAATTTTAAAGTAACGAATGGTTGAATATGACCGAGATGGCGGCTTGTAAGGAATATTAAAATGCACTAATAAACTTCTGTTTATAAATCTAGGTGTAAGTTGAGGATCTGTCAAGAATACATTTATTTAATGGCGAAATGGCTATCATTGCGATAACCCGAGGTTAATCAGAAGGTAGTCTCAATCATGATGGATGAACCGAACGCAATAAAAAGTATAAGGATAATTAATTTATTATTTATTATAGTATCAAATCCATATTCCTTACTACACAGCAGTTTAGCTGGCTCTCGAAAGAGTACGAATCTCTCTGACCATTCACTTCACTTCTTATTGACTGTTCTGCCAGTAAATTTCTGACTGTACGGCATATAATATGCATTACTGCTTTCTGCATTAGAACATGTAGAGCAAGGCGGTATTAAGTAGTTTTAAACTTTCGTGTAATCTGCAATAATACCCATTGTGGAGAGTACTAGTGGTATTATATAGGCGGCTTTCAGTTGCCATATTCTTGCAAGTTGTTTTTTCAAGGCTGTATGCTTCTGGAGCGTGTCGGTGATGGTGCTATGAAGCTTGCGGGTGTTGGGAATTGCAACGTCTACTTTGTTGGTTTTGTCAAGCGTAACTTATTATTATTGTTATTATTATTACTATTAAGTTGTTTTCAGGCTGTGGCCGTTGTTGCTCAACACCCAAAGTAAAGTTTATTTGCCCAACTATCTGTACGGAAGTTTTATCAGGGGATTCTGAGATAAGTGTAAAACGCCTTAAGCCTGATAAAATAACACGTTTGGGAATTTTCGGCTTAATCAAGAAGTAGGTGGTCGTCATCATTAGGGGCTTTTTTCACGATGGAACGGGTGTTTAGAATGACGACCTTTTCGCGCCTAGAACGTTATGCACGGTTTATTATTCTGATCTTTGTTATTGCCTTTATGCAGGGTATTTACAATTATATACCTGAAACGAACTATATTTCTAGTGCATGTAGTGTTGTAGCTGTTCTGTGTGTACAATTCGTGCTACATGTAATGTTATTTCGCTCGTGAAATGTGTTTTGTAGTTTTACATTAACACTTTCCATAGCATGTGTGCAGTGCCCAATATGGCTGCATTTACTTCGTGTTTTCTGGTATGTTGCTCAGGTATTATCTGAATGATTGTGAGATGGTTCAAGTCGCCCTTATTATTACCGGTATCACTTCTGTTTTCACATTCCACATGCGCTTAATTTCTATGATGAGGCCTTTATATTTTAAAATATTCTCAGCTTCTTTCTTGACCACATTTCTGTCTCCAGGAATTGCAGCATCTATTGACATGCATGTTCCTTCTTTATTATCGCGGGTTATGTTGTCTGGTTTATTGTTAAGAATAGTTCTGTCGGTTTGCACTTGTTTGTCCCAATATTATTAAATCAGCTGCAAGGAACTGATTCCTGTCTGATAGCTAAATAGTTCCTCAGCTGATTAAGAAATTCTCCGCCTTAGCGGCATGGTGACTGCTGTGTTAACAATAACCTGCGAAGTCCATGGACCTGTGTCACGTGCGATCATCTGACGGTCACGTGCGATCGTCTGACGGTAATTATTATTAGCCCCACTCCCAACCCCGGGACGAATGACCACCCTTTATCGGCTATCTGACACTGCTTCACAGCTACCGTGTACGTCTAGAAGCGACATTCTCCGCCAGATACCTGCAGACTACAATTAATCAACATTTTTAAATTATGAGTATATCAAATTCGATGAAGTGCTCCAACATAATTTTACCTTTTTATCTTCGCAAGGTTAAATCCATACATAAGTGAAGTTATTAGGGATTATCAAGGCTGATTTCGTCATAGCTAATGAACTGCTGCTCAGATATTCTGCATCCGTCAGAATAGTTTATGTTTTAAATGTGGGAATAATATGATACAATACTTCAGGCGCTTATAAACTTCTATAAACCTGGAATTTAGTTTGAACAGAAGTTTTGTATAATATTCTCAACCATTTGGATGTACCTATGATTATAGTCCATTAAAATGTGTTTAAACGAAACCATTAGTAAAATCCACAACAGGTGCACGTTTATCTGTTTCGTAATCAGAATGCTCTGGAACAAGGAGCTATTTTATCGACATTGCTTTGTAGCTTTGCTTCATAATGTGCTGTTAGGAAAGCTCATAAGACGCAGAAGGCACTGAAATTGAATAAAAAAACACCAGTTGTTACATGATAATTATTATTTATTGGACCTAAACGTCATAGAGAAAACACAGAATCTGTATTAGTACTTATAATGAAGGCGGTTTAGACTAAAACTGATACAAAAACGTAGGGCAAAATATTCGATTATTTTTTGTCTGAATGTAAGACTAAATGATGACATAAAGCCAAGTAAATAATACGGCGAGAAAATGGCAAAGTTAAAATATTTATGAATGACGGAAACAAGTCAAAGTACATTAAGAGCAGAAAAATTCGTGAAATGTTTACTGTTGTTTAACGGAGAATCTTTTGTCTTCCTGTCTGCTCAGGAAACGTAAAGATCGATAAGTATAATTCAAATTCGTTTTGTGCTTGTGGGAAAATCTGTTCCTGTCTTCTAGGATAATTAAACAGTATTCTACAGAGGAGAATACAGAACCTCATTCTTGTTCTGCGCTTTGAGATTCTGACGCCACTAAACTTTGTGACCACGGTCATCTTATACCCTCAATTCAGACGAATAAGTTTTCTCTTAAGCCGGTCCCAGTAGCCGCACGGTCTAAGGCGTAGGTCTACGGTCGCTCGCTTGCTGAGATCGTGGGTTCGAATCCAGCCGGGGCATGGATGTCTGTCTGTTGTGAGTGTTGTGTGTTGTCAGGTAGAGGTCTCTGCGACAAGCTGATCACTCGTCCAGAGGAGTCCTACCGACTGCACTGCGTCGTTGTGTGAGATCTAGAACCCCCATGGCCAGCGTTGGGCCGCAGCGCCACACGGAAAAACGTTTTCTCTTAAACCTTGGTAACCGTTCGCTGGCCTGCAAGTCTTCATGTCCCAGAATGCCACAGTCTTTATTCTCTTTGATTTGATGACTTTTTCACCATCAGATAAAAAACCATGTTAACAACTCAGAATTTCTTGTATACTGTTCAAGCCTCACAAGGCCTTCTTCACCTTAACACTGCAGAATGAGGGATAAGGTCTATGAGCTGAACAGGGTCCGAACTGGAGACCACTAGGATTTTGAGTGATGAAATTTGGTGTCCATAAACGTCAAGCAGTTTGCTATAAATACGAACTACGCAGCTGAAATTTAAATTGCAAATAACAATTTACAGCGTTTGCCGAAGGACTGCTTTGCAAGCTACCTGCGTAATCGATGCGCGACGTTCGTTCGAGAGCGAGCGTGCTTCGAATCGCGTGATGTGATTGCTAGCTTCGACGCAGTTAATGAAGCTAGACTGCAGAACAAAACGTTGCCAGAGCTATTTCAGTCCTTAATTCATTTTGTTTGGTTTAGTTTTAAAATGTAAGAACGTTTAACTGTGGATTTTCACGGAATATTTGAAACTACATTACAGTGGTAGAGGTAAAGGTCAGTCTCTAACAAGCATTTGGTATTTGGGGCGAGGGGGGGGGGGGGGGGGGGGGGGGAGGAAAAAATTGGTGTTCATATTG
>Ga0123355_10006625_pt1 | contig 17196 bp, 12 predicted proteins | sample TergutEmb28metaG_3_FD_89872 | JGI IMG/M metagenome (GOLD analysis project Ga0123355, IMG submission 89872) | Embiratermes neotenicus P1 segment gut microbial communities from Petit-Saut dam, French Guiana - Emb289 P1 | ecosystem: Host-associated > Arthropoda: Insects > Digestive system > Gut ...
GTTAGTAAAGCATGAATTGGTAGGGAACGGAAATAAGAAATATTAGTATATAAGAAAAGAGAAAAAGGAGGGGGGGAGGGGGGATGGAAGAAGATACAAGAGACGCACAATAAACCATCGATTGATATAAAATAAAGGAAATACAAGAAAATGTAAGACATAAATATACAAATACGCAACAGGCATTTTACATATTTTTTTAAACAACTGCTCCAATCCCCGCAAAACCAGGTAACAAATGACAGCCCCAGGACCTTCCTCGAAGAGAATACAGTCGGTGATCGAAAATCATCCCGTTTTCCAGCCATGAGAAGACACAGAATGCAATGCCCTGGTCAAAACGAGGGTCGGTCCCTCACTTGTAGGCGGCCAGTCAACAGCATACTTGTGTCTGCATGCATCAACATGCACAGGCCAGTACTGGGAAAGACTGTCGTGAAAATGCGAGCAAACAGGATTCAGCACCAACAGAACAGACAACTGGCATGGGGCATTCTTACCTTAATTTACTTACTTGCTTACGTGTCGATATAAACTTGCGGGAAGAAAAACAACCAAATGGTCCATTTAATCGCTATGAAAGATAATGTAACGACACTCACGTAAGGGACGAAAATATGGTACAAAATACGTGGCATATAAAGTCCTTCTAAAATCTGTGGTTAAAATTGTATTTTCTTCACTAATGCAGCACATGTACCAACCCTTCATACCAAAGACGAAAAATTATTTTCGAAGCGTATCAATAAACTTAAATGCACCATAAAATAGTACACATCAAGAAACTATAATTATCAAAACAAATACGTGTGTATCCCCGACACTTCAACTTCTAGTATTACGTCTGCCATTGTTATACACCGGACACTTTTCAGGTTACACAGGCAATCGTCTCCAAAAAACGATGTTTTGATGTAACCTGCTACAATTCCAATTTCTTTCAGCGCTTAGTTTGGAAGACCGTAAAACTCCCGATTGTCAGGATACTATTCCCAGATACAGCCAAACTTGTTACCCCCAAAAAAAACAAACAAACAAAAAACAAAAAAAAACAAACAAAAAAACAACTTCAAACCTATGGATTACCTCCTAACAAACTTCCAAAATACCGAATAGAACTTCTTCAGCGAAAACTGGTATTTGCGTCCTAAAACCATGGCTCAAAATATGTTTCTAAAGAAAATCCTTGACGCGTCTACTAAGTTCAGTCCGTTGCACGATACACGTACAATTACACGGTCAGACAGACTATTAAGATACCAAAATAATTAAGCATAGAGATGCTTTCACAGCTACGCGATTTTTCCGATCTAACAAACTCAACAGTGTCCGTCTTCAAAGATGGAGATGATTTGTTCTAATATTCGTTCACGCAACAACCGCGTCTCTGTGACGCATTAAACAGCAGCAGAACTTTTCCAGATAACTCTTTAGGGATCTTCGTTACTATTTCGTCCGAATGTTCGACTGTTCCACATACAAACACAATAAGACCACACAGAAAGAGCTCAACTCTGTGTTTCGTTGAATATTCATCACGGCTATGAATTATTACTATAAACACTGCTCTACGTGGGATTTACGTTCACTTTCTACGCCTTATTTGAAACAACGACTTCATTGAAACTAGTCATTTTATAATACGCAGCCTGGTTACATTCCAGTTTAGGCGTAAGAACATCAAATAAAGAGGCCACGTTTCCAAGTATGTCGATGTCGATGTCTTCGGGTGGGCAAAGGCTGTAGTACACATACTTTCCCTTTTTCCGTTGCACTATCAGTACAGATAAAAAATGAACCCAGAGACAGGATAAACATTTCACATGAAATAAATCGCTCATGAAACAGCAATCTGTCGTAACCTGGCGATACACAATATTACGGGAGACAAAAAACCTGACAGTTCATTAACAGACCAGCACTTAAGCATGTCATGTTTTTTACGAAAATATGAGCTTCTTTGCGGATGCAACACTGGCAGAAGGTGTGCTTATAACCCGTCTAGTAACGCGGTAAGCTCAGTTTGACGAATTGTGCGGGTTACGACAAAATGCTGTTTCATGAGCGGTATGTTGTCTGAAACACGCCGCATGTTAGACCAGGATGTGGAAATGATCTCCTATGCACTCAAAACATGCTCATCTCGTAAAAACAAGAAACACCAAAAACCTGTATTCTAAACTTCCTACTACAATTTGCATGCCATTTCTTCCTTGCTATAGGTTTCCACACTGAAAATATTCTGCATTAAACTGTAATACAGCATATTCACGAACAAACGGAATGTAGACTACATCTTATTTCGCATGTGTTACACAAAGGAGACTAAACTCAACTGTGTGACCAAGGTGACAAAATGTAAAGTACGCGCGACGGTACGACTGGCGCTGTGCGAGTCACGCTGCTGTCATTAATCTTACTGCGCAGTATCGGCAATTTCTAGGCAATACCTTCAAACGGTATTTAATAATCTGTTTACCAGTGTCGAACATGTCTGTAAGTTTATAAGACGTTGCTTCGAAAACCTACTCGAACATGACCTACTCTAACACGCGGTAAGTTATGTATCGTATACGTTATCGTGCGTATGGGCTCCGTTTTCAACTGACCTCCAAGTATATCAATCCGCCTAGCTTTTTTCATCGATTCTTCAAGAGTACGATAATATCGAACCACTTTTTTGTGGTCCGTGGTTCAACTTGACTCGGCACATGACAGTACAATGCTTCGTGCCAAAAAAAAGTGCCATGCAAAAACCTACAAAATGTTAATGCCGTATTACAAAAAGTATGTAAAAATCTTGCGTTATGGTTATGGAATCAGTAGATTCACCTACCTAACCACCCGTAATGGATCGGTAAGTTCCACCCACCGGTTTAGGAAATTTATATTACGCGTCTGTATTAACTGCATTAATAAAGATCATTGCATGCATATCATGCAGTTCAGAACCTCCTCCTCCTTCTCCTCTCTGAGGTTACGATGCTGTTATATGTCACACAAACATTCCAGGAACGATCTTATGTAATTTGTGACTCCACCAACGCCCAACGTCGTCCCACAGTCAAACAAAACCGGTTGTTACTGATTTCGCATCCCATCAGTGTATTAAAAAGGAGACGTTACTTTCAAACAACCTACAAAGACGTGTCTACTGGTAGAAGAAAGAGAATAAAAAAAGAAAAGCAAACTTAAAAGAAAAGAAACATTTCAAATGGTTTATCCAACAGCAGTTCTTCATAACAAGACGTCTGTCGAGAACCTTAAGTTTAAATTGTTTAACAAGGTCCACTAGAAATTACACAAAACCACAGAAATAACGGGCCATTAATAAATTGATTTCGTTCCTTATTCGCACAAAATGCATAAAATTACCGCATAAGGAACAGGTCGTGTCTATCAGTACGATCGCGTTTCATCTCCAACCGAATTCCAATTACATTACTGGGCAGTCTGAAACAAAAACTGTCGACCAAAATCAATACTGGTTCGTAAAACTAATACATAACGTCAACTGTAGCATAACATAAATACGAGATGGGACATACAGGGAGTTTAACTGAACACAGAACCCAGACGGACGGCAAGGTTAACGGCCTTACAGTTCCGCATATAATATACAGTATATGTAACACAACCACGTATGTTTAGGGCATGTGTTTGAAATAACCCCCAAATATGAAACATGTTTCAATTAGAAGGAAATGAAATACCGGGAAACCGTACTCTTGAATTTCCTACGACATTTTTAACCCGATTCCCTCGTTACACAGGTTTCCGGAATAAACACTCTCAGTACCGAACTGTACAGCAAACTCACAAACAAAAAAAATGTAGGCTACGCTACTCGTGTGTTAGAGGCAGCATAATAAACTGGACTGACTGACTGATACGAGACCATGTACCGTTCGGGTGGCGACAAGACTTGCGGTGTGTCTGCTATGCGGCTGCTGTTTAATTTGTAGCCATTTCTAAGCAAGAACTTCAAACAGCATTTCATTACCTATTCATCTGGTGTCAAGCACGTCTGGCAGCTGAAACAGGTCATTTCGAACATGTAACACAAGGTTAGTTACATTATACATCACATGACGAAACACAGGGCCTTTAAGCTTGTCGTGTGTCTGAGGTTCGGAATTCAACAGAACGTGTTGTGGGGTACTACACAGCCAAAACTTCAACGAAGTTCCATTACCAACTCCGTTTACGGTCACTCATGAATTAAGTAGGCAAGATATTTCATGGTAAGTTAAGGCGTTCCCGTTACAGGCCCGGTGTGGCCCAGATGGTGGGTAGAGGTATAGCTCTACTCTTCCATGACCGCAGCACTACAAGGGGGGTGAGTGGTCAGCAGCACGCCCCGGCCGCACTTTACCTTCGGGAAAGACCAGGCAGGCCCTACCCATTGTACCGGAGTTTGGGTGGGCCTCAGGGCCGGGCGGAAAATCTCGTCGCCACCGGGATTCGATCCCGGACCCTCCAACCCGTAGTCAGTCGCTATACCGACTGAGCTACCCGGCCCACACGCAAGATATTTCATACCCAGACTTAACTTTGCTTCATCAGTATATATAACAAAGATCAATGATGTGTATTATACATGCCAATAAATTAATCAAAACGCCATTTTACAAGGAAATAGTCAACAAGAGGTCCAGTCACAATAGCAAAGAACTTACAAAACAGATAAACATTAAATCTCTACCGAATGTATCCGCATTAATTTGTGGTCCATTAGTTTAGGAGAGTTGGTATTCCTTATTTGCCCACCACGCGTAGTCCAATGGCATTTTCCATTGTTATTTAAGATACGCAGAATAAGAATCGCTATGCTAGTGCACGAGAGGGCTGTTTTCAAAACCCGACGTCAATACGATCTCCAGGATCATACCTCAACCTCGTACTTCATTCTTCTCCGTATCAGTTCAATTAGTGACCACCGACCTAAGGCACGAGACTTAGAAACATGTTCTTATAGTGAAAATCCATGCTTGACTCACACTTCCAGCCTCCCCAAAGCACCATAAATAATAACTTGTGAAACAAAGAGACGAATAATTTAACTGCACCCGTCAACCGAGTTAGACAAACAACAACAACTAACTTATACCGATACCACGACTCAACCTAACATATCTGACCTTCACATCTCAAATCTAGTCCTCTACCCATCTGCCTCCCAGTGAATACAAATGCCCAAATAAAGTACAGTTCTCTCCATAAACCCAGACACACGCCTCAAGCAAGTAATTATCGTTCACCTGTGTTTTCATTCCAAAAAGGCAGGCATAATGGAGCCGCTGCATGGAAATCTGGCATGCATAACCATAGTTAGCATACGAACAAACACAACGAAATTAAGAAACACTGGAATTGTGTCGCCAGCTATACGCTCTAATCACTTGCGGTTTCAGAAGCAGACATCGACTTTCGACGCACAGGGTGATCACACATTCCCCAGGAAACTGCCACACGTACCGTATTTTGTGCCACAAAAATTAATCGCCAGCAAATTTATTTCCACGCGTCGACCAGACCAGTTTATCAGACTACACATGTCGTTATGTAAACCCTCTAGCAATTCTGTTTCAAGGCATGGGCCTATCAAACTGTTAAAGTCGCGGCTAAACAAACAACGAAACTGGCTATATGGATGGCTAAATTGATTTTACATCAAACAAAAACCCTCATGAAGACGCTGGTGGTTTTGAAAGGCGAAAGAATGAACGCAAAAACAACTCCCAAGGCAAAATAAAGTCAAGTGGCCTTCGTCTTCTCTTCATGTGCATTAATCACCATCGCAAAGTTGGCGCCTGTGTCTACAGGACCCCTCACCGTTATGAAGTTCCCCAACAAATTACCGTCCTAGTGAATGGCGTCTGATATATCGTCTGCTTTATGCACGTCACCTTGTACTTTCATTCAGGCTCTATTTCTGCGTCAGATATTCATAACAACAGGAGCCTCTATGTGCTACTGTTTTATTTCCGTGCTCAAACAAAACAATCACGCCTGTCAGAAAATGGAATGTCCGTATCAACACATCTCTAAGAACAAAGATAAACAACAAACGGCTCTGCCGTGTAAGCAGCCCGAACGACAGGCGCCAGAAATCAGTCCTGACTGAAGACAGTTGGTGCAGGTACAGGTACAGGTGTCTACAAGCATTTAAGGGGCGACTATCAGTTTCGTGCAAAATCGGCGCACGTACGCATGCACGGTGAAATCGAAAGACAATCTGAAAATAAAGAAGGTCTTTGCGAAGTCTGCGTACTACATCATGGCGTACATAATTTTCATTCGTCTTTACCGACTCGTCTCGCAACGTCCCTAGAAACCAATGTGTCAAGGCAACCAGTTTCGCCCGTGTCAGTTTGGAACTACATGCAATGTTCGGTCACCACGACTTTCATATTTATATGACATCCTGTAGGCTATACTCGCATTGACAAGGAATCGGTAACTACATTTACGATAATCTCTTGCACATTCATTTTCGCTGCTGCACATTCCGCGACCCAACTGGCACATATGATGCGTCACATCATTACGCCTTATTCCTGACGCAATCCCACTCACCTGTCGTATCGATATACATTTGGGTAACTTCATCCCGTTGTATTTGTTCAATCAATGTTACTTTATTGATTCTCCGATTAATACAACGCCACAAATGACAGTATATTAATTTATTCATCACATTCACCGCAACATGTTTCGTGTGGTAATTGCGGCCGTCATCCGGTAGTGCAACAGCACAGTAAAAGGGAAGAAATGAGGTACAGGCCTCTCGTTTACAATTAAAATAAATCGGACAATCAGTAAACTAACACCCATTCAACAAATACACCACGATCATGTTACCCAAATTTATATCGGCTAATGAAGCTCATTACATCAACAAATGCAGGAATAAAAATGTAAAGTTACTGAAACGCAAGTCCAGTACACAGACTTCTATATTAATTGTAAAGGAGAGGCCTCTAACGCAGTTCTTCCCTTTTATACAAATGTACTGAATGTGATGAATAAATGGTCATTTACAGTGTCATATTAACCGGAGGATCAATAAACTCACACTGATATCAATACAGTCTGACTCTGAACTCCCATGCATAACATTTCTTGAAGATAAGTTCAGCGAATCTGGTGCACGCGCACAGATGTGGGGAAGCCACTAGGTGCACTTCTGCAACCTGTCGATGCATCATCTCGGCAAAAAGCAAATATATGCATATGGAGCCAAAACTTGCATTCTCATCAACTTCTTGATTTTGATGTATTTATTTCTGATTGTTTTTAAACTTTGCTTCTCTCTGTTGTTTTGCTTCTCTTTGCTAATCTTAATTCTGTTTGTTATTTTGTCTCTCTTTTTTATTTTCTAATTATTCAACTTATGGTTTTAATATTACTTTTATGTTGTTTTGTATGTTTGTTTTCCATTTTGTGTAGGCTGTGTTTTTGTATTTTTTGTGTATTGTCTCCCCTTCTGTATACGGCTGTCTCTTTACTATATTTGTTCAAGTTTACACAGACCATTGCCACCGGGTGGGCACCCACTTGCAGTAAATAAATATATCATACTACTGCCATTGTGTGTTTGACCATGTACACTTCAGTACGACAATTGCTGCAATTCAGCTGAATGACAAGACATGTGCTTGCCACATCTGCACAGCCAACAGCTTGGCCACAAGTGGGATGTCAAGGTCAACCAGAAATTAGCATACGCCTCTCAACTTCTAGGTGGGTGATCAAGGACAAGGTAGTGCGTTTGGGCGATGTTCTTAATAGCAATACAGATACTCACACTGGACGTGTGCCTATCACCAGCACATGAGTCATGGCAGCAATAAATCTTTCGCCACACGCGGATATACCATCAGTAAACTGTACGGGCTCAGAAGCAGACAGTGTAAGTAGCATGCTACAACTAACTGTAACAGGTGATGGATGAATCTCTGTGGTCAGAACTGTCACGCCAAAATCCAGGTACTTCCTACCTCGTAGAACTTCGTTCGTATGACAAATACAATAACCAGCATTCGAGCTGTAAATATACGAATGACGACACCCGGAGGCGTGGTTTATAGTACTTCGGTCCCTTATTTTATTCGCAACAAAGGAATACGAAAAAGTTAAATTTAAACCACCTCAAATTTCGTAACGACAGTTCTACACTTCAAGGTTCACTTCATTTTAACGAAGGCTATAACCTACAATTGTAAAACGAAACAAAACTTTGGACACGTGGAGCGCTGGTGAGGTAACACACAAGAAAGTGAGTTTCATAAATCGCCGCCAGAGTGCTACCAGCGACGTAACGTCGCGACATCTAGCGCAAGATCAACCAACTACTTCGTACTACACGCGCAACAAAGCAACTTACGACCCTGCAACTTCGAGTACGTAGTGGGTTGCTTATTGGAAGAAAATAGAAGAATGAGACGGCCGCGAAATTAGCATGCACGGAAAATAAACCATCATCATCAGTCTAACTTTCCATTTGCTGAGAGAAGTTCAAATATGGACCCAAGCTGGATTCAACTCTGGATTGGCAGGGCACAACAGCAACACCCCCCAAAACAGTGTTTCACAGCTTCACTCACTGTGTACATTTTTTAAACAGACAGAAAACGTGTAGTGGTGTAACACTTGTGCTCCAACACTTACTACCTTGCCTCTTCCCCACTGGCAATTTTGAGAGAACATGCACCAGTACTAATTGAATTACAGTTTACTCACCACTTCTTTGTGTAAAACTCCAACATAAAATTCATCTATATGAAATCAACTGTCTCAAACAGCAAACATGGAGATGGTGAAGCCATATTAACCTGTGCTATACTGGATGTATGTGTACCCACAAAAATCAATAAGCTACAGTTTACTCTTGATATCCAATCACAGACTTTATTCAAATCTGTTCAAGCACTGCTGGATAAAATGTGCATATAGACCTATTTATGAAATATTTAAGAACAAATCTTCACCTAACTCCAGTGACTCCAGAACAACAAAAATTAACTGAAATGAAAGCAATCTAAGCATACAGCTGGCATCATAATTCAAAAATCTTAATTAGTTTGTACTTTTCCATATCTGTCTTACTGCTACCTTCCATGAATTAGATTTACACCAAACAGATTCAGCACATATATCCACATTAGTGTGTGTGTGTGTGTGTGTGTGTGTGTGTGTGTGTGTGTGTGTGTGTCCTTGAATAAAACCATAAAGTAAATGTTAATAACATTTAATGGCCATATGTGCAGGTTCCAAAGCATAACAAAGGTTATTCTACTTCTCCACCTGGCAACCTACTTATACAAGACTAAATACTATGTCAGATCTTTAAAAAGCTGTTTTCAAAACCTGCAATCCAATATGGTACCCAGAATTCCTGAACTTCAATGGAGAACTACATTTCTCTATATATGGACTCAATTACATCCATTCGACTGTTTGGATACGTGACATGTTGGAGATGCGCAATGACTTGAGACTTTTCAATTTTAATATAAATTTAGTAGCACCGCCTAATTTAAGCCATGTAATTTACATGTAACCAGAAAGATTTGTGGGTCACTTATGCTCACATTTCACGGGCTACTACTGCAACCAACTCCATGTAATATGATGACCCCATATGCAGAAGAACCCACGAACATAAAAAGGATGACAGAGGTTTTATTACCACTGATTACTGACTTGCAGTTTGCTTGTTGTTTAAATCTGAGAGAAAACCTCAGGAATGAGACCACCTACTCTTGTGGAAGCAGGAATACAAAACATTTGAAATGAGAACCTACAACCATTACAATTAGTGTCATTTAGTTGATCTGTGATTTAAATGGGATGAAAAACACTTGAAGCAGGAAAATAGAGCAAAACATAAAAATTAAAACATTGTGCAAGATGTCAATTTACCCTGTTACTGAGAAGACACACAGTGGAACATTTTGCTGCGAGTCATAACTGCCAAAGGGCCTCCATACCTACAATGTTTTACATGAACCATACTAGGGGATCTGCCCTTCTATAATATGTTGCCATTTCGGTCACAGTTTCTCCAGGTCCCCTACTGTATTTTAAATCACATGCCTATATGCAGAACTAACAAAATTATCATACACCTTCACACATGACTCTTTTGGAGGTAGAAACATCTGCAACAATCATCTAAGCTATTTAAAAATAATTGTATCAAGACATCCATGAAACATGTGCCGATGTATCTATCAGTGGCATTGACAGTGCATCTATAAATGTGATTATTTGTAAGCCAAGCTGAAAGAATCTCTGAACTGACTCAGCAGAATCTACCACACTACTTGCTAGCAATCTATGAAGCCATCCTGTGATGGGCGTAATCAGCCCTTTGGCCTCCAGGTGGTTGAGGCTCCCAGAATTTCTAACCAATAGGCACATGAAGGCAGTAAGTTTGTCAGCCATATGTACCAGCAGCCTTTAACCCTCAGTAAATATTCCTGGTTCTCATTTCTGTTAAAAGCTGAGTCAACCCCAGGGACATGGTAGAGCTGGAAGGTTTAAGTCAATAAAATATCTCCATGACCCCATGGGGAATTGAACCCGATGCCTTCTGGCTTGTGGGGCACTGCCTCAACCAACTGCACCATTGTGTACCCCATCACTTACTAGCAAAGCAGCAATAATGTATACACAACAAACCACCTTAATCTACAACTATTATGCCCCCATAAATATGTACTATCCTGGCAATGAAGACAGGGAAATTCACATCCGAAATACATCCTAACAGTGACAATGAATACATGCTGACAAACATGAAGTATACTGCACACATACCTGTACATCAAAGTTGGGGGGCAGGATACTGGGTGAGTCCATTCCTCCACCAGCCTGCTGCTGTTGTTGAGGAGGCAGCATTCCAGGTCCACCAGGTACACCAGCGCTGCCTGCATAACCTGCAACAGCTGTTGCCTGGTCAAACTGCGCCATGGCACTTCCACTTGGATCCATTGCCATTACATGCTCAAAGTGTTGATTGACACTGTCCAGGTTCAGATGGTGGTTCTGCATGTGGTGAGTAGCTTGCTGCTGTTGGTGGAGATGATGCTGTGGATGGTTTGGATGATGTGGGATGGAATGGTGATTAATGTGTGGATGGTGGTGGGAATGATGGTGATGGTTCTCCACACCTTCTGATGAGGGTGGTTTTCCTCCACCCATAACAACCACATTATTACCAGTGCCATTATTCTTGTTAATGTCTTCTTCTGCTGGCGAAGGCTGTCTACTTCCAGGTGTTCGACTGCAAGAAAGCAAACAGTTTACGATCAAGTGTCACGAACTCTTCTGAATCCAAACCTGTATGTGACCATGATACCCAATGATAAACAATTAACATCCAATCCTTATTCCCACAACCATTTCAAAGGACCTAGGCCATCACCTAATATGCAATAAATGAGGCATGACAAACCTAGCACAAAAACACCACATAAATTACCACACATCAGGCAAAAAAGGTGCTTCATGTATCGATCAGCCGGCATTTCCTATCATATACATAGGATCATCATTTGTGTGGTGTACATATGGTTACACAATGAGCTATTCCAAACATGCATGAAACATACACTCTAGTGAAGGGAGTGATCTCTGATGGTGTGAGCAGCATGAAATTATCATTCTGGGCTTTTGACTAACTAACTAAACTGGGTCTCTCAGGAAAAGTTCAGCCAAAATTTCCCAGCTTTAACACAACCAGATGCCTCACCTTTGCAAAAGCAATGAACGGCACAGCAACATCGTGCAGTTCAACCCCTAACATCCTATTTCTCTAAAATGCATTTTAATATTATCATAATATCAGTCACTGGATCTCTCTTCCCTTATGTTTTACAAAGAACATTTTGAAAACTTCTCCTTTCTCACATGTGGGATGAAAGCCCCACCAATATCACGTTAGTGGCGAATGGTGTATGAACAGAACGATCGAGAAAACAGTACACCAAATGTGAATGAAATTAATCACATGTAGCTTCAATGTGTCAAGAAAACAATATTCCAAAAATGAAACAAATCCATCGTTTGTACCTTCAAAACAATGAAGAAAATAGCAGACCTTCATGAATTCAAGACAATATATGTTAGACCACAAAGAAAATCATCCTGAAAGTAATGCAACCAAGGATCATAACTGGTCTTACTCTGTCACACACAAACACATATACCATGTTAGACACAAACATTTTCTGCTTGCAGTTTCACTGAAACTGATCAGTTCTGGGTGATACACAGAGCGCACAACACCCTTCAGGCAGGGACTGAAAGAAACGACATGTTCTATCTCAGTAAAATCAAGGAGTTCAATGTGATGACATTATTCTGACTCACAAGCATTGCCCTCATTACATTACTTTTCATTTAGGACAAAATAACTGTATTAAATGTAATTCAACAATCACTGTTTCACTGGACAATTAACAGCATTCACACAGGAGGTTGAAGAAATTACTTTGTCATTTAGAAGGCAACCAACCAAAACAAACAAACAAAAAGGACACCCCCCCCCAGTTTTCTTCATGTGGATTAAAATGGCAAGCACAGAAGGATGGCCGCAGTGCCTACAAGAACACAGACCATATTGAGAGGTCAGCTACATTACCTACCCACCTGGGAATTCAACCCATGTTCATAAAACAGAGGAAACTGAAATAAATGTGACCGAACACATTATCTCCTCATTTCAACATACATGTGTGTAACTGCATAATTTAAAAAGTTACTGTTCAGTATTTGCAGAAAAATATAACAAAGGACTATAATCAATCTTTTGTTGTTATAACAGCTGCTCATAAAAGCCATATGGCTTAAAAACTGTATTAATGTAGCCAACAAGGTGCAGCATGGTAAATACACACTTTTGAATCTCTAACAAACTAACATACTTCCAACTCCACGTATTTTAAAAGTATGACATTGGCAGATAATTTGAAATAAATGCAAGCATTTTAAAAATGCCTCTCCTGAAGACTGCTGTACATGCACAAAATTAGAACATTGTCCACTTTGGTGGAAATTTACTATCCAACCATATAACTCCATTAAAAAGAGTTTTGGTCACTATCTTTTAGGCTCTTTTCCTTATTTCATGTTGTGTGTGTACTTTACAAAATGACTGGTACACAAAAAATTTCAGAAAATTTATATCTAAGAATAGGATCATAAGATATGATAATGGGTGCGAACAACTCGCAAGCATTAATATTTTTCAAATTACCAGATCTTCAACATAAACAGTTCTCATTCATTCATTCATTCATTCATACATAGATCCCTGACTGCCTAATTATCGGTCCAGAGCCTATTGCATATCAAGCACTCCACAGGATGTGATCTAGTGCGTCCTCTTCCAATTCTAGTACCGCCTCATTTCCTTCAGGTAATTGAGTAGCTCCTTACATCTTCTTCATCTTCCCACCACAATGTGTTTCAGAAGGCAGATCTTAACTGAGATTGGATCAATCCAGTCAGCCTCCCTTCTCTATATTGTTTGTAGGATATTCCTTTCCTCCTTGACTCTATGCACTTCTTCCTTTCTCAGACAATTGGTCCAAATGATCTTCTCCATCCTTCTCCAGCATCACACTGCAAACCATTCCAGGTAAGGCTGAACAACTTTCTAAAGTATTGAAATTTCAACACCACATATGGATGCTTCAAATGTACAGCATAATTTCTTCCTTAAATTTTAAGTCCAGTTTGCTGATGAAAAAGGGTCTCCATCTTGTTGAATGCTGCTTTTGCCATGTCAATCCCAGATTGAATTTCACATGTATATTTTGCATCATGTTATCATGTTACCTAAATAGTTGGAATATTTCACATTCTCAGGCTGTTTTTGATTTATAATAATTTGTACTGGGGATGGTCGCCTTGAAATTCTCACTAACTTAGTTTTCTGCATATTCATTTCCACTGCACAGCACCTTCCAATTTCAGTCTATCGTGAACCATTTCTTCCTTACTTAGTAGCACAAGGTCATCTGCAAATATGTAACCACATCTTGTCTCAAAATATACTGTTTCACAGGTGACAAAGAGTAACAAACACTTCACCTTTTCGCAAGTATCTATCACACAGAAACACCTCCACGCCCACCCCTACCCCTACCCTTTGGCACAAACTTTTATTTATGAAAAACTTCATTCACCACAAGTGCTTAATATTACTTTGCCAGCATGAAGAACCACATTATAAAATTTCACAGTGCAACCTTAATGAGTAACAAAACACAAACAAAACATGATGGCTCCTGATGCACAAACAGGAAACACCAATGCCTCACATAACTATACATACAGTGCTCTCTACACTTCATCATCAATAATAATGATGATCGTGATCATGATCATGATGATGATAATAATAATAATAGCAACAACAACAATACACGGTCACAAAGGACTGGCCAACAAGTTAAATTACTTTGCATTCTGGATTTTTGAAAATTATTTACATCCACCGGCCCTACATCCCTGGGTGGGACTTGGCCTCACGTTGAGATAATATGGTTATTTTTAACGCTACAGTCTAAGTCGGTTATAGCACCATGTAAGGGACTGAATGTTTAGTGTTGTTATAAATGAGTGTTGTTCTAGCACAGGTACATGTTATGGCTAACAATGAGGAATTAATGGTACCATAGAATATCTGACGCTATAGATAAGATGCCGCATAAACCGATGTCGTTATAAATGGATTCGACTGCAATTAAAAACGAACAATTTCATAATCATAAAGCAATGAGAGGAAAATAACGTTGACTTCAAGATTACACACGAAAGGGGCCTATACTTCTTGGCTTGTAAACGTGGCCTACCATGCAGCTGCTCACAGCAAGGCGCGTTCAGTTACTGCCTTCAACTTTATATCCCCCCCTCCCACATCTAAAATCATTTTCAATTATGCCGCCGAGCGGCAGCGTTCGGCACCTCTCTGCCATCTACCATCTGTCGTGTTCGTTTCATGCATCTGGCAAATCGCGTGAAGAGTCCTAGATGGCGGACGTGACGATCATGCTGCTGTCCTAACACAGCACCGGTTGAAATGCCACCGTTAGGATTCTGTTCATTTGGTAAACACTTCAGTTTTAACGACACTTCGTGAAAAGCTAAATCTCTGTAGTACTTTATGACAGGCACAAATTCGTGGAATGCAGTTTTACACAGTTTGAGTTCGGTATACTCATTAGTCTTCGATTAGAATTTATTAATTTCGTCAAACTAAATCCTTTGCTAGCAAATTCCTATGAATATAAGTAAGGATACAATGCAGAAGGAGACTAAAGAACGCACAGTTTTTTACGAACATTGAAATACAGTACTTTAATATGTTATAGCATGACGCATTTCCGAGCATAATTCATAAAGCCTACTTTGCTATTCCACAAATCACATCATCATCATCACTATCATCATCTAGTCGTTTGAGGACATATTATTATTATTATTATTATTATTATTATTATTTTAACTCTTGGGTACGGATTACTCAAAGCACTGATTTTGTATACGTTATTAAATTTCCTGGCCAGCACTTCCTACACAGTGTGTAATTATGTTTGTGACGTATTCGCATACCAAGTTTCATTTACCTAGCTCCAATAGTTCCACCACTCATCGCAACTGCAGTCTTAATAAAAATTTACCACAGCCGCCTCTATATTATTACGCATCAATATCATCCCAACAAAGGCTGCACATTTTCCACCAGCTACTTACCACAAATCATATACGCAAACGAAAGTCAGCCTCGTGTCGCTCAGTTAACAACTTCGCGCTTCCGCCATGTTGTTACTGCAACCATGAAATTTAATATGTAGAGTACTGCGGCTTCCTGCGAGGATAAGGATGACATCAAGGTCCGTACACATCGGCCAAATATGCCAGAAGTTCGAATGGGTAGACAAACAGATGGCACGACGATTTCGTGTGTCTACTTCTTTCCATCGTTTATCAATAACATAGTTTTTGCCTATCAAGGATAGGTTGTGGTCCTGTTCTTACTTTAATCATCGGCCAACAAGGTCCAGGCCTATGCCAGTTCAAAACTCGTATTTTTTTTACATACTGACATCACGTATTCATAACCGTCTGCATAACTCGTCTCTTACAGAACATACATGTACATATTGTAACATTTTCACTAAACCAAACCGTGCACTGTGGGTTCCAAGCTTATTCAACATTACTGAAAATCTATCGCAATTTCGTCTGTACTGGTCGAAAACAAAGTCTTCCTTGCACAAATGCTTGGTATGTATGCCATCACAGCGCTGATCGGTTATGCAGTAACATACTTTTACATAAGTAAAAAACGACAGTTTTAAAGAAGTTGCACGCCACGACTTACTACACCGTAAATTGAATAGATATTTCGTTTCACAACAAAACATCACAAAGTTTGTAGGGCTAGAAGATAAATTATGCTTTAACTTTTACGGGTACAATGGTAGTGGGTGGGAGCGAACAGTCTGCCACCCCGAACTGTTGAAAAGAAAAGAGATAATGAGCAAGTCCTAACTACGGAACTCAATGTAAAACTACTCTCACATTAAATATAAATTGAATCGATCCCACAAGTTCTGTCGAACAAGACCATCACCATGAATTCTACGAGTTATTTCGTCCTCTCCCTTTATTATTTTCCGTCACTGTTGCTTCAAACCTCAGGAAAACTGCGTATGTGCGATATTTTTAAGAAAATCAGACAAGTGTATGGCAGTGGTATGTTCATGTACAGTATGTAACGCCAGTGCTAAATGGATACACGCTGGATCACGTGATTGGGAAACTGTCGTCAGCTATCGCCGAAACTTGGTTTGGTGCCAGTTAAATGTTGTTCTTTTGCGAGGATTGGTTTCTTTCCCAAAAATATGGCTGAAAACACACCTCACAGAACTCGACTTATGGTACAACAGACTGTACTAAGACCTAACAAGACAAGCAATGTACGTATAACGTAACAATAAGGCGCGTTCGTGCAACCATTGTTGCAGTGGAAAAGCAATGAGTGCTGCACAACCTGAGTGTGTTTGTAGCCTTATGTATCCAGCATGCAATGCGCATGCGCCATATTATCATGTGGCCTGCTCCGCTCTACACTATTTTTCCATATTATCTCTTAAATGGCACGAGTTTAGGAAA
>Ga0123355_10006626_pt1 | contig 17194 bp, 14 predicted proteins | sample TergutEmb28metaG_3_FD_89872 | JGI IMG/M metagenome (GOLD analysis project Ga0123355, IMG submission 89872) | Embiratermes neotenicus P1 segment gut microbial communities from Petit-Saut dam, French Guiana - Emb289 P1 | ecosystem: Host-associated > Arthropoda: Insects > Digestive system > Gut ...
GTACCAGTATTTTTGCAATGATTATATAAGATATGGCTAAAAGCCAGGTTATAACCAGATTAGGTATTGTAAAGTTGAAAAGAGGCATAAAAGCGGGCAGCTCCATTAAGTATTACGTTGTTGCAAAAGGTACACCTTTTACGAAGTGTTGAGCAAGGCATTAAAGTATTGAAATTTGCATATGTTTTCTACGCGTTTGTAAACTTTTCTCATCTTTTGTTGTCTTTTTAATGAAATTGTGCTACCACCCAAATGCTTGCATTACACATATTTTATCAAGGAAATGCTCATGTTGTTTATACACATTTGACCTGCTATTTTTCTACATTATCCAACAAAACGACGTTGCGCCCTCCAAAAATGCGTTTAACAACGCGACGGGTGCTGACAACAAAAGAGGTTAAAGCCCATTTTGGGCCTTAACCACCGACAGTGTCGAAAACCTTGTGTTTATTAGACAAATGAGGCAAAAACAGCGCATTTTATTTGACAAATGAATACTAAATATGTTAGAATGCAAGCAATCGGGTGGCTCCTTTGTCTTGGGATGGTCGCCCCTCATGTCGATTTTAAGTCGATAGGAGCGCCACGCCTTAACAAAAGTTAGGGTGTGGTGTTACTTCTTTTTATGGAAGATGTTTACCACAAGCTGTACAATTGCTATGATTAACATTAAAAGTGCAATTACTTCTAATATTGTCATGCACTACCTCCTTTCGGAGGAGCAACCCCGCCACCGATTGCTTGTAGAGACACCATAACACAAAACTCTTACACATATCAATCCACATTTGAAGCTCTAAAGTGTAGAAAATTCTACATAGCAACGACTAGCATGCAAAAGCACCGAGGATAACGACCCCGGTGCTTTTGAGTAGCTTTGATTGGAATTACTGATGGTAATACGCTCGAGTCTCTGAGAGATAATCCTACAGACTCTCGCCAAAGTCCTTGCGAAACTGCTCAGCAAGACGTTCAGGCCAGTCACCGATAGCTTTCAAGCGACCAAAGAAGAATCGGAGCATCTTAGGCTCATCCACGAACTCAAGACCACCAATAAGCTCACGATTCTTGTAGAGCCACGCCAAACGGTCAGCAGTGTACTTAACTTGCGACAATGTAAACACACGCCTTGGGAAAGCAATACGGGCAAGTTCCATATCAGCAAAACGCTCAGAACCATCCTCGTTACGCTGCTCACTCAAAGTACCACGTTCCATACAACGCACACCACTGGCAATAAACAACGCTGCGGCCAATGCACCTGCAGGATACTGTGCTTGCGGAATATGCGAACAAAACTGCATGGCATCCACGTGACAGCCGAGACCGCCCGGAGGGGTAACAACGGGAACGCCGCTTGCAATAAGCTCGTTACAAAGAGCTTCAACCATGATAGGAGTTTGACTAATGACATCTATGTCCATAGTTTCCTCAAGGCCGACAGCAAGAGCTTCCATCTCTCTGACAGACATACCGCCGTATGTCAAGAAACCTTCGTAGAGAGTAATAAGTTCACGCATTTTCAAGTAAAGCTCTCTGTTTGATGTAAGAATACCGCCACCACGAGCAGAACCGAGCTTACGAGCGGAAAAGTAGAAGACATCAGTAAGTGCTGCGATTTCACGGGTAATTTCTTTAATATCAACATCACGATATTGCTCATCACGAATCTTGACGAAATATAAGTTGTCACCTAACAAGCTACCGTCATAAACAAGAAGAATGCCCTCATCACGGCAGATTTTCGAAACCTCACGCAGATTTTGCATAGAAACAGGCTGGCCACCGATAAGGTTGGTTCCGGCTTCTACACGGACAAAAGCGATGTTTTCTTTGCCGTTGCGAGCTATAGATTCCTTGAGCTTATCAATATCGATATCGCCCTTAAATGGATCGTTACTGGTGATTTTGAAACCTTCGTCACGAATGATTTCTTCGACACGACCACCGTTAACAGTGATATGTGCTTTTGAAGTTGTAAAATGGTAGTTCATTACAACAACTTGTCCGGGGCTGACCAAAGTTTGCGAAATGATATTCTCACAAGCACGCCCTTGGTGAGCGGGGAGGAAATACTCCATGCCGAAAATATCTTTAAGAACAGCCTCTAAGCGATAGAAAGTCTCAGACCCCGCGTAACTATCGTCGCACTGCATCATTGCAGCATACTGCTCCTGGCTCATGGCATTAACACCACTATCCGTAAGCATATCCATGAAGATATCACGGTTGTTCAACAGGAATGTGTTGAATCCGGCATCCTCGATACACTTTACTCGCTTCTCCACTGGTAGCAGATTCACTTTCTGAACCATGCGAACCTTGTGCATTTCCAAAGGAACATTTTCGCCTGACATGAATTTTACGTTTGACATTCTGATTCTCTCTTTCATAATTTCTTCTACATCTTATTCGTGTAATAATATATTACAAATGCGTGTAAATTGTCAACTTATTATGCGTTTTTTTCGGTTAAACCTCATTTTGAGGTTTAACCTGAATTTCTTTCGATTTTTCTGCAATCAACTCGAGTCTCCGTGTCTTCTTATGAGCTGCTTTTCAGCCGCAAAATATCCGCTTTCATGTTCTTATATTCAAACGGCAGTGCCATCAGCGGGCCGACAATCATAAAGTAAACAAAAGTCGGAACAACCATCCAAAGGATTGGCCAATAAAAAGGGTCACCTGCATTTGGACCTATTGGAACCGTTAAGAAAATCTCCGGAGTTAGGAAAAGAAACACTCTACCAATAAGTTCAATCTCAGCTAATGGACCGAAAATCAACGTAGCATTACGCACATCATTGGAAAACAAGAAATCCATATTAACGAAGCCGGCACCAATCAAAATCACCTCATTGGCGAGAATAACGCACAAAACCAGATAAAACAGAAACGGAACTTTATAAATCCGCTTATAATCGAGTGTATGAAGCTTGAGCATTACCATGAGCAGAGGAACAACCCAAAGCAAAATATGGCTCAAATAAAATCGCATAACTTCAAGATCAAATGGATGATGACCAATTGCATCAATAGGGAAGACAGTAGCACCAACACCACTTAGAATCCCGATATAGAACATATAGTCTTTGCAAAGTTTGCTCTTTGACAGGAAGAACCACGGGAAAACCAAAACACTTACAGCACAAATGTTCTCGGGTGTGATGGTACGAATGGAGCGAGGCATCCACGCTTGATAAAAGTCAAAGGTGAGCTTCAAAAAGTGCAAGACAAAAGAAGCGAGAAGAAGGCTGAACAATACTATCTCCGCAGTCCTCTTGCTTCTGCTTCGCAAAACAAAATAAAGACCGAAGAATAGCCCCAACGCAAAGGCGATATACATAAAATAAAAGAAATTGAAGTTCTCAACCATGATTCACTCCGCTCCGCGTCGTATAGGGGTTAGGGTATAGGGTTTAGGGGTTAGTACCCCATCGGTTTTGACAGGCGTATTTCTGCCTCTGTGTTGTCAAATCCCTTGCCAATACGAAAGTATTACCTACGCTCTTAATCAAGTCCCCACCCATCGAGGGGTAGGCGTTGCATCGCTCCGAAGAGTTTTGTTTTTATGTCTTTGTGGTCGATGCCTAATGTTTTGATTAGTGTCTTTATTTCTTCACGCTTGCTCTCTCCGTTCATTGTGCAAGGGTTGTGAACGATTTGCAGTTTTTGTATTTCGGCAAAATTCTTTATTTGCTTTTCTTCTATATATAGCATAGGTCTTATTTGTGTTATGTCTGTTCTGTCCAGATATGTCACCGGTTGGAAGCAATGGATGCGCCCTTCATATAATAGAGACATTAAAAATGTTTCTACTGCGTCGTCATAGTGGTGTGCAAGTGCGATCTTGCTTATCCCCAGCTCTTTTAATCTTGTGCCAAGTGCCGCTCGTCTCATGGTTGCACACATGGAGCATGGATTTTTCTCTTTGCGTATGTTGAAAATGATTTCGGCTATATTCGATTGCACAAGGGTAAATGGCACGTCAAGCTTTTTGCACATTTCTTCTACGGGTGAAATGTCCATGCCTTCGAGCCCCATGTCCAGTGTAATTGCATGGAGCTTAAAGTTGGTCGGGTGGTATTTTTGTAAGCTCGCTAAGACACACAGGAGTGTCATTGAGTCTTTGCCTCCTGATACACCTATGGCTACGGTTTCGTCTTGTTCAATCATTTTGTAGTCGTCCACGCATCGGCGAACGTATCCTGCTAGTTTGTTAATCATCTAATTAGTTTACCTCATTTTCTTTAGTTTCCGTTGCTGATATCTATTTAGCGCAAAAAACACTAAAAATAATTTTGTTTTTGCACGTGAGTGTTTTGGAGCATTTGCGAGATATTCGGAGCATTTGCGAGAATGTGATTTGTAGTTTAATTTTTTCGAATTTTTGTCTTGACACACTGATAGTGCTTATGGTATACATAATAGGCTCAATTAATGAGTTGAAGCAGATTATTATTACAATAGCATTTTAAGGAAGGATCGATATAATGTCAACTACACTAGCAAGAAAGGATACAGTTGAGCGTAACTGGTATATCCTTGATGCCGCAGGCACACCACTTGGTCGTACTGCTACAGAGGCTGCAAACATCCTACGCGGAAAACATAAGGTTGATTACACACCTAATGTTGATTGCGGCGATTTCGTAATTGTTATCAATTGCGGCGCAGCTGTTCTTACAGGAAAGAAACTTGATCAAAAATACTACCGCAAGCATAGTGGCTGGGTAGGCGGTCTTAAAGAGACTAAATACAAGTTCATTATGGAAAAAAAGCCGGAGTTTGCAATGATGCAAGCTGTAAAAGGCATGATGTCTAAGAACACAAGAGACCGCGGTGCTCTGAAGCGCCTGCGTGTTTTCCCCGGAGCTGACCATAAGCATGAAGCTCAACAACCTGTTGAATGGGTACGAAATAATGGAGGTGCCGAATAATGTATACAAGTAAAAAGCCTTATTTATACGGAACCGGCAGAAGAAAGTCCTCCGTGGCAAGAGTTCATCTCTTTGCAGGCGGTACCGGTACAATAACAATCAATGGTCGCGATATTGACGAATATTTCGGTCTCGAAACACTTAAATATATCGTCCGTCAACCACTTAATACTACTGAAACAGTAGGCAAAGTAGATATTAATGCTACAGTTAAAGGTGGCGGTGTTACAGGTCAAGCGGGTGCGATCCGTCATGGTATTTCACGTGCTCTCCTGAAAGTAGACGAGAATTTCAGACCTGCTCTTAAAGCTGCAGGGTTCCTGACTCGTGACTCAAGAATGAAAGAGCGTAAAAAGTACGGCCTCAAAGCTGCACGTAGAGCGCCTCAATTCTCGAAGCGTTAACCTGTCTAAAATTCAAATCCGTTTTCGACTTCTACAAGTCGAAAACATCAAGTTTTCAGAAGGAGATTGTACTCCTACTGAAAGGCATTCCGCCTAGAGAGGCGGGGGGTCTTAACCCACATCTTGACTTCGTCAAGACCCCCACTTCAAACGCCAAAGGCGTTAAGTGGCGGGTACGATAAAGATTCTAAAATCGAGCTCATCCCTCTGCGGATCAGCTCGGTTTTGTTTAAAGCTAACAAAACTCTTCGGAGCGATGCAACGCCTACCCCTCGATGGTTGGGGGAATAAGTTTAGGGAGGGTTACATTTTAATGAAAGCAGTACGATTCTTTGGGAACAGCATCTGCGATGTCGGGGAGGTACAAGCTCCGATACGGAAGAATGGCGAAGTGTTTGTGAAAGTGATGTCTAGTGCACTATGCGGTAGCGAAAATGTAGCCTATCTGGCACCCGGTGAGACTGATGACTCAACGGACGGCTATAGGCTTGTTGGGCATGAAATGTCGGGTGTAGTCGCAGATCCGGGAGAGAGCAATGTATTGACCAAAGATGACAAGGTTGTCATGCAAGCAATCAACGGATGTGGACAGTGCTACTACTGTAAACGCGGCACATATCAATTCTGTGTTGCTCCTGATCATAAAGGTGGAACACACGCACAATATATCTCACTACCGGAGAAATGCGTGATTAAAGCTCCTGACGATATAGATTATGACACCCTTGTGCTGCTCGGTGGAGACACAGTAGGGGTTGCATTTCGTGCAACTCGTCAACTGGAGCTACAGAAGGGGCAGACTATATTCGTGTCCGGAGCGGGTCCTATCGGTCTTGGTGTAGTGGCGCTACTGAAACATCTGGGATGTCGAGTGATTGTAAGTGAACCATCGGCATACAGACGCGAATATGTTAAGCGACGATGCAATGCCGACATAGTGCTTAACCCAACTGTTGAAACATTTAAAGAAGAACTCCTTGCACTGGCTGACGGTGTAGGACCGGAAACTACTATCGAGTGCTCAGGCAATCCGAAAGCACAACTGGAAGCCCTTGAAATGACGCGATGTCAGGGAACGGTTATGTTTTGTGGTGAGAACTATAATCCATTTGAATTTGTAATTAGCGATCATATTATACATAAGGAGCTCACGGTAAAGGGTGCTTTCTATTACACAGTAAATGACTTTGTTGAGATTATTGACTTATATCGACAAGGGCTGGACGTATCACAACTCATAAGTCATGTGGTGCCACTTGACAAAGCTCCTGAAGTAATTGCGGAGTTTGTTTCAGGCAATACCGGAAAAGTAATAATACATCCACAGGATTAGCGCAGGCTGTACGTGATTTCACAAAAAAGCAAATGTGGTCATAATGTGATCATGCAAAGTTGATATGAATAGAATATTCATAAACTTGCCAGTAATGGCAATGAATATGCATAAAAAGCGTAAATTATTCACATATTGAGAATAATTTAAAATTTATTAAATTACTTCTTGAAAAAATCTGAAAAAACTGATATTATTTCCTGAAGCTAGGAAATAAGCTTGGTGTTGAAAGTTGCAGAAAAATGATGAAATGTAGCAATATGACAGCAGAATAATAGCAAAATGTTGAGCAACATCAATGTGCTTGGTTCATAGTATAGTAGTATTAACCAGAACGGAAACGTTTTGATTAAAATAAACTTAGGAGGAAAAAAATGAAAGCAAAAAAATTAATAGCCCTGCTCCTCGCAGTTGCAATGATTATGGTCTTTGTAGCAGCATGCGCGGACAACAACGAACTGGTAGAAGCAGATCCAGTAGATCCTGTAGAAACTCCAGCACCAGATGATGACGAGCCTGAGGTGGTTATCGACGAGCCATCAGATCCGGATGCAATGCCTGAAGATTTAGGCGGCACATTCACGAACGTCACTGAAACAAGAGATGTTCCGGATCTAGGCGTCGAACCTACACGTCAAAACACACTGATCGTAGGATACAACGTTGCATTTGAAGGTAACGGAGTTGAAGGATTCACCATTGCTGCATATGACCAAACAATTTGGGATCTATTGCACGGTGATGTGCGTACAGTTCCAATCAGAGATCCCGGCGGTCTTATCTATATTAACCGTAGAGTAATACCAAATTACTGGATAACAGATGATGACGCAGGCAACAGAACTTACACATTCCAAGTTGCTCAAGACATGACATGGTCAGACGGTACAGTAATTTCTGCATTCGACTTCGCGGCAGCAGTACTTTGGATGGCTTCTCCACAATGGAACGCCGTTGCCGGTGCAACACACCAAGCAAGTATGTACATGCAACTTCTCGGATGGGGAGATTACAATCTTAGTGAAGCAATAATGTCAGAAGAGCCCGATGATTGGGATGACGAAGATGGCGAAAACCCATATGTACCGGAAGTTGTTGAATGGGTACTTTCAGATCATCCATACTTTGCAGGCGTGCGCATGATTGATGACTGGACATTCTCATTGACAATCGATGCAGAAAACCTACCATTCTTCTTTGAACTGGATGCGGTTGCTGTTCGTCCGATACCGGCACATATCTATGTTCCGAATATAACAATTACAACAGATGACAACGGTTCGCGTTTTGATGACGATATTCAAGACAGGGCACATGATATCGCAAACAACTTCCGCTTCAACCCAACAGTTGTTGCAGGACCATATACATTTGTAAGTTTCGTAAATGAAATCGTAACACTCGCAAGAAACCCTGCATTCTTCGGCGATTCTCAAGGAAGACATCCAACGATCGACTTTGTCCAACAATTGGTTGTATCAGAAGAAACAGATATTGACCAATTATTCGCGGGTGAAGTAGATCTTCTTCCCGACGAACTGGAAGCAGACAAAATTGAGCGTGTTCTTGCAAATCCTGACTTCAACGTACACGAATATCTCCGCTTCGGATACGGTGTTGTAAACTTTGTTCACTATTTTGGACACAGCCAAGATGTTAATATGCGTTGGGCAGTTGCTCATCTCATGGATCGTCAAGCAGTTCTTGACCAAGTCTTGGGTGGTCGCGGTAGCTTGATTGACACAGAAGCGTCTCCGGGTCAATGGATGTGGCAAGCAAGAGGCGCAGAAGCACTTGACACAATGAGACCAATCGCACTAAACATTCAAGCGGCTAACGAATTCTTAGATCAAACTGACTTCATATTTGAATCAGACGGTGAAACACCATTTGACCCAGAACAAGCAAATGCACAAGGCACATATCTCCGTCATAACGCAGATGGTGAGCCACTCGTATGGAGAAATGCTGCAGCTAACGAAGCAGTTGGTGATGCAATCTTCATCGAAACAGTTTCAAATGCAGCATATGCAGGTATGAGATTTGAAAATGAGTTTGCTGACTGGGTAACAATTGTAATGCCTCTACTAAACAATCCTTGGGATATGCCTGAAGACGAGCGCATTTGGGACTCAATCTCGATGGGATTCGGATTTACTGCGGTATTTGATCCTTTCGAGTGGTGGCATTCACAATGGAACGGCACATCTCAAAATGCAGCGTTCAACGATGCACAGCTTGACAATGCAATGGAACGTATGCGTAACACAGATTCTGAAGACCTTGAAGGCTTCGTAAATGCATGGTTTGACTACATTGTTCGCTTTAATGAAGTTCTACCATCACTACCACTTTACAACAATATGTGGATGGATCTCTACAACCCGAGAATCACAGGTATGAACAATATCACTGACTTATCAAGTTGGGCAGCCTCGATTACTACTCTCGGACTGGCAGACTAACAATCACAGCGTATGGCTATCAAGAGCGTATAAAGCCTAAATAGCTTGCTCATAGCTAAACAGTTTAATCGGGGGGAGGAAATTCCCCCCGATTCTGGATATACACAGCTCTCAACTAAATTTTACTAACAAGAGAAGGTGATTGTTTTGCTCGCTAGATTTATTGTAAAGCGTATAATAATTCTTATCCCCGTTTTTTTTGGAATAACAATAATACTGTTCATTATTAATCTACTGATGCCCGGAGATCAAGTTGCGGCGATGATGGGCCCTGTAAGACCTGAGGTTCGTGATCAAATATATGCGACATTAACCGCCAGGCTCGGACTAGATAGACCAATATACGAACAGTATTTTCGTTGGTTATATAACTTTTTAATCGTAGGTGACTTTGGATATTCTACTCTTACGAACAGACCGGTAATTGATTCTATCGGTGAACCTTTACTTAATACAATAATACTGAATGTTTCAGTTAATTTTGTGTACCTTTTTATTGCTTTGCCTGTTGGAATAAGAATGGCTGTCAAGCGCGGCTCCTTGTTTGATCAATCATGGCAAATTTTTTCACTTGCAGCCTGGTCGTTACCGGCTTTTTTCCTCGCACTTACACTGATTTTTGTGTTTTCTATAACACTCGGATGGCTACCTGTAGGTGGAATGCCGAATGTAGTATTTTTAAGCGGAATAGATTTATATATAGCGTGGATTCGACATCTGGCACTACCTGTTGCTACTCTGGTAATAATACAGCTTGCCAGTGCAATAAGGTATTTCCGTAATGCGATGATCGATGCACTATCAATGGATTATATACGCACTGCCAGATCAAAAGGTCTGAGCGAGAAAGTGGTTATATATTCTCATGCGTTCAGAAACGCACTAATACCGATTTCAACAATTATTGTATTTACTGTCTTTGCACTTGTTGCCGGATCTCCGATTACTGAGCAGGTATTCTCATATAATGGAATAGGCAGGACGCTGGTATCAGCGGTTATTGCTCGAGATCGTATGTTGGTAATTGCAATGGCGATGCTGTTCTCATTTGTTAACTTGACGGCGATGTTTGTGGCAGACGTAGTCTATGGTCTTATAGACCCGCGCGTAAAGCTGAAGTAGGGGAGGATAGATTTATATGTCAAATAGTAATAACAGTAGTAGCAATAATAGTACCGGGAAAAAAGTCGGAAAATCTTTCCTTTCAATGTTCAAGAGACTCTTTGTGCGTGACAAAGTTGAGTTGAACGTCCTTGATGAAGAAGCTCTGCAAACACCAATGAAAGCAATCTTTAAGAGATTGATCGGCAACAAAATGGCAATAATCGGATTCAGTTTGTTTGTTGCGATATTGCTGTTCTCGTTTGGTGGATCATTACTGTTTCCACTTAATGAGTTTTACACAGAGCTTACGAACAGTAACATACGCCCATCACGAGATATACTAAATTACCCAAGTGAACTTGAAGATATGAACATCGTTAAGCTGGACTCAGGAGTATCGTTCACTGTGGCTCTTACAGACGATGGTAATTTGCATGTCTGGGGTACTGAGTCGAACAGGGATATGGAAGGTGTGTCTCAATATATTTTAGAAATTCCTCGTGAGGTTCAAGACGCGTTTATTGTGGATGTTGTAGCCGGGCAGAGATTCATCATCGCAATTGATGACGAAAACAATTTCCTTGGCTGGGGTCATGCACTTCATGAGCAAACTGTAATATCTTCTGACGTAGAACTAATGTTACAACTTCAGGGCAATCCGCAGATTGCCGGGTTAGCAGCCGGATCAATGTGGTCTGCTATTCTTACAGAACATGGTTTTATGCACGTCTGGGGTAGCTTCCAGGCTGAACAAAACTTTATGGTTCCATTCGAAGCGCAGGGGCGAATAGTTGATATAATAGCTGCTGATACAAATATGGTACTACTCCTCGACGACGGTAGGATAGTGGTTATGGGGGTCAGAGGCACTGAGTTTTTTGAAAATGTTCCCCAAGAACTCACAAATGGCTCTACACAAGTTGTAGATGTAGCAGTTACTGCACGAAATGTTTTAGCACTTGATGAACATGGTGAGCTACATCTTTGGGGTAGTGCGATAGATGGATTGAATAGATTCCCGGAAGGTATGGACCCGACACGTGTTATAGACATTGCGTCAGGTTACAGAAATTTCATTGCACTAAAGGACAATGGCGATATATATGTCTGGGGAGCTTATGAACTCGGTCAGATGAACATACCTAACGACCTGACAGGCGTTTCACATATCGAGGGCAACGCATTTCAATTTTATGCCATGGACAGCGAGAATAACATTCTCGGTGCATGGGGTAACAGAGGTTACATCTTCGGCAGTGATGAATTCGGTCGTGATATATTCGCACGCCTTATACACGGTGGAATGGTATCACTGACTGTGGGAGTGGTTGCTGTTGTCATAGCGACGGTTATTGCTATAGTAGTTGGACTTACAAGTGGTTTCTTTGGCGGCTGGGTTGACCATACACTTATGCGTGTTGCCGACACAATCGAAGTTTTGCCATTTCTTCCACTGGTTTTAATTTTGGACTTTGCAATAGGTGATATGCTCAATGCGACACAGAGGCTTTACTTTATCATGCTGTTGCTTGGGGGGCTTAGTTGGACAACCCTTGCAAGGCTGATACGTGCTCAGCTTCTAATTGAGCGTGAGAAAGACTTTGTGCTTGCGGCACGGGCACTTGGAGTAAAGCAACGAGCAATAATGTTTAAGCACATACTACCAAATGTCTTTAACTTCGTTATCGTAAACATAACTCTTATGTATGCTACATTCATTTTGATGGAAGCAGCGTTATCGTTCCTGGGCTTTGGAGTCAGGGAGCCGATTCCAACATGGGGTAATATGCTGACAAGCGCACAGGATACAATGGTTATTCAGTTCTTCTGGTGGCGTTGGATTATTCCTGCACTCTTTGTAGTAGCAGCGGCACTGTCGATTAATTTGATTGGTGATGCATTGCGTGAAGCGATGGATCCCAAGGCGCAAGAGAGGTAGGTGTGGAGTATGAATATGGAAAATAAAGCAATGCTTGAACTAAAGAACGTCCACTGCTACTTCGACACGAAGAAAGGTCTTATTCGTGCAGTAGACGGCGTAAGCCTTGATATTAAAGAAGGCACGACACTTGGTGTTGTTGGTGAATCCGGTAGCGGCAAAAGTCAGACTGCACTTTCAATTCTAAAGTTGTTCGAAAAGAATCAAAAGATATATGAAGGTGAAGTCTGGTTTGAGGGAGAAAAGATCAGTGATTATAGTGCACAGGCTATGTACAAAATCAGAGGCAACAAGATCTCTATGATTTTCCAAGAACCAATGACATCGCTCAATCCCGTTTTTACCATCGGCAGACAAATCAGTGAAGTTCTGCTGTTGCACCAAAATATGACGGGCATAATGGCAAAGAAACGTTCAGTTGAGATACTGGAAGCTGTAAAGATTCCGAATGCAAAGCAACTTATAAGGCAGTATCCTCATCAGCTTTCTGGCGGTATGCGTCAGCGCGTTATGATAGCAATGGCACTTGCGTGTAATCCAAAACTGCTTATTGCCGACGAACCTACAACAGCGTTGGATGTTACAATACAAGCACAAATTCTGCGTTTGATGAATGATCTGAGGCATGAGTTTAATACTGCAATAATGTTTATTACCCATGATTTGGGTGTAATAAACCAGATGGCAGACGAAGTTGCGGTTATGTATTGTGGTCAGGTTGTAGAAGTGGCACCGGTCGACTTTATATTCAAACCTGTCACAGACTACTCTCATCCTTATACAGAAGCACTCTTGGGCTCAATTCCAATGCTCACCGCTGATCAAGGAAGCAGGCTTGATGCAATCCCCGGTGCAGTTCCACATCCACTGGACTTACCAAAAGGTTGTCGTTTTGCACCTCGTTGTAAGTACAGGACGGAAAGATGTGATAATGATATGCCGGATCTTGTAAAGGTTAATGGCGAGCAAAGCGTACGTTGCTTCTATCCGAAGAAAGGAGTGCGTAATAATGACTGATACAAAGAAAGTTTTATTAAAACTTGAAGACGTCAAGATGCATTTTCCTCTTAAAAAAGAGAAACTGTTCTCTAAAGAGCGTCCGACCGTTAAAGCAGTAGATGGCGTAACGATTGACGTATATGAGGGCGAAACCCTCGGATTGGTTGGCGAGAGTGGTTGTGGTAAGACAACCCTCGGTCGTGTTATGCTACAACTATATACTCAAACAAACGGAAAGGTGCACTATACTGGGGTAACATTAAACGACTATGCACCTTCATACGCATTTAAAGATGCCGCCGCAATTGCAAAAGTCAAGGGCTCTCCTGAAGAAATTGTTGAGAAATATCCAAATCAGGCTCGATTATGTGGGGGACTTTTACTACATGATGATTTGATCGAACTTTCTCGTGTTATCCGTGAGAACTTGTTGGCGATCAAAGAAGTGTATCGCATAACAACAGCGATGCAACTGCTTGATATAAGGCGTGTTGCACACTTGGAGAGTGAAAGCATCGCATCGGAAACACCTAATGTTTCTGCTAAGGCTCGTACGAAAATCGAAAACAAAATGGCGGCACTGGATAAAGAGCTAAAAACTGCAGAAAGAGTTCGTGACGAAAAAGATGCAGTTTTAGACAAAATACGCAATGGATGTCAAGTAAAGCAAGGGTATGAACTCTTAGAAGGCATGCAAGATATATCGATTGACTTAAGTCGATTGACGAATGAGGAGATGCGTCGTCAACGTAGACATCTTCAGATAATCTTCCAAGATCCGTACTCGTCCCTTAATCAACGCTTTACCGTTGGCAACATCATAAGCGAAGCACTGGTTGCACATAATATGTACGGAAAAGGTACAAAGCAGCTTGAAGAGTATACACTCGGCATTATGGAAAAATGTGGATTGCAACACTATTTCTTGCATCGTTATCCGCATCAGTTTTCCGGCGGGCAACGCCAGCGTATAGGCATAGCTCGCGCACTTGCACCACAACCGAAGTTTATTGTCTGTGATGAAGCTGTTAGTGCACTTGACGTGTCGATTCAATCTCAGATTATAAATCTGTTGATGGATTTGAAAGATGAAGCAAATCTCACATATCTATTCATATCTCATGATCTAAGTGCGGTTAAGTTCATAAGTGATCGTGTCGGGGTCATGTACTTAGGTAATATAATTGAGCTTGGGAAGTCGGATGAGATATTCAAATATCCGTTACATCCGTATACAAACGTACTGCTTAAAGCAATACCAACTACAGATGAGGCGTCAAAGAAAGAACTCCAAGTAATAGAAGGGGATATACCAAGTCCGGTTAACCCGCCGTCAGGATGCAAGTTCCATACACGCTGCGAGTACGCTCAAGAGGTATGCGGAACTGACATACCTGAATGGCGTGAGTTAAGACCTGAACATTGGGTAGCCTGTCACTTCCCGGTAAGTGTGGAGGAAGATTAGCAGTTTTGACAAAAGCTCTGCCACCTCCGTTATTGCGAGGAGCAAAGCGACGTGGCAATCCAGACAATAGTAAAGCAATGACAGTATTAAGACCTATGTACTAAGGAAGGCTAACTCCATGCAAAGTAGATTCCAAAAAGTAAAAGATGCCGTATTCAAAAAGAAAACCAAAGAAGAACTCGATGCACACTATGATAGCATCGAGCTCGAAAAGGGCGATTTTCTGGCAATGGTGATTGCTGCACTAATTGTGTTCTTGCCGGTATTGATTATATCGCTTGTTGTGGTCTTTGGAATACTGTGGCTGTTTATCGGTAGGTAGCACATTTCCAAAAAACAGCTTGCATATTGACTCATTTTGCCTAATAAGCATTGGGCATGGGTTAAGCAAAAGTTAGAAAACTCTATATTAACACGAAAACACCGAGGCGTTGCACTTAAGCACCCACGGTGTTTTTGCCATTGCATTGTTGAATTTTTCTGCCAGTGATTAGTATTAGCTAACATTGTGATACTCGCGTTCATGTCGCTTTACGCGATCCTCAACAATATAGACATCATTGAGGATTTGGTTAAATCCAAGCCCCATATCTTCTCTAAGTTCAAAAATGTCTTCTTTAAGTTCAGAAATGTCTTCTTTAAACTCATCTCTAAGCTCTGAAATTTTTTCTTTGAGTTCATTTCTAAGCTCACCTATATCTTCGCACATTTCTTTTTGACCCTGCTCTAGTCTGACCAGAGCATCTAAAATTTTATCTTCATTTTTCATAAACATAACCTCCCGTGTATGAGTTGTGGGTATCATATCACAAATGCTTTCTACATTTCAATACACATTTCATGTAGAAAAGTGTGAAAAGGCACGGCGAAGCAACGCATCTTTCTCATTCTCAATGTCTTCATTAATCACCAACTCTAGAAGCTTTTTCAGCGTTGTGCCTATTTCTGTACCCTCAGTTATGCCAATAGCGATCAAATCTCTGCCATCAACAGCCAAATCCTTCAGAGAGAAGCATTGCTGTTCTTCAATGATTTCATCAAGAACCAACAAAACCTCTTCGAGTTGCAATAACTGTGCCTCTCGTCGATATTCAGATTTTGCCAATGAATCTGCTTTAATGATGTCTATTAATTGGCGGAGCTTTTCTTCTCCAATTTTATTGAGCCACCGCTTTATATGCTTTGGACTCGGATGAAAATCTGTATTATGGTAAAGAATAAGGGTGGTCACGGTTTTAATCGTATCATTGTCATACTTTAGTCGATTAAGGATTTCTCTTGCCATATCTGAACTGACTTGCGGATGCCCATAGAAATGCCCGACTGAATCAACCTCTGTGTAGCATTGCGGTTTTGCAATATCATGGAAAAGCATTGTAAGTCGTAAAGCCACATCCTTTGGAGCATTTATGACACTCTCAACTGTATGCCCCCACACATCTAAGTGATGATAAGAACTATTCTGATTAAAGCCAACCATGTCAGAAAGTTCGGGAATTATCACTTCAAAAACCGGTGTATACGAAAGTAATATTTCACCGACATTTGTTCCAACGATGAGTTTATTTAGCTCGACAGCAATCCGCTCAACAGCTATGTTATTCAGTAGTTCCTTGTTTCTGATGATGGCATCAGATGTACTTTTTTCGATGCTAAATCCGGGAAGTTCAGAGGGACACAGGGGATCAGTTCTCTTGTGTTCTGGACGACACAAGGGATCAGTTCTCTTGTGTCCTGGTGTCGACAAAAAGGCCGGTGATAATGCAGAAGCGAAACGTAAAGCCCGCATTATTCGTAGCGCATCTTCTTGAAACCTGGTATCAGCATCACCAACGCAGCGGATAATTCTTTCCTGCAAATCAGAAGTTCCATCAAAATAATCCACGATTCCCACGCGAGGATTGTATGCCATTGCATTAATAGTAAAGTCTCTTCTGGACAGGTCGTTTTTCAAGTCGCGAGTAAATTCGACATTATCAGGACGTCTGTTATCGCTATAAGTGCCATCAACCCTATAAGTCGTTATCTCAAACGACTTATGATTTAATCGAAGGGTAATTGTGCCATGCTGCAGACCGGTTTCAAATATATGATAACCCTCAAAACAGCTTGCCGTCTGCTCCGGCAATGCCGACGTACAAATATCCCAATCATCAGGCACGTTCCCCAAGACAGCATCGCGAACACAACCACCGACAACATAAGCTTCGAACCCATTTTCTTCGAGGGTATCAATGATAAATTTAACTTCGTTGGGAATGTGAATGTTCATGGGGTTACAGCCCTTTCGTTTTTAATATAATACACCACAAAGTGTGAATTTTCAACGTTTTGAAGCTTCAAACGTTTATAGACAGAATTCTAAAGATGTGAAATAATATTAGTGTTGTCGCTACTCCACACCTCTGGCGAATCACGCAACAGAGAGACTAACTATTAAAAGTCAAGCATAAAATTAAAAAGATTAAAAAAAAGTTTAGTTTGTTAAAAAAGTGATTGCCAAGCAAAGCCCCTGTCGGAACTTTCAAAAAGAATTTGATTA
>Ga0123355_10006627_pt1 | contig 17194 bp, 12 predicted proteins | sample TergutEmb28metaG_3_FD_89872 | JGI IMG/M metagenome (GOLD analysis project Ga0123355, IMG submission 89872) | Embiratermes neotenicus P1 segment gut microbial communities from Petit-Saut dam, French Guiana - Emb289 P1 | ecosystem: Host-associated > Arthropoda: Insects > Digestive system > Gut ...
AATTTCGGTGCCCTATTATAACATAACACGGTATCACATCCCAGCAGACACTAATTATCTGCAGACACCTCGTTATAAGGATAACAGTCCGGATGTGTATTTCGGTTTGTATGGCGTTGTATATTTAAAAACCATCGCTGAGTGTTAACAGCCGTGGCAGGCTCTCTGTTTCACAAAGACAAACGTTCTTCGAAGATCAACTGCACGACGGACCACAGCTGTGTGTACGGTGCCTTGTTTGAAAATTACTTATACTTTTTGACATAAAGTAATGAACATTTATGTGTCTCACGAAAGAATCTACAACGATGGAGACGTAAACAGATCCGTCAGTAACGCTGGAGAAAATAAAGACGAAGTACTAGCACAAAAATAAAAATGGAAGGGAAGCAGCATAGAGCTGATTCTGGTGGAAGTAATTTAGGCAAAGAGAACAATCAATATACGACAAATAAAATGCAAGTTGACGTCACAGGATAATAAAAAGACAAAAAACTCAAGTACAGGTACTTGGCATTTGAAGAGAAGTTAGAAGCATCGCCTCTCCTGACGTCACAGACACCCTAGGTGGTAGGAAAGGGGGTAAAAGTATATATCCCAAATCTTCGCAGATTCCACTTGAGCACAAAGCCCTTTATCGACGTATTGGCTAAAACGTTTGGGACGTCCCGCCACACACACACACACACACACACACACACACACACACACACACACACACATACAGAGAGAGAGAGAGAGAGAGAGAGAGAGAGAGAACGACGGTTTCAGTACACTGTAGATGCAAAAATAAAACCGGGTCACAAGATTGGCAACATAACGCCAGCATCTGTAGAGTCTGGATTTTACGCTATGTATAGGTAATGGCCTCATGCATAATTGCACAGACAAAAGCATTACAGCCAGAGGCCATTTACACCATCCAAGCACAGTATGTAAGTCTGTGGACTGAAACCTAAGGCACAGGTACAGGACATTTCTAACAGAAACAAATGACCAAGATCCCAACAAACTCACTCGGATACTCGTCTGTGACAAGGATATAAATCAAGGTCGACAACTGGAAAAATGTTGAGTATATTCAGTAATTTGTCCCGCTCTCTTCATGTCTCCATAATCTGGATGGCCGAGGAATAGATGTTCGATTCCCGATAGAGGTAAAAGATTTTTTGCCTCTCTACAACGTCCATTCAACCTCCTATACAATATGTACGGCGCGTTATTTTCTCGCGGGTAAAGCGGCGGAGGCGTAAATTTAACTACTCGCGTGTAACTAGCACCCAGGCTAAGAATGCTTCCAGTTACACCTTTATCCGTTCTTAGCTCTCAGCCGGTAGACATGCTCTTGCTTCAGGGAATCTAAGTGATTCCTCAGAGTTGTGGGAACACTTGCATCAATGATTCACACACGTATCTAGTAATTTAGTCACATGTCTCGATGACTACTGTTATTTTATTTATCACTGTAAACTGTCTAAAATTATTATGCAGGCGTTATTGTTACTGATGGTCGTGGTATCGGATACTTTGTCACTTCAATGGTGTATTACTATTAATCAACCCTTACGCGCGTGTCTATTAATAAAACATGTCACTTCAAAAAAAAAACCCACCAATTTCATTTTCAAAGCCACTATTATCTTTTTCAGGTAACATAATTTTCTAATTATGAAACTTCCAAATGTAACTTCCTAAATCGGAGTGACCCAAATTTCCTCTTCACCTAACCAAGTCTAAACGAATTCTACTCGTTGGCGTGAGTACACGGTGGCTGGTATCTCGTTCAAATTTCTCCCCACTACTTGAATTTTCTCACGATCCACAACTTCCTAACACTTAATTTTACTATTTTCTAATAGGTCCGAAAAGTTGAAATTCTGAATACTGTCTCGCCATTGGTTACTAATGACTTAATGTTGCCCCCCGTGCTGTAACTTGTAGGAAACCCCATACAAGCGTCCTACCGGTTTGTCTTAATGTATAAGCATGACAAACACCGTATCCTCCCCCGAAAGGTTTAAGATGTCCAAAAACTGTCAAAGTCTAAATTTTCATCTACCCCACGATGTACGAAGCAAATTAATCTTGACAATGACAAACTGGAGCAACTACCAAGTCCCTCTGGCTACCCGCTAGGCGCCTAGTTCAACTCTTCCTAAATATCCTTGTCACCCTTCATCTACTATGCTCTAACACTGCTCTCTCACTGGTCAGACATCCTAATTATCTGCCATCCACACACTTGCCTAATGCGTCAATCTGGTCAGCTTCTCTCGACATATCTATCTTAAAAAAAATCGATACCAACATAATTACTTTCGGTTCAACGGTTGTACACCTCCACTCCCCATTAATCTCATGGTGTGTTACTCAAAGCACAGGGACAAATTTACTTTTTTCGCAGTCATGTCATCGAGTGAAATTGGAACATACGACACAGCACATAATACTGAGTATTTCAAATAGACCTGACCGATTACAAATATTTAGATCACATACCTCCACAGTTCGTTTGGCAGCAGTGAGTATCTGCAGCCTTTTAGGTATAACGCATGCATTGCGCCATATTGGTATGCGTGGCCTGCCCGGCTCTAATTATTATTCCACGTTACCTCATAAACGGCAAGAATTTCGGAAAAAAACTTATTGGACATAAAATCAGCGATTTTAGAATTTCTATGCAAAGTTTGTCTGAAACATTTCTCACTCTGTGAAGAAATGAGCGAGATATAATCAAAAATGTATATTGGTCTTAAGTAGCCGTTATTCTTGTCAGACTTTAATGGAACTTGAATTTTCTTGACAGATTTGCGAAAATACCCAAATATCAAATTTCATAAAAATCCTTCCATTGGGAGACGATTTGTTCCATGCAGCTGGACGGACGGACAGACATGACTAAGCTCATAGTCTTTTTCGCAATTTTGCGAACTCGCCTAAAAACGCACTTAAGCCGGGCATTAAATTTAATGAGAATGTCCCAGGCACCTGAATTCTCTACCGATAAAGACTCGTCGCAGATGGTAGAATGATACTACTAAATCATACCTCAAGGAAAAAGGATGGAAAGATGTGGACTAGATTCAGCTTCCTCTGAATAGTGGCTAATGACGGGCAATTTTAAACACAATAACGAACCCATGGGAACCATAAACAGCGAAACTTTTTTGTCTGCGTAGATTTTAGATTTTCAAGAACTCTGCTTCATTTACTTATAAACTACAGTTCATAAACCGGAGAAACCAGAGAACCCTCCCGGATTTAATATTAATGTGTAATTAGAACAAAACTAATGTAATTAAAGAAAAACATCCAAGCCGCGTAACAATAATTCCTACAAATTCGGCTACAGGACAAATTTCACATTTTAACTACACCAGAGATGCCTGTCTTACTGACCGAACATCGCAGTCGAGTGAGTGGCAACCTTGCTTCGTATACCAGAGATGCCGGGTTCTAATCTCGACCCAAACGGCTACCCTTGCTTGATATCTTATTGCCTTTAGTCCCTCCAAATGATCAAAATGTACCTCAAATTAGACCACGCTTACTTCTGTCTACAGCATTTCCAATTAATTATTCACTAATCATCACACCATACAGTTCCAGATATCGAAAACATAGCTGTACATAACAAAGATACAGCTGTCCCTTTGCTTCATTAAGCCCAATACCACGGAAACATAAGTGGCGGTGTAGCTCTACGCATTCTTAACCTCGGCCCTCGATCGGGGTGAGTGGTTAATTTTACGCCCCGAATACTAAACCACCACAGAAAGAGTTCCCGGCACCCACAGAAGAGGAAACTGGACACGCTGCACAGCTGGTCTGGAAGCTTGGGGGAAGAAATATCTTTTGTTTCTGACGGGTATCAAACCCTGACACAAACTTATCAAGCTGACCACGAAGTAAATACTAGAACACATCGATATTAACGAATGTATGGGACGACAAACATATAAATTTCACATATAAGCGGGGGGGGGTTACATTTATTAAAGTTTTAGCGGATTCCATACTTCTTACATAAAAGTGGTGCTTCGGTTAAAAGGAACAAAATCAGAGAGAGAAATGAAATTGTTGGGAAATGTTACCAGTTACACAAGACTATACAAACTTTAAAATTATTATACCCAGGGGAAGTGGGGGGCCTAAAATGTATCCAACTGCAGGAATAACAGCCGACTGCACAAAAGGACTGTCAACTCTGCTGAACAAACCGGACAAAGACAGACTCCAAAATATGCATGCCAAACCAACAGAATATAAAGACACGAGGGACCATCGAAAAGTGTCAGGGTTTGGGACGGACGAAAGCGCGAGTCCGTCCACTTCATGATTATGATGATGATAAGGAGGAGGAACAAAAATGTATTTATTTTGACTTCAGCGTTAGATTTGTTACCATAAATGACCTTTCATTTTCTTTCAGTTCTCTCCTCCATTTCCTCCGCAGACCGCAGTGCTCAAATGTATTGATTTCAGCCCCCGTTGAGGGGAGAAAAGCGGCTCTCTTCCTATTTACCAAGCTCCTCCCCCACCTTGTTGATCCTACCCCTGTCGTCACCTGTTGATGGGGTTAAGTGCTGCAGTCGAGGCACGCATACACCTACTGTGTTGGCCAGGCGTCCAGAACCGCATACAACATTTAGTTGCATCGCATGGTCATTGCAGCCTGGTCCAACACGCGATTTCGAATGAAGCGGCGAGGCCGCCCGCCGTTTAACGCCATCTCTCAAGACTGAGGGTAACTACGTCACTACGAGCGCAAGACAACAAACACATAAACCGGCTTCTTTTTATTACATACGACTACTATTAACTGCCAACGAACAGGGAAGGCGAAACGTGTGGATCAAACTGAAAGCCTACTTCACATCCCCAAGACTAATGACAGCCAGCGGCCTACACTATACCAAAAATAAATATGATCAAAAAAAAAAGGTCGCATTATTTAACTAAATAAATCCATGGAGCGGAGTCCTTCCTGAGAAGCTAACAGATCCTCAGCTACTCAAGAATTTTTCCGCATTTTATGGAACCGAAGGTTCATTACAGCATTCAAAAGATCCCGCCACTTGTCCCTGTCCTCAGCCAGATCAATCCAGCCCATGCCTCCCGACCGCACTTCTTGAAGATCCATCATAATATTATCATCTCATCTAGGCCTACGTCTTCCAAGTGGTCTCTTTCTCTCAGGTCTCTCCACCAAAACTTTGTATGCACCTCTCCTGTCCCCGTACGTGACACATGCCCCCCCCCCCACCTCATTCGTCTTGATCACCCGAATAATATGTGATGCGGAGTACAGATCGTGAAGTTCCTCGTTATGTAATCGTCTCCACTCCTCTGTTTTCACGTCCATTTAGGTCCAAAAATATTGCATTCTTCAAGAATTATTAATTATGCGGCAGACAACTATCTGAAGTGAGTCGCTGCTACATACAGTACCCCAAGTGTCAATTCTACGACCCTTACTTTCAATACCACAGTTATCGCCCGTCGTCGTCTCGACTTACACTGTTCCGCAATGAATGTCGCTTGCCCTCAGACTCAAATATAAAGCCAGGCGCGCAAACTTCATGCGTCGATGCTGCAAATGTATTCGAGTTGCTGGACTACCATGATGAGGAATGCAAGTTCGACTATCTTGTTAAAAATTCAGAAGCAAAGCGCCCCTGAAGAAGATGAGGAACACGAGCCTAAGCCTGAGACTAAGGAGAGGGCCATGACGGTTTCAGAGTTGACCGAGGGGCTTGAAAATCACTGGAAATGGCATCAAGGTGCCTGAGGACACTTATTCGAACGAACACCGAGTAGCAATATCTAGACAAGTATTTAAGGGGATGTTCGCTTGTTAAGAAAAGATTCTGAAGAAGAAGAAAAGATCTTTGTCTCTACAGACTTCAGTGTTTGATTTCTTCAAGTCATCCTCAGAGACTTGTGCATCGCTAATTGCAATGTAGAGCAATGGCCGGAGATCATGTTCCAGCTGGCGGCCTGCAGTTCAAAAAGAAGTGCTAACTCCTTAAATTATAATTAGTTTGTCATTTAATTTTTCCCCAGTTTCCATTAAGTACGAATATATTTTTTCTTGGTAAAAACAGATTTTCTGGTACCACCCTCCCCATTGCAACACTGTGTTTATAGGAAAGTCTGTCTCGACTATAGCCGCCCGTCTCGGAACCACCTACGAAGTGATCTCGTGCAATGTATGTATACATAAATGATTATTCATGACTCTTAATATTCAGTAACACTCGTATCGCAATTTCTAACAAAACTTTTGGTACTTTCCGCCCACTGTCAAACAAACCTCTATCTCACAAAAGTAAATGATTTACTGCCAGTAACTTGGCTCTCAATCCAGACATTACAAAAACAATAAAATTTATAATGAATAATTTTCCACAATATATCAGCAGTGATTATAATGAGAAGCATATAGAAGAGCCCTTAAATACCAGATTCATTCGGTTACAAATTTACAAACCAAGCTACGTCAGTTCGATATTTCAGACCAGTAACAACGACACTCATAAAACAATTCGCTTTGTCTATTTTCACTCCATGATGAAATATGGAATATTTTCGGGGGTAATTCGTCTACCAGTAAACAGACATTAACTTCAGGCACAGAAAACAACCGTCAGAATTTGATTGATGCAAAACCTAGAAATTCATGTAGAAATATGATGAAGAGATCAGAGAATACACATTTTTATTAATGCGCCTAATAGTAAACCAAGAAAATTTTCAAGCGTGTTCAGCTGCTCACATAATTGCCAATCTTTCAAGTTCTCTGAATTTAAAGTCGGCGTATCAACATACATACATACATAAACACAAAAAAGACACATTCCTTTCACTACGATAATGTATTTATAACGATTAACAATGACTCATGTCTTAATTATTACATGCTGTACAATGGATTTTGAACATCTGAATGCTTTGTATGCAACCTGTACCATATTTCTGAACCGCACTAGTTGATATTTTTCACGACTTATTCTACAATTTATTGTCACTCTGACTTAACTCTGGAGCCTGGGAATATGCGTAAATAAAAGATTATTCAAATCAGTTACAGACGCCAAATAACCAAACATGTTGCAATTTCTGCGCATTAGCAACCTTTCATTTTTGTATTTAAAACGAATTAGTTCATTACTTAGTAATTAACTACAAGCAATAATGTAAGATAGTAAAAATTACTGTATTAAATTCGCAATAATTAGTTCCCAAAGACGTAAGACTAAAAGATAATGGTGTATCAGACACACATTTTGTTTTGCTCCACAATGTTTGTTCGACACGCTTTTGTCGCCAATAAGTATTTCACTACTTTCGCTCGAGATGCGAGCATAAACATACGTAGACACGTCTTCATGTAAAGTGTTCGTTGTTTCGAGTTCAACCGAACCTGGAATGGGTGATAAACTTTGGCAGAACTGCAAAATATCAAACCATCATGGAAATTCGTGTAACAGCTGTGAGAGTTCTTACAGCCATGACAAAGTGAATAGGCGCATATTTCAACTTCCAGTTTCCAAAATATCAAACATTACACGGAATAATGCCATATCGCAAAGCAACATCCAATATGCCAGCACAGAGTGACAGTGGTCAGTGGTCATGAATGACAGTAAACAATGCAAGCACTCAAACCACACACATTACTTCACCGCGTGTTACAATATTTAGTAAAGTCGCTAACATAAGGTAACAATTTAAAGCAAACTTCAGTAGAAGATGAGTGTTTGTGAGCATAACTCTAATCCTACTTCTCTACAGCACATATTTCTAGTCCTACATATCAGCTAGTGTCATTGTTTCTTATTGCACTCTAGTAAAGAACTAGTTACATACATACGTACAGATTCTCAAACTGTTAAATGTGTAACATTACTACGTACATCGTCGCTATATTTGTGACTGCTGACTTGCAAACAACATTTCACATCCCACAACGTCAAGGACGTAGTCCGATTCTCGGACAGCCTTCCCGGGACGGGAAATAAATTGAGAAATTTGGCAATGAATCCCATTTATAAAGTGACAAACGGTTTGCTGTAAATTGAAAAAGCCGCGCCTCGCACAAATGTTCAGTCTGACTGTTGCTGAGGGTTCAGCCGTGTATGTGACAATTCATTCTCAACTGTACGATCAAATTAAGACCATTCATTCTGTGGTCTGTTTTACGTTAGGTCCATTACCTCTTCAAAGCGAGTTCTCCACAGAGTGGGAAGTAGTGCTTCCGCTGTCAATTTACAGTATCTTTTCTTTTCCTTAAGATCATCAAATAGCTGCTTGCATCATCATCTTCTTCTTCTTCTTCTCCTCCTCCTTCTTCTTCTTCTTCCCATCACTTCTATCCTTCCCTCTATCCTTCCTTCAATAACGTGTTTTCGAAGGCAGTTCCTATGCAAGATGAAAGCCATCCAGTTATTATTCCTCCTTTTTATTGCTTGTAAGATAATCCTCTCGTTCGCTCTTTGTAACACTTCTTAATTTCTCACACGATCAGTCCAACTGATCTTCTCCAGCCTTCTTCAGCACAACATTTAAGAACTTTCCAGGTATTTCTGATCTGCGCTCCTAATGTCCAAGTTTCAGCACCGCACAAAGCTATCCTCCAAATGCAGCACTTTAATAGTTTCTTCCTTAAATTTAAATCCAATTTACTGGTGAAGAGAGTCATCTTGTTGAATACTACTCTGGCATGGCCATTCTAGATTTAATATCACGTGTACATTTTGCATAATTTGTAACATGCTACCCAAACAGCTGAAATATCCCACAATGGCCGGTTGTTTTCGCTCTATCATAATCTGCATTGCGGATGGTTGTCTTGAGATTCTCATTACCTTAGTTTTTTCCACATTCATTTCCATTCCACAGCTTCTTCCCCTTCAATTAGTCTATGTAGTTCGTTTCTTCCTGAGCCAGTAACACAAGGTCATCTGCATATTTCACAATGCGAATTACTTGTCCTTCTGTCAGTCTATGAAGCAAGCACACAGTTCCTCAGCTATGGCCAAAGTTCCTTCTGATATTCTCTTCATCTCCATTGCATCCCCATTTCATTTTCCTCTTCTAAATCCAAACTGATCTCCAAGTACAGCCTCAATTTTCCTTGAAATCGTTCTTCTAAGTATCCTCGCTATTATCTTTGCTGCATGTACGATGGTCACTGCAATATGCAGCTTTTAGCTTCTTCTTTGAGGCAATCACTGTAACTTCAATGAACTCCTAGTTCACTTTATAGTTTCGTACATATTGTTGGTCAGTTGTATCACTTGTCTCAGCCCATCTCTCCCGACAATTTGAGTACATCCCCAGGCACATCACATCCAGGCTTTCTTATACCTTAACTCCTTGATATCTTTTTCCACTTCATTTTGAAAAATATAATAGCCTATCTCGCCTGCATCTACTCCCCCTTCAGGTTCGAATTCTAGGATTTCTTGTCGATTAGGTCGATCGTACAGCTCTGTAATATAAATGTCCCAAATTTTCAGTACGTGTCTCTGATATACTATTGCAACCCATGAGAGTCTTCGGTACCAATATTTTGAATCCCTACGTTTTCTTTCCAATTTAGTTCATTTGTCTTCACGGCCATTAAATCATAACATCCTGTGCTTTGAAATTCCATGATCTCGGCCCATATGCTCTCAAGGTATTCCTACATGGGCTTGTCTGTGGCTCTTTCCAATTCGTTCCTTCTTCGTTGCTGACTTTCTTCTAACCCCTTCGTTCATCCATTTTACTGTTCATTTCTTGTGTAATGCATGGCTCTTTTGCTTAACTGTTGACTTTCCCAACCAAATCACTTATAGTATCCAACACACATTGCGTGATCTTGTTCCACTGCACTTCCACATTCTCACCTTCACATTTGATGGTATAAAGTTCTTTCTTCTAAAGCAGCTGTTAACAAAGTGTGCTCCGCAGACATTTCTCTAATGGCTACACTGAAGTTTACTTTTTTTTAATTACAGAAATAGTGTTTTTACAAATAATCATGGAACTTCTGTAACAGGCGAAGTTTTTATTTCGTACGATCATTAGAATACCTAATTAAGAAACGCCCCGTACCTACGAAGCGAGAGACAATCAGTTTAGTTAAGGTCAAATCACGCAATACATGGTTACGTACGTTACTGGCATGTATTCGCAGCAATATAAAATCTGTTCTAAGACATAAATTTTTAATTCTGGATACCTATCATCGGGACAACAATTACGTGATCAAGGGTGTGACGATTCGCTGTTATTTTTTGAAGCCAAAAGGGACCCGCGAGCAAAAATGTTTGGGAAGCACTGTTCTAGAATATCTTGCACTTTCTCTCATTGAGCATACAACTTCTCCAAATTCCATCTTGCTTTCTCCTCTTGGAACCTTGTGATTTTCTTCGATCTAGGGCAGATATCTGCAACCAGTACGTTGTGGTCAGAGTCAATCTCCAGGCAGCGTCTGCACATTCTTCATATCGTTTCTGAATTGATGCATCACAAGTTTATAGTCCAAATGATACCGACTTCGACATCCGTTGGACCCTTACAATAAAAAATGATTAAAAAACTGTGGAAGAAATTGGTAAAATGCCATAAATGAAAGCCAGTAAGGTAATAATCTGGCTTCTTCGGGCGACCTGAGCGGTGAGACACCGATCAGTGAAGGAAATCCAAATTTTAAACCTACTACGCTACGAATCATGTTTTTATAGCAATATCATACGCGAGAGTAAGCCATATGAGCATTAATGCTTGTCTAATGAACATGTAACTCGAAATCTGAGAGTCATTAGAACTCGTGAGCCCGATGTGTGAACATGTGGAGCTTGAGTGCTCAGTGAGTCAAAACGCTGAGTCCAAACGTTGAGTCCAAAGGGGTACTTGGTGGACTAAACATGTACGTCGGCACAGAAGTGTAGCAAGAGAGGCAGAACTGTCCCATACACGCCATTAAGGCACGAAGAGGAGCAGAGGTACAACTCCACTCATTTTCAACCTCGGCGCTAGATGGAGGTGAGTGGTCAACGTCATACTGCGGCCGCTTTATCCTCAACATCCACTGAATAGGGGCCGGGTAGACCCCAGACCCGGTCTGAAAGTTCATGAAGCTGAAAAAAACTCTTCAACCGGGACTTGAACTCCGATCCGTCCAGCCCGTAGCCTAATCACTATACAGACTACACTACCCTGGGTCCTCAAAAGTGTAGCAAATTAGTCCAAAGTAAAGTACTGTGAGGTAGTGATATAATAGTCAGTCACAGCACAGTAACGTAGCAGTGATCATCCCAGCCACAGTCATTTAGACTACATTAAAAAAACTAACAATAATTCATTTCATGTTCAGAAAAAGCGTGACTACGTCTCTGCCGTGCAGTACCATCACCTGAGTTTTGTCGTCTCCTCTCAGCTCTGACATAAATAATCCCTGAGACAAGTTCAGTGCTCACCGTTGTACAGTACTAACTTCACAGCTTTGGACGGATGACTGCAGTATGTCATCTACCAAATTTCACGTACCTAGCTCTAACTGTTCGTTAGTTACCGTCAACAAACTAAAAGCTGCTGCGCAAAACCTTGGCCGGCCACCGTCTTGCTTTTTACACTCTACAAGAATATTACCTCAAGTATATTTTTCCAGGGTCTATTTACCATCGACCATTTCAGAGCCTCATTGTAAGGGGCCCCAGTGTGGCTTCCGTCTCTCACATGCTCGCGTGTCCGTCATACTGTCATAACCTACTGCAGAAAATTATAAAGTAGGGCGCTGGGGTGAAATTCTTACGTCACAGGGCATGAAAATTTGGCCATTTAGTTGCAGTTAAGCTCCTTTCCATTTTGGTGGTTTTCGTAAAGTTTCCAACGTGTTGGAGACAGCTCTTCACTTACACGAAAACAATTCTCAAAATGCCATTATCAGAAAATGCGCACTATATGTTTTTTAAAGTATGTAGGCCTAATCGATCCAAGCTCAAGAACTGTCATTCTGCGAGATATGAGGTCCTCGCAGTGTTGTTGTTCTTTGATTACCCTGAACACGGGGGCAGCAAGCTGCTCGTGAACATAGGCACCGACATACCCCAGAAGGCTGGAATCTTAATCGATTACCACTGATATTATTCTTTCAATATATGGCAGCATGAGGTGTAGTTAAAAACAGGGTCACAAGGTGACACACAGACGTAAAATGTGTTTATGCTTCATTCGGCATTACTGTATCGACTTTACCGAAAAAAATACACAGCGTTCATAATCAGTAAATCGCAATTTCAAGCGTTTCTCAAGGGCTCTGTAGTTCAAAGTGAATGAAGGGAGGGGTTATCTGTAGAACTACAGCCAGAAATGGAAACTGTCAACATTTTTTCCCTTAAATTTCATTGGACCTATAGCAGTCAGTAATAGTTTGGTTACAAGCGTATTTTATTAAGTTCCTTCCGGACAAACAAAATTATTACTTAACTTTCCACATACGACTTGTTACATTTTTAATTATATGAAAGGCAATTCATGTCACAAGCCCAAAAATGGCGTTCGGAAAGCAACAACTGTATCAGTACGTGACAGAAAACCAACGAACCGTACCAATAAGACGGTTCGAATCCAATATCATTGGTCACCAACTTCACCAATGCAGAACGCCAAGACAGACTTTCTGGGTGAAAAGGCGAATTCCCATTACATTTACCGAGTAAATGAGCAGCCTACGTGCTCAAACGCGTTTGAAATTAAGGCGGATGTGAAACAACGTTCCCTGAAGCGAAATGACAATTCGAGAATGGAGGTCTTACCAAGATCCACCTACGCAGAGGAAGCAAGCACCTGGTTAAAATAATCTAACACATTCTACCCCTTCACATCAAACACGCAGCCATAGAGATCCACTTTCCCTACAGATAGGGTAAAAACCTTTCCTTTTTTACTTCCAAGTATCTGTAGCGTAAAAATAAAACATCAAATCTCGCCAGCAATGAAGACGAAACCGACTCCAAGTACACGACAAACGCAGATTACCTCCGCACTACAAAGGTAGCCAAAGAAGTCCTTGCGTGGTTACATTCGTACCAGTCTTCGTCAAGTGTGGGACCTAGCATACCTGTCACTACAGTGACCAGACTATGGCTAGACGACAAAAGAACTGGGATTCAATTCCCGGCGGAGGCATATTTATTGTCTTCTCCACAGCGTCGGGACATGTTATGAGGCCCGTACAGGCTCCGATCCGTTATTACCGAGGGCTGTTTCCTCGGGGGTGAAGCGGCCGGAGTGATAATTTGACCGCAAAGTGCGATGAGATACATCTCCACTGCTTCACGTCTTTACGGTAAAGTGTTTAATCAAGCGCGGTGACGAATTTACATCTACCTTCTTCATTCACAGTAAAGTGGTTTCTAATCGCTGGAACTGGTACTCATTCGTTGACGCCCGCCTTGCCTTATACTCAGTCCTTTATTTTGGAGCAACTGTGACGAAAGTGTCACCTAAGAACACAAAAAGTTCTGTCACTATGTTTCATTTATGCCTTGCTGATATGTTAGGTACAGTTTTGCCAGAACAAGTATATGGCGCTACCTAACACAGAAACAATACCGACTCGTAAACCTACAACATAAAGCACCTAATAACAAAACCCCAACGAAAAAAAAACCATTCTGAGACAGTGAGATTCATTTCAAGTTTTCATAACCCATTACTTAATACACATTTAAAATTTATTATTCTACTTCTGCATCAGCCATAAAACTGATAGCTTTCCATGGGAAAAATATGAATGACTTGTTCCCATCCAACCTACGTGTCCTAATTCTTCACGTAACCAGACTTAAAAAAGAGTACTAAGAGATAAAGCTGCCCCTGTGCGTGATTTAACACGACACCAAGACGACGTATGGCGTGTGGGACCAGTGCCCCATGGCATTCTTTACGTCATCACTAAATGGTGAGCTGTCACCTTCAACCTCCGGACGCTGTATGGCCGGTACCATCGAACAAGAATGCAAGTGGGAACCGCAGCCGTACTGGATTCTGAGAAGAAATGGAAACAAAAAAGAAAAAGCTTGTCGGTCAGAACGGAACCTCCAAGTGCCTCGATAAGCAATACCGTCAAGAAGACGTTATTTCCCTTTTAAGGCGTAGGTGACCTGCGAGGTAACTTTCACTGCATACGCATTAAAATACAGTGGTCTACGCCGTTCTAAAAAGCAAGAACCGTGTTCAATTTTGGCACTTTAAGTTCTTCTACGAGCACACATCGAATTGCCGAGTATTCTGGAAAACACACGCGGTACTAACAGTACCTGGCAACATCATGCATTATTTCTTCTCTGAACTTCGCCGCAAAATTAATTTATAATCCATTTTCCACCCCGAGGGGGAAAGTAGGCTTCTGAGGTCGTCAAGCAGTGTATCTGAGTGCACAAACGCATATTTCCAAACTTAAATTTTCAGCCGACATATTTTCACACAACTTGGTACAAACGATACGCCAAATAAAGGACCCAAAACCCGTACCTTTTGTAATTATCAGGAACGTGCAGGCCACACGACAATGGCGACACTTCCTTCTGCGCCATGAAACGATACATAGTACAAACGATGTTCAGTAATTAAGGTTCCATATGTCATAAAATGTAAATCAGAAGGCATTACACTGTTAAATGTAAACCATTCATTCAGTGAAGTATTATTTCTTTTCAACATATTCCTCGAGAACACTGACACATTTACCCCATCTTGGCAAGAGTTCAAATATCCCGTTGCAAAGCGGTTCCTTCTCTCTCAGTTCTTCATGGACATTGCTGTGTACAGTTCCGATGAATAAAGCCAGTTCAGCGGATAAATCTCGAAGTGTGACTCATCATTTTAACAAAATCGGTCCTTCCACTCGCGCTACGTTAAAATCCGTCCTTGATGTGGTCGGCCGGCCAGTGCGATCGTCATTGATATCCGATCATATTCGAACCCGCTGCACCATTTCTGACATGAAACACTATCATTAGGCCAATATCAGACACGTCTATCAACTGAGGGGTGAATTTCAATAGGGGATACATGTTGCGCCCACACAAATCGAATCACTCTACGAACTTCTTCGCAGAACCGCGTTTCTAATGCTGTTGCTACGGCACATCAACTTATTGCATGGACAGCATCCGACTTACTCTTGCGCCAACTGTTGCGTGTTACCGCTACTACAAGTGCCAACCCCTACCGGAAAATGCAGTGCTTGCTTAACACAAAACTTATAGGCTTGAGACGCTTACGTACGGAACACGCTTCATAATAGATCCTTTAAAATATACAACTTTGTCAAAATAACAATTTTGCAAAATTCAACTTTATGGTTAGGCCTACACCGGTCGAATTTTACGTATGCAGAATCTCACTGAACGGAGGCGTTCTGTGAAGGTGAAAGGTGAGGTTTTTCCATGTCCATACCATAAAGGCATATAGAGGGAGTAGAGGTATAGCTCCACTCATTCTTAATCTCCGCACTTTAAGGAGGTAAACTGATAACTCTACGCTCCAGCCGCTTTGCTCTCGGAAAATAACCCCGGTACCCATAGAATAGAAGGCTGGGTAGGTCCTAGAGTTGGGGAGAACAATACAAATAAAGCCAATAAGTATTTAGGAAAGCGTAAGTTCCGTTACGAACTCCTCTTTCCTGTTACCAGGTGCTTACCTTTTGATGTATTTTTAAATTAATTATTTACTAAATAGGTTACACACATACACGTGTTATAACACTATTTCTGTCTACAATTGCTAAACTGCTTGTAATCGCAACTGTTAAGAGGAAAGTAAAGAAACCTTGAGGAAGAACAACAAGGGAAGTTCCGTGGATAAGCGCCGGATATATGAAAACGCTCTCGGAAATATCAGGATATAGTTGTAGTCGCCAAGAGACATGTAATAGAAATAAAGTGCTACCGTCTCATAGTGGAGTCTTGAGTATCATTTTATGGAAGTCGGCGTGCTGAGAATGATTGTGTCGGGTCGTGGCGAGGTCGAGTCAAGGTGCAGTCCGCAACCCGTAATTCAACAGGCATTATAAATCACTCACTGTCGATTTGCTCAATAAATTACAAGTGACAGACCTAGCTGCCACCATCAATCCATTAATGTAAAGAAGTCAACACTCCCTATGTGTATGGCGTCATATGGCGTCAGGGTTGAGGTCTTATTTCGAATGTAACGAAAATCGTCCGGAATGGCTCATCTAAAGTGGTTAAACACTGAAACTTTCTCTGTGCTGAATTACGTACCACAACATGAAGGCATATGAAAAGTAGTGGGGCAATAGCTCCGAGTATTCTTAACCTCAACAGTTCACGCAGGTGACAGGTCAGCTTCAGTGTCCGGCCGCTTTATTCCCGATACCTAATTTACTGTACGCTCGGTAGGCCCCGTACCGGATGATGTTGTAAAGAAGAGGGAGTCTCTTTCTTACTCCTGCCAGAAATGGAATCACAATTCCTCGGTCGTCCAATGCGAAGCCTATTCATTGCACCTACTGAGCTATCTTTCTCTGCTATAGAATTAGATCCGAACAATGCTACGTGTCTGAACACAAATGAAACAGTAGCATGAAAAATAACCAGTCACCCTGTACTTCATAAATCAAACATGCTAAACATAATACATCAACTGCTATCGGTACATATTTAACTACTGACAGAACTCAAAAGCTAGTTTTAATATTCAAGATATACGTAGCACTATATGCCTTTCTCAAGATATCATGCCGTATGTCCACTGACATGAATCCATACACTCTGGGATTCTTGACAGGAAAAATCGTTATTCTCAAGACAAATCTACTTTCATTTTTTTTTATTCTATCCATCTTCTTTCAGATTTCAAATTGTCTTCAGTCACTCTCCCCTCTATTTCATAGTTTTCCCCACTGCCGTTTTTTACTGTAGCTTTCTTTCACTGCGTGGGCCCGGTAGCTCAGTCGGTATAGCGACTGACTACGGGCTGGACGGTCCGGGATCGAATCCCCGGTGGAGACGAGATTTTCCGCCCGTCCAGACCGGCCCTGGGGCCCATCCAGCCTCCTGTAAAATGGGTACCGGGTCTTTCCCGGGGATAAAGTGCGCCGGGGCGTGCTGCTGACCACTCACCCCCTTCTAGTGCCGCGGTCATGGAAGAGTAGAGCTATACCTCTACCCAC
>Ga0123355_10006628_pt1 | contig 17190 bp, 9 predicted proteins | sample TergutEmb28metaG_3_FD_89872 | JGI IMG/M metagenome (GOLD analysis project Ga0123355, IMG submission 89872) | Embiratermes neotenicus P1 segment gut microbial communities from Petit-Saut dam, French Guiana - Emb289 P1 | ecosystem: Host-associated > Arthropoda: Insects > Digestive system > Gut ...
AAAACAGAAAGTGGTCAGTGCGCTTTGGCCACAGCCCTACCACTCCGGCCATACAAAATTGTGGATCGTGTCAATTGTGACCATATCCCACGGGATCCAGTTATCATCCGAAACGGTTCCGCCTTCCAGCATTGTTCTTGCAAGCCTGAGAGATTCCATTGCCATGTTGGTGAAGCTGTGGCCAACGCTCAGTGCTTGTACGCCGTCAAGCACTTGCTGATAGCCCGTGCTGTTGCCGTCAACGCCGATGACGAATACATCGTGTATACCTGCATTTCGCAACGCATAGATAGCGCCTGTTGCGCCGTTATCCCAGTGACACCATACGATGTCAATGTCATCGCCGTACATTGTGATGAAGTCTTCCATGATTGCAAGTGCTTCCCATGTATTCCAGCCTGTCGGTGTAAACTGAGCGTCGAGCTCAATGATGTTGTCAGCAATGCCCGCGCGGAAACCGTTGTGGCGATCCATTGCGGCGGAGTGACCAGCTTGGCCGCCTACTTCAACAAAATTTGCGCCATCCGGGAAGTGAGCAGATACAAATTGGCCAGCTTGCACACCGGCGTGAACATCGCTAGAACCTACGAAGAAGTCCATTGCGTCTCGGTATTCATCCGGAAGCCTAGCGGAGAACATGCCGACGATGACGCCTGCTTCTCTCGCCTGGCGCAGCGCGGGAACGATGCCGTTGATAGAGCTCGGGTTTACAAAGATTGCATCGAAACCGAGTTCAATCGCTGTCATAATGCCGAGAATTTCTACGTCCGGCTCATTTTCGCCTGCGAATACAGCCATTTCAAAGCCGAAGGCGGGCGCTAAGCGTTGGAATTCTCTCCATGAGAATGCTTGAGATTCGTTAGACATTGCTTGTGTGATAAATGCCGCCCGAAAGATTCCTCCATCTAAAAAATTCGCGATTCTTATGATCAGGGTGGCGGCCTGTGCTCTCGTTGCGTGTCCCGTTGGACTCAAGGTCGTTGCTGTGTCGCCCTGCACAATCCTGTGATGAACGGCCCACCTCATAGACGCACTTGCCCATGGTGCAATCTGGCCCCTATCCGTGAAATGATTTAAATTAACATTTGGCGGCACATGTGTATTCCCGTCTACGTGGCCGACATACCGATGAAACAGCGTGGCGACCTCTTGACGGGTAATATTGTGATGCGGTGCAAACATGCCATCGTCCAGCCCGGACACAATGCCTTCTGCCGCAGCCCAAGCAATGGCCGGGGCATACCACGCATGGGACGCGACATCGGGGAAGGGTGCGGGCGGATACCCGTCAGGTTGTCCGGCGTGGTTCCAAAGGAGCATCGCCGCCTCGGCGCGTGTAAAGTTGCCCAGCGGGGCAAAGTAGCCGGAGTCGTTGCCGGACACGAGGTCGCGGTCATATGCCGACCAGATGTATGGCTTGGCCCAGCCGGGGATATCCGGATCGGGGAAGGGGAATTCCCTTGGTGCCCCACCTCCAGCCGCAAGCGCGGGAATGGCGGCAAAGATTGTGCAGAAAACGAGGAATGAGCAGATAACGCGTCTAAAGCGTACTTCTTTGAAATACATGATGTTACCTCCTAATGATAGCTTTAGCATTAAAACGGCAGCGGGCAAACGCATTGTGGGACTTCTTGTTTTCCACCGCCGAAGGTGGGGGAAAACAAATTTAAAATCAACTTAAATCACGCCCAGCGCCAGGTCTAAGACGCGGACGAAGGTTTTGCGAACGCGTGTTGCGGTCTCCATAACCTCGCTGTGGTCGAGGGGCTGATCTAAGACACCGGCCGCCATGTTGGTGACGCAGGAGATGCCCAGAATCCGCATCCCGCAGTGGTTTGCCACGATGGCCTCAGGCACGGTGGACATGCCGACTAAGTCGCCGCCCATGATGCGGGCAAAGCGGACTTCCGCCGGCGTCTCGTAGCAGGGGCCGGAGAACATAACGTATACGCCCTGGGCAAGATCAATCCCCTCGGCGCTTGCCAGCGCCAGGACTTTTTCACGCAATTCGGGATTGTAGACTGTTGTCATGTCCGGAAAGCGTGGGCCGAATTCGTCTAGGTTTTGACCGATGAGCGGGTTCTGGCCGGAATAGTTGATGTGATCCGTGATTACCACGAGCGCACCTTCACCGTAGGATGTATTGACGCCTCCGGCAGCGTTGGTAATAAACAGAGTGTCAATACCGAGCTGATTCATCACGCGGACAGGGATGGTGATCTCTTGCTGACTGTAGCCCTCATAGAAATGGAAGCGGCCCTGCATAGCGAGAACGGGTACGCCTTGGCGGCGGCCCGCTACGAACTGTCCGGCATGGCCTTCGACCGTGGAGGTGAGGAAACCGGGGATATCAGCATAGGGGATACAGATGGCATCTTCCAAATCATCGGCATAAGCGCCGAGGCCACTGCCTAAGATGAGACCGACTTGCGGCTTGAGATTGCCCAGTTTCGACTGGATATAGGCGGTACTTTCTTGAATGCGTTTACTTAGATTCATAGCAAAATCTCCTATCTGTCTAAATCTGCCGGGCCGAATGAATGGGCCAAAAGCTGCCCCAGCGTATAACTTGTATATGATCCGCTTGCACTGGCACAGAGGACGGGCATGTCCTGCGGCGCAAACTCGCTCAGGACCTGACGGCAAGCGCCGCAGGGGAGACAAGGTCCCTCTGAATCTCCTGCGATGGCGATGGCTTTGAATTTCCGATGCCCCTCGCTGACGGCTTTGACGACTGCCGTCTGTTCACCGCAGATGCAAAGGCCATAGGCGGCATTTTCCACGTTACAGCCGGTGCTGACTGTGCCGTCTGTACAGAGCAGGGCCGCTCCGACGTGGAAATTGGAATAGGGGACATAGGCGTGAGCTTTCATTTGAATCGCAAGGCCTACCAGTTCACGATCTGTCATGGAAATCATCCTTTCGTTGTTTGTCGCGGCGAAAGCACTTGTTTTTCTATGTTCCCCCCGCCGTCGGCGGGGGGAACAATACGATTAGCGCGTACCCTTATCGTAGGGCTGGCCGAGGGCTTTTGGTGCGGCGTTCTTTGTGGATTTCTTAGAGGTGATACCCAACACGATTAGGGTTGCGATGAAGGGGATCATGCTGTAAAAACGCGAGGGAATGCCTAAATACATCAAGGCGGGGATCCCGGAATGGCTGTGGGCAATGGCCTGCAACAGGCCGAAGAAGAGGGCGGCAAATAGAATCCGCTGTGGCCGCCACGCGCCGAAGATGAGTACGCCGAGCGCCAAGAAGCCATAGCCTGAGACCGTTCCGGCAAAGTTGGTGGAGACCGGGACGGTAAAAATCAGTCCGCCCATACCGGCCAGAGCGCCGGAGATGAGGACACCGGCGTAGCGCACTTTGTACACGTTGACTCCGACAGAGTCCGCTGCCTGCGGATGTTCGCCGCAAGCGCGAAGCCGGAGGCCGAACTTCGTCTTGTAAATGACAAAGGTGCAGAGGACGAGAATCAGAAATCCCAGATAGGTTGTGAGGAAGGCTCTTTGAAATAGCAGTTGGCCAATCACCGGAATATTACCGAGGAGCGGTACGCTGGCGATGCGGAAGGGGTTGTTATCAAAAAAGATTTGTGCCGTTCCGCCGATGGTTCGTGCGACGTAGATGGCGAAGGCGGGGGCAAACATATTGATGGCCACACCGCTGATGATTTGGCTTGCGTTTAGACTGACGGTTGCATAGGCGTGGAATAGGGCAAAGAAGGTGCCCATAGCCGCCGCGACGACCAAGGCGAGGAGTAAAAGCCACTGCCCGTCAAGACCGTACAAAAAGCCAATATATCCGTTTTGAACACGGTTGATAAAGAGGATACCCGCAAAGGCACCCAAGATCATCTTGCCCTCTAGGGCGATGTTGACGATGCCCGAACGCTCAGAGAACATGCCGCCCAGAGCTACAATTAAAAGTGGGATTGAGAAGAGGAATGACTGCTGTACGACAAAAAAGATATTATCGATTGTCATAGCGCACTGTCCTCCTTTCCGAGGGATTCATCATCGTCCGATTGAGAACTGTCTTCCGCATCGGGCGGTGGGTCGGCGGGATTCGCCGGGGGCTCGGATTGCCCAAACAGTTTGTTGGATATGCGATGCAAGAGCATTTTGAAAAGCAGGACAAAGGCGCAGAAATAGATGATAATAGAGACGACCATCTCAATCAGCTCCGGCGCAAAGAAACGTTGGATGTGGATGCCGCCTTCTTGTAGATAGCCAATTAATATCCCGCCAAAGATAATGCCGATGGGGTGATTGAGCCCCAAGAGCGCGACAGAGATGCCGGTGAACCCTTGCATATAGAGCGTATCGGCCACTTGCATTGTAAATCCCGCGGCGGAGGTGTAGAGCAAAGCGCCGCCGAGCGCGGCCAAAGCCCCGGAGATCATCATGGAAAAAATGACGTTACGTTTTTCGCTAATGCCGGCGTATTTCGCAGCGTGCTGGTTAAATCCGCAGGCCTTGAGCTCATAACCGAACTTAGTCTTATCAAGGACAATATAGACAAAAACGGCGGCCAAAATAGCGATGAGAATGCCGATGTCAACATTAGAGGCCCGCGCATGTGCGCCTTGGAACAGTTCGCCCAGCCCGAGCCCCGGCAGGGTGGATTCGCCGGGGAGATAAGGTGTTGCGTTGCGGGCGGTCTGGACAATCGTTCGTTCGATGAGCCAATTGACCAGGAAAATACCGATCCAGTTGGTCATAATACAAGAGATGACTTCATGTACATTGCGATAGGCCTTGAGCAGTCCGGGGATCGCGCCCCAAAGCGCACCGGCGAGCATCGCGCACAAAATTGCGACAACAAGCCGAATGCCCGGCGGCAAGAAGGTGGCCTCCAAGGAGACAAAAATTGACACAAAAGCACCAAAGGCAAACTGTCCCGGTGCGCCAATGTTGAAGAGCCCCGTTTTCATGGCAAATCCGACCGAGAGCCCCGTCAGGATGATGGGGGTGGCATGGAAGAGAATTTGGCCGAAGTTTCGCGACTCCTGGAATCCAACGGTCAGGATGGTGCGGAAGGCGGGGAAGGCTTGCGCGGGGTTTGTGAGCAGGAGCACAATTAAGCCGACCAAAAGGCCTGCGAGTACCGCGATTAAGGAAGATAAGGCATTGAGCCCGCCCCCGTCGCCGCTCCTTAGTTTCCGAAGCAGCTTTTTCATGCGCTCACCTCCCGCTTTGCACCGGACATGTAGAGGCCCAGCTCTTGATATGTGACGGATTTCGGGTCAGTATTGGCTACGATTTCACCCTCGTGCATGACCAAAATCCGATCAGAGATGTTCATGACTTCCTCCAGTTCAAGGGAGATCAATAGAACTGCCTTGCCTTCGTCGCGCTGTTTGAGGAGTTGCTTGTGGATATATTCGATGGCCCCGACGTCCAGACCGCGTGTGGGCTGGACAGCGATGAGCAAATGAGGATCACGGTCGATCTCACGGCCGACGATGACTTTTTGCTGGTTACCGCCGGACATGGAGCGGGTAATCGTGTCCGGCCCCCGCCCGGAGCGGATGTCGAAACGCTCAATAAGCCGGTCAGCATAGGAGGTAATTTCATGCTTTTTCAAAAAGCCACCTTTTTGAAATTGAGGTGTGAAGTAACGCTCTAAAATCGCGTTGTAAGACATAATATAGTCCAAAATGAGGCCGTGTTTATGCCTGTCTTCCGGAATGTGGGCCATACCCAGCTTGCCCCGCTTACGGATTTTAGCTTTCGTGATATCTTGTCCCATCATGGTGATTGTGCCGCCGTCTATGCCGGCGAGGCCTGTCAGCGCGTAGACCAGATCTGTCTGGCCGTTCCCTTCAATGCCGGCAACGCAGACGATCTCGCCTGCGTTGACTTGAAATGACACGCCCGTCAGCTTATTTTTGGACCCGGCATCACCTTTCATCGAGAGCGTATCGACGTCTAAAATCAACTCGCCTACTTTGGCTTCTTGCTTATCCAGGCTAAGTGCGACCTTGCGGCCGACCATCATCTCGGAAAGTGTTTCCTTTGAGGTAGCGGCGACGTCTACTGTGCCGATGTATTTGCCTTTGCGGAGCACAGTACAGCGGTCTGCGACCTGTTTGATTTCATCCAACTTATGCGTGATAAACAGGATAGACCGCCCCTCTGCGGCGAGACCTTTCATGGTTTGCATGAGAGACTCGATCTCCTGGGGCGTTAAGACGGCTGTGGGTTCGTCAAAGATCAAGATTTCATTCTCACGATAGAGCATCTTTAAGATTTCGACCCGCTGCTGCATGCCGACGGTGATGTCTTGAATTTCTTTGTCAATGTCGATCTCCAGGCCGTATTGTTTGGAAATTTCTATTATTTTTTCTCGTGCGTTTTTTGTCTGTAAGACACCATGTCTTGTGGTCTCTATGCCCAAGACGATATTTTCTAACACATTAAAATTTTGAACCAGCTTAAAGTGCTGATGTACCATACCGATCCCCAGCCGCGTCGCGTCATTGGGGCCGGTGATCTTGACTTCTTCGCCGTTTTTTAAAATCGCACCCTGTTCAGGCTTGTACAGCCCGAACAATACGCTCATCAAAGTAGATTTCCCTGCGCCGTTTTCGCCCAGAAGCGCGTGAATTTCACCTTTTTTGAGCTGCAATGTAATGTCATCATTGGCGACAATACCAGGGAACACTTTGGTAATGTTACGCATCTCGATGATATACGACATAAACACTCCCCCAGCCTCTATTTTTTGACTTCCGTAATGGGGAGTGGCCAAACGCATTGATCTGTTTTTGCTCCGATAAAGCGAAATCAATACAAATCGACCACTCCATTGTGTTGTTGGATTTCGTGTGTTCCCCCGCCTACGGCGGGGGAACACAAATTTAAATCAACGCTATTTGCCCATATTCTAATGAAAATGCCCTTCCGGCACGAAATATAAGTTTCATGTCAGAAGGACATTTCGCGTCTTTCTCGATAGAGCTGTGTTGAGACCGACACAGGTTGCGTCGGCCTCAATATACAGACGATGCGATGTTAGCCGACGAATGTAACAGTGATCAGTTCCAGTGTCAGCATGTCATTTGGATTTGGTTCAGAGAAGTTGTCGTCAACAACAACCGCACCAGATACCAGTTGTGCGAAGATTTCATCATACTGGGTCTGAGTAAAGCTGTTGAAGCGGGAGAAGTCAGTCGGGAGACCAACGCCGTTGTTGGCGGCGTTAAACATTGTGACTTCGCCGCCTTCCCAGCGATCAGCAAAGAAAGCTTCCAGCGTTTGATATACGGAAGAGCCGAGCTCTTTCATTGCGGAGGTGATGATTCTTTCGGAGTGATGTCCTTGGTCAACATCAACGCCAATGGCGCGCCCGTCAGGCGTATCGTCTGCCGCCGCAAAGACGGAACCACCGGCACCGCCGGCTGCCGCGAAGATGACTTCGATGCCGTCAGCGTACCAAGATGCCGCCTGTGTTACCACTTCGGGACCCGGTGCGAAAGAGCCCAGGTAGGTGTAGCGAATGCTGACTGCGCCTGCATCTAAACCGAGTTCTGCTGCGGCAAGTTCCGCGCCCTGTACAAAGCCGGATCCGAAGCGTACAACAGCGGGAACCGCCATGCCGCCGATGAAGCCGAGCTCTCTGTAACCGTCATATACGGCGGCATAGCCGGCCAAGAAGCCGGACTGTTCTTCGGCATACAGGATGGCTGCAACATTATCGCTGATATGTGACTCGCGTTCTTCGCCTTGCCCTACGGCCGGTACTGCGTCAAGCAGAATGAAGTGGACATCTTCGTGCAAGTCCTGGGCCTCAAAGAGGGCGGCCTCGAACAAGAAGCCGGGGGTCACGAGGATTTGTGCACCCGCTGCGATTGCTTGGTCGATGGCGTCGAGGTTGGCTGCTGTAGAGCCGCGCTCAGCCGGCCGGAAGAAGTCGAACGGAATGTCTCTAGCTTCTGCAAACTCTACAACGCCTTCCCAGGCGCCTTGGTTGAAAGATTCATCATCGATGTCGCCGTAGTCTGTGACAAGTGCAATAACGAGGTCACCATCATTCCAACTGATGTTACCGTAGGAGTTTTCGTTGCCTCCTCCACCACCGCCGCCACAGGCGACCAGGCCGAACACGAGCAATGCTGCGAGTAGTAATGCAATCAATCTTTTCATCTTTTGTTTCCTCCTGCTTTTTCTATAAATGTAGTTCATTTTTAAGATATACCGGCTAAGCCTTGTCGGAGCAATCCAAAATCGATTTTGTATGGCAAGGAACCTTGGTGCGTTGCCAAAGCATGTCGATTTAAAAGATTGACTTTTTAGATTTCAACCAGTATCATCTCATTAGTAGTCACTATATAGCAACAAGGGGAAAATTGCAATACTTTAAGTGGAATTTTCGGGGATAAGACGCAAGGTTTTTTATTATGTAGACCAGGAGGCATGTATGTATTATATTTTCTCTCTGTTAACGGGCGTCTTACTGGCGGTTATGGTTGCACTTAACGGCGCGCTGGCTGGGGAATACGGCTTGCACTGGGCCACAGTATTTATCCATGTCACAGGCCTGATTCTGGCTGCAACTTTGGTCCTCGCGAACAAAGAGCGGCCTTTTTCCAAGCGGCAGCCGTGGTTTTTGTACTTGGGCGGTGCGATCGGTGTTTTTCTCACGGTTTCCAATAACTTTGCCTTTGGCCGGATCAGTGTTTCTGCGATTTTAGCACTGGTACTCTTGGGGCAGAGCATCATGGGGCTGATTTTGGACCACTATGGCCTGTGGGGGATGCAAAAACGCCGGTTTAGCAAGGGCAACTTGGTGGGACTCATTCTCATCCTCTGCGGAATCGCGCCCATGCTCACAGATTTTGAGATTATGGCTGTGTTAATCACCTTTTTATCGGGCGTTGCGGTTGTGTTCAACCGTACCATCAACGCAAAACTTGCCGCTGCGACTACGGTTCAAATCGGTACATTTTTCAACTATGTGGTTGGGCTGGCGATTGCCATTCCTGTATATCTTATTTTCGGCGGGGCGGGGGAGACACCCCTTTTAGGCTTTGCGCTGACCGCATCGAACTGGTATATCTATCTGGGCGGCATCATTGGTCTTGCCGCCATTGTGTTGAGCAACATCACCGTTCTGAAAATTTCAGCCTTTTTCCTCACATTACTTATCTTTATCGGCCAAGTTGCGACTGGGATTTTTATCGACGCTTTGATAGACGGCGCATTTTCTGTCCGGATTTTCTTAGGGGGCGTACTTGTAGCTGCCGGGCTTGCGGCGAACTTGTTGATAGACCGCAAACGAGAAGATCATTCGTCTGCAGGTTAAATATTGTGGATCGTTATTTGTGCATATTTAATAGCTTAAAATGATCAAAAAATAAATTGATTGAGCTCGCTCTAGTTTACAAAATGCGAAATATATGGATTATGAAACCGCTGTCGTGAAAAGGTGTAAAGGGTTCGGAGAAAATGTTGCAATGTTCGTGAAAAACTCCGATTGCGTTTTTGGCAGAAAATGTGATACTATGAGTAGTAGTTATTATGAATATAGAACAGCAGATATAGCGGGGATGCGGCATGATATTGCGTAGTCGGCGATTTTGGTTATGCTCAATCGGGCTTTTGTTTTGCGTGATTGCAATTCTAAGCTCTGGGTTCGCGCAACTTGGTGCGGAGGAACCGCATTTTTTAGTGCAACGGGCGCGTGTACTTGCGGTGGATGACCTTCGCCTCTCGCCGGACCCTTATGTGCAAGGGCTATATCTTGGGCGACAGACGTTAGAGGTTGAAATTTTAAGTGGAGAGCATGCGGGGCAGCGGGTTCGTTTTGAGAACACGCTATCTCGTTTTTTCAATTTCCCGGCCACAGAAGGGCAGGAGCTTCTGATATCCATCATGCCGGACTTTGTGACGGGTGAAATTAACCATGTAGATGTGTTCGGTCAATCCCGCTCGACGTTCCTGTATGTGTTAATTGGGCTGTTTCTGTTGATCCTGCTTGTCATTGGTCGGAAGAAAGGGCTGTATTCGGCGATTTCGCTGGCGTTTACGCTGGTTACGATTGTATTCTTTCTGATTCCATTTATCTTGCGAGGGCACAGCCCGGTACTCTTTGCGGTGATTGCGGCGACGCTCACCACGATGTTTTCTATCTTTATGGTAAGTGATATCAGCCTCAAAAGTGTCGCCGCGATCGGCGGGACTTTGGCGGGAGTGGTGAGCGCCGGGGTCATCAGTGTGTTTGCCGGGCGATTTTCTCATATTTCGGGGATGCAGCTCTCTTACGCGGAAGAGATCATTACGCAGTCGCCGCCCGATGTATACATTCAGCTTCCGGAATTGCTCTCGGCGGGGATTATTATCGCCGCCTTGGGTGCGGTGATGGATGTCAGCATGTCTATCGCTTCGTCGGTGTTTGAGGTCAAACAGGCGAACCCGAAGATGAACGCCAAAAAGCTCTATCGGAGCGGCATGAGAATCGGCGGAGACATTATGGGTACGATGTCCAACACGTTGATTTTGGCTTTTGCGGGGACCTCGATTACCGCTATCGTGTTGATCGCGTTGTTCCAGCTCCCCTATATGCAACTGATCAATCTGGATCTATTGGCCATTGAAGTCATTCAGGGCCTTGCTGCCAGTATCGGGCTGATTCTGGCCGTGCCTGTCACGGCGGTTTTGGCGGCGATGCTTGCGTCCCGTAATAAAATAAGCGTATTTTTGAAAGATAAGGTGAGGGTGATAGAGCAAGAAAAAATGGGCGGATAACGAAGAATGGCTGGGAAAAGTATGGATAAAAATTGAGGAGGCAAACGATGAACGCACATACGAAGGGAAGTAAGAGGATATTGACGCTGGTGCTCGCCCTTGCCATGGTAGTTACCATGTTCCCGGCGGCGCTGGGCACGGAGCCCGAAGCGGTAGAGCCGGGGCGCGTACTCGACTTGACGGAGAATCTGTACAGCAACAGAGATGATGTTGTGTCAGAAGAAGAACTGGCAGAGATACTGGACCGAGCCGAGGCGGTGCCGCTGAGCGGCCCGGTGGTGCAGGCACAGTGGACCTTTGCGACGAACGCCCTTGTCAACAACAATCGCGCGGATGAGGGCCGGGCAATTCAAACGAGCGCCGGGCTGCAAGATGATGCGGGCCTCACCTTCTGGGCGCTGGATGAAGGGACACACAGCCAACGGCGCCTGTTTGGGGCGTCTACGGGTATCAGTGTGCAGCAGGCGGGAACGGTATGGCCGCAAACAGCGGCAAACAATGGTGGACTCGATACGCCGGAGCGAGCGAATCATGCTTGGTGGCAGACCACCATTTCCACGGAAGATCTGGCTGGCATTGAAGTGGAGTGGCGTATGCGTTCCACTGGGACAGGTCCCCGTGATTGGCAATTGCAGTACAGTTTAGTCGGGGGGAGCAATCCTGTTGATTGGAATAATGTCGGAGAGCCGATCAGGCTTCTTACTGCGGCGGAGCATGGTGGCACCATCCCCGCTTCCACCTTGGACAATCCATTGTTAACACGTATGTTGCCGGTGAGCGCGGAGGATGAGCCGGTGCTCCACCTCCGTTGGTTGATGACATCCGGCTCTTCGGTAAATGATGGAAACATTGCGGCCGGCGGGACACACCAGATGAACGCGCTTGTCATCCGCTCCGGTGTTGAGGATGCAGCATCTACTCCGATCACCATCGCTGCGGCGAATGCAACGGCAACAGGTACAGTGATTACGGTTGAAGGCTGGGTGAGCGCTGCTGAAAACGCAAACGTGGCCTTTATCCAAGATTCCGCGCAAGCGTACGGCGGTCTGGTTGTTCTTGCCACGGGAATTGGAGCTGCCGCCAATATTGGGCAATGGGTACGTGTGACCGGAGTGAGAGACCTCTCATTCTCCCGGCCCTCCATAGGGCGGACAGCGGCTCCGGCAAACTTGGCGACCTTTGAGGTCTTGGCAGGCGATGCAAGAGGGGGATTCCAGCCGGTAGCCCTTACCTTGGAGGACCTCGCGCCGCCAACGCCTTCTCCCTGGAACGCTATGTTGGCGTCTGTGGAGCGTGTGCAGATAGTAACACGCGACAGTGCAACAAATCTGCAAAATCATATTGTCCAAAACAATCCGAATATAGCGATTCGCGCCAGTCTGCCCAATACGTTCCAAAATGACGACTGGGTGAGTATTGATCGTGCAATCGTGAACTGGTTCGCTACAACCAGCCAAGTACAGCTGCAGGTGCCGTGGGCGGGCGGAGCCATTACGCCGACCACAGCGCCCGCGGCTACTCCGCCGACGGCGAACCCCGCTTCCGGCGCAAGGTTGACCGTGGGGGATACGGTGACACTGAGTACGGCGACAGCGGGTGCCTATATTCGCTATCGCTTGAACGGAGGTGCATGGAGCACACCCGCTCCGTCGCCGGTTACGGTGACGGTAAGTGCCTTTGTCAGCGGTGTGGCTACCGTAGAGGCTTATGCCGAACTGGGCGGTGCAGATTCCACGCGCGCGACTTTTACTTATGATGAAGACGCACCCTTTGCCGGGATCACCATTGCCGAGGCGAATGCGCTCACCGGCGGTACAGTGACGGTGCGCGGCTATGTAACAGGTAATGACGGTGCCAACAGAATCTTCATACAGGACTCAATGGAAGAGTGGGGCGGTATTCTCGTCAACGGAAACTTCCAACAACATGTCGGTTACTGGGTAGAGGTGACCGGTACAAGGATGCAGCAGTGGGGTCAGCCGGGCATCAATGCCACCTCGGTGACGCGGATTGAACCTTTTGCCGCGCCTATGGTGCCGGTGGAACTCCCATTAGGCGCGCTTGCGCCGCCGACGCCGTCCCCCTGGAACTCTATGATGGTTTCGTTCCGGGCGGAGATTTTGACGAGAGCCCCGGGTACGGGTACGCAGAGTCATACGATTCAGGAGAATCCTTTTATTGTTATGCGCGGCTTGAACTTGGCCGCTGCGTTCCAGACCGGCGATTGGGTTCGGGTAGACAGAGCGATTGTACACTGGTTCAGCACAGCGCCGGCTAATGTCCAACTTCAGTGGACATGGGCGGGCGGAACCGTTACGGGTGCAACGCCACCCATTGTTTCAGACGTAGTAGCCGACCCGGCAACAGGCAGTGCGGTCCCGCTGGGCGGCATGGTGACCTTGGCCACTACACCGGCTGAGGGGCGGATTGAATTTCGTGTAAACGACGGTCCGCTTCAGGTTTCAGATGCCGCCACAGTGGACGTTCCCATCAACGCGTTTGATCAGCCGGGCGATACGGCTATAATCTGGACACGGGCGATCCTGCCGGATTCGGCGGGCGGCGCACCCCTGGACTATACCTTGCCCCAGACCTTTACCTATACCCAGGCCCGTGTGGCCACGGTGGTGCCGGACATTGCCTCCGGTGCGATTATTGCCGGAAGAGACCTGCGCCTGAATACGGCGACGCCGGGTGCGACTATTTATTTCATCTTGACCGAAAGAGCGGGAGAGGCGGGCGAACTCGTACATCCTGTGGCCCCATTTGCCGGAGAGATCGCCCTCACAGAGGCCATGTTCCCGATCCGCATTACGGCTTGGGCTACGATGGCGGGGTTCATTGACGGTCCGGAACTGGAGCTGAACTATACGCTGCGGGCGAGAGGCGGGGAAGAGGTATTCTTCGGCCAGCTCCACTCTCATACGAATTTGTCTGACGGTTCCGGGTCGGTAGAGGCCGCTTTCGCCATGGCGAGAGATCGTGCGCAACTCGACTTCTTTGCCGTTTCAGACCACTCGAACTGGTTCAACTTCGGTCATATCGATCCCGCAGGCGGTGCGCTCGCAGGTGCCGGCGACTTGCCGAACGTATTCAACCTCTCTACCTATCAGATGGACAGAATGCCGGCAGTCCGTCCAGGCGGCGATGGTCCGCCTTGGGTTGGCACCAATGTCCATTGGGAGCGGGGCAACTTCGCCGCGCGTGAAGCGATGCGCCCGGGGACATCGCCGGGTGATCCCTATGACTTCATCGCAATCAACGGTTTTGAATTTACTTGGGCCGGTCATCCGGGGCACATCAACACCTTTAATACCACGGGCTGGATCTGCCGCAGAAACAACTATCTGAGTGTGGGCAATACCGATCTCAGGCTGGTTCGTTTCTACGAGCTGCTGCGGAATGAACCCGATTCTATCTCCATGTTCAACCACCCGGGTCAGACCTTTGGCAATTTTAACAACTTCGCGCATTTTGATCATGAAGTTGCCCTGCGCATTCCGCTCATTGAGGTAAATAACGGTGCAGGCATGGTCGGTGCCGGCGGGTTCTTCCCCTCTTACGAACAATTCACCAGAGCGCTTGACCGCGGTTGGTTGCTTGCGCCTGCCAGCAGTCAAGACAACCACGCGGCGAACCACGGTTGGTCCAATGAGGCGCGTGTCGCTATCCGCACCAACGATTTTACCCCGGAGGGCATGTGGCAGGCAGTTCGTGACAGAGAGGTTTACTCCACACAAATCCGCGACATGGAAATCAGCTACTATGTGTATCTTGACGATGCAACAGTCGGCGAACCGATGGGCAGCGTGATTCACACCGTGCCCGATGTGGCGCACTTTGTAGCGGAAATTTATGTGCCGGCAATTCCGAGGCATCCGGGTGTGACGCCTGCCGGGAACACGCGGGTCCGCGATAACTATACCACCCTATACGCAGAGCTTGTCACCAACGGTGGGATTGCGCTGGAGAGATACTATTTCAACAACGGGGCGGGTGTTCCGGTCGGTGAGATTGCCGCATACAGCGTGAGCGTTGCGGATATTGAGCCAGGGTACTACTTCTTGCGCGTCATCTCCCGCAATAGCCGGAACCAGCAGAGAATGGCCGTGACAGCTCCGGTATGGCTTGGCCGTGCACCCATCGTAGGTATCGGCGAAGTAACCACTGAGACCTTCATGCCGGTCACCACAGAAGCATTGACTCTGGATACACTCTTCTTTAATGACACAGACGAGGACGTTACGGTTATGACCATGGAGTTTTTCCTGGATGGCGAACCGATTGGTGCGCCGCTTGCGCCGAACTTTGTGGTTAGCCCCGGTGCGTCTCCGCTGGATGCAGATCCGCCGATCATACCATTTACTTTCATCCCAACAGAGCCGGGGATGTACGAGGTCTCTGTACGGTCTATCATCAATGTCGCCGGGACGCTTCGCCCCTATTACGGTTTTATTGACCTGCATGTCCGCGATATTGATGCCGTTGGCTTCGTTGGGATCGACGGCTCTCACTTCAACGAATACATCGACGGAAACTATAGGGGCTCTTTCACAGGCTTCGCCACTTTGGCGGCAGAGATGGACTTGGTCACCGTCGTATTCCGTGACGATGCAGAGATTATCGCCGCTGCGCAGAATCCGCAGTTTACGATGATGGTATTTTCCTCACCGGGCAGGCATGTCAGCATTATCAATGACCCGACAAGAGGCGAGCACCGTGATTTCAGCCCCGCAATGATAGCGGCGGTTGGCGCGTTTGTTGCGCGTGGCGGTACCCTTGCCGTCGCCGGATTCGGCAACTTCAACAACCAGGGTGCGACGAATCAGGCGCTGGAAGCGTCTCAAGCGTACCAGCTTAACCAGCTTCTGGTGGCCGCAGATTCTAATCTTCGGATTGGAGATGTGTCTCACACTGCTCCGGTGGGCTTCCGTGAGACGGCAAATGCCCATCAACACAATTTGCGATACCGCAATAACTTCAATCTGAGCAACCCGTTCATGGCCGGTGTGCACTATCGAGGCAGTGTGGCGCACCCTCCGGGGCAACTCTATAGAAACTTTTCTACCGGCGCGCTGTATGTGGTGAACAACACAGACATCATCCCGCGCAGTGCGGAAGACGTAACCAACTATGTTGTAGGCGGAGATGTAGATCTATACGATACGCTTGGCGTAGATGTCATGGTTCTGGCCCATCCGGGTTCTTGGACAGTTGATTCCAATCGACAGGCGGGTCGCACGAAATTCCCGGTACCTTGGACGATTGGAACAAATGCTGTCAATACAGACGCGCCGGGCAGTTTCCCGCGGTATGCCCATCCTGAATTAGGCTTGGTACAGAATCCCGGCAATGTCGGTGTGGCGAACGCTGATTTGCAGCCAGGCATGCGTCCGCTTCATGCGGATACGGCAGACGGACAACACTTGATTGCCGCGTCTCAGTTTGTGAACGAAAACGGCGGTACCGTTCTGGCCTTTGCATCGAATTTCTTTAGCAACTTTGATGTACAGCCGATTCTGGATTATGGCGGACAAGTTCCGCCCAACATCAACTTTAACATTTCTAATAACATCTTTGAGCATGCACAGCCCGAATTGGAAATCACCGATATCGGAGATGTTCGGGACCTGCCGATGGGGACCTGGGTTACCATCCGAGGTCGTGTTATGGCCGGCTTGCAAATCGTGGGCGCGGGCAGTGAAGAGAACAGAGGTTTCATGAATTCCATCTACCTTCAAGACGAGACCGGCGGGATCAACATTTTCGAGGTCACGGAGAACAATGCCTTTGGTATGTTGCCCGGCCAGTTGTGGCAAGCGCGCGGCTATATCAGCCAGTACCAAGGCGAGAGACAGCTCACCGTCCACAGAGGCGGCAGCATCCGGCTGATTGATGCTGATCCTGTTACGCCGGCGCCGCTGCCGATGACCATTGCCCAGGCCAGAACGGAGGGATACAGAGGGTGGCTGGCCCAGGTGCGCGGTGTGGTATCTGATGTGATTTTCCAGCCGGGTACGGAGTATGATTTGAATCCCACGATTCTCCAGTTCACCGTGACTGAGGGCGGTGTGTCGATTCCGGTATTTATGCGCGCCTATATCACGCCGGGAGTAGATTTGAGCTTTGTGCAAGTGGGTGCGACAGTCCGTGTGGCCGGTTTTGCCTCCCATGGTGAGCTGGCGGATGATACCAATGCACCCAGAATCCGTGTGAATGACCGGAATTTGATCGAACTGATTTATAACAAGGGCCCCCTACTCGCCGCAATAGCGACCGCGCTCGTTCGCGTAGAATCTGATTACACGCCCAATAGCTGGCCGCCGTTAGCGAGCGCGCTTTCTGCGGCGGAAAGCGTCCGCGACAACGCGGCCGCAACACAGGCCGAAATAAACACAGCGACAGCCGCGCTGGAAGCCGCGCTCAACGCACTCATCCC
>Ga0123355_10006629_pt1 | contig 17189 bp, 21 predicted proteins | sample TergutEmb28metaG_3_FD_89872 | JGI IMG/M metagenome (GOLD analysis project Ga0123355, IMG submission 89872) | Embiratermes neotenicus P1 segment gut microbial communities from Petit-Saut dam, French Guiana - Emb289 P1 | ecosystem: Host-associated > Arthropoda: Insects > Digestive system > Gut ...
ATAGTAAGACGGATGGTTATACAGTTGTGGAGATTCCGGAGACGACATGGGCAGTGTTTCCAACGGGAATGATGCCTTGGGAGGATTTAGGGGTAGCGATTGATGAGGTGTTTAAGAAATTTTATAGTCTATGGTTGCCAACAGCGGAGTATGAAAAAACTGATGGTCCTGAATTTGAAATGCATACTGGAACGCTGGAGGAGGGGAATATTGAACTTTGGATGCCTGTGCGGAAGAAAAGCGAGTGAGTCAATTTCAGTGCTAGTGCTAAACATTGTAATTATAGTTTGCCAAAGTGGTAAATTCCTTGAAGTAAGCAAAAAACTCTTTCTTTCTAGGGCAAATTCCGTTATAATTAAGGGTATCTCTATAAACTCCTCATTGCTAGGTTTCGTCCAGAAAACCGCTAGTCAAGGAAATGGCGACGACGCATACTGGACGTACGTTAGGAGTTATTGACGCAGGATAGCGGCTTTCTGGGCGAAAGGTAGCTTGAGGAGTTTATAGAGATACCCTTAAGTAATCCCATGGAAAAGGAGTTTTTTTATGAGCATACTAAATAATGTGAAAAGGGTTCAGCAGGAGATTGCAGATGTTTGTGCAAGTGTTGGGCGTCAGGCTGAGGAAGTAACGATTGTTGGTATTACTAAATATGTCGATAATAAGGTTGCTGAGGAGTTGTTTGCTAGCGGTGTCATGCATTTAGGTGAGAATCGAGCTGATGTGTTTTTGGAGAAGTATAATGAGATTGGAACACAGCCAGTTTGGCATTTTGTTGGGACTTTGCAGACTCGTAAGGTGCGTGATGTGATTGATAAGGTTGATTATTTACATTCTCTTGATCGTTTGTCCCTTGCTGAGGAAGTTAATAAACGAGCTGATAAGACGGTTAAGTGTTTTGTTCAAGTTAACGTAGCTGAGGAAGATAGTAAGCATGGTCTTGAAGCTGATGATGTTATAGATTTTATTAGGCAAATTTCCGTTTACGATAAAATCGAAGTTGTTGGGTTGATGACGATGGCCCCGTTTGAGGATGATGAGATGGTTCTTCGGAGCTGTTTTGCCGAGCTTAGACGGTTGCAGCAAAAAATCCAGAATTTGTCATTGATTCATGCGCCTTGTACTGAACTTTCTATGGGGATGACGAATGATTTTAGGATTGCGATTGAGGAAGGGGCGACGTTTGTTAGGTTGGGGCGTTGCTTAATTATGGAGGAGATTTAGTGTGAGAATTACTGTTATAGGGGCTGGGAGCTGGGGAACGGCGTTAGCTCAGGTGCTTGTTGATAATGATAATGATGTTGTGGTTTATGATGTTGATGAGGGTGTGACTCGCGATATTAGTGAGAATCATCGGAATTCTAAGTTTTTTGGTGATGTTGTATTACCAGTGAATTTGAAGGCTACTAGCGATTTGGCGGTGGCGTTAAAGGGGGCACATTTTGCGTTGTTAGCGGTGCCGACTAAGGTGATGAGGGATGCGCTTGCAGCTATGAAGGCGTTTTTGCCAGCAAATACTGTTGTTATAAATGCGAGTAAGGGGATTGAGCCTGGGACGCATAAGCGTGTGTCGGAAGTCGTTGCTGATGTGCTGGGTGAAGAGGTAGCGTTTGTTGCTTTATCTGGATCATCTCATGCAGAGGAGGTTGTTATTCGTGAGATTACGAGTGTGACTTGTGCTGGGGATGATCTTGAAATTTTATTTGCTGTGCAGCAATTGTTTTCAAATGAGTATTTTCGTGTGTATCGGACGACTGATTTGATTGGTGTTGAGGTTGGTGGGTCGATTAAGAATGTTATGGCATTGGGATCAGGGATTTTAGCAGGTCTTGGGTATGGCGATAATGCGAGAGCGCTTTTAATTACGAGGAGTTTGATTGAGATTAAACGATTGGGCGTTGCTTTAGGTGCTAAGGCGGAAACGTTTGATGGCTTGTCGGGGTTGGGCGATTTGATTGTGACGACTATGTCGCGGCATAGCCGGAATTTTCAAGCAGGATTTAAAATCGGCAGTGGTTCGGATTTAGGTGAAGCGCTTGATAGTATGACGATGGTTGTTGAGGGTGTGAGGTCGTGCCAGGCAACTCATGAGTTGGCTCGGAAATTGGAGATTGATATGCCGTTTGTTGATGCGATTTATGATGTTGTTTTTAATCGCAATGACCCGCGTGAAGTAATTGCTAAGATGATGCAGCGACCGCTGATGGCGGAGCATTCGAGGCAGCAGGGGCGGTGAACCTTGGTAAAGTCTTAAATCCATGGAAAATCAGAGTGTTTAAGACTTTGGACTGAAGCTAAGATGAGATAAGGGGTTATCAGTTTGAATACAATAAGAGATTTATTAACAACAGCAGAAAAAAAAGCCTCCGCTATCGGTAAGGAGGACTCTGCGATTAAATTATTGATGCAGCATGCGACAGGTATGGAAAGCTATGATTTGGTAGCGAATTTAGATGAAACTCTATCTAGCGAGCAGGTTGCAGTATTTAAAGAGAATGTCAGAAAATACCTTGATGAAAATATTCCAATTCAACATTTAAGAGGCTATGAAACATTTTTCGGATATGAATTCAAGGTGAATGAAAATGTTTTGATCCCTCGTTTTGAAACTGAGGAGTTAGTTGCAAAAGTCTTAGAGTTATATGATGAGCATTTTCAAGGTAAGGAAGTCGATGTCGTTGATGTTGGAACTGGTTGCGGTGCGATCGGAATCACGTTAGCGCTTGAAGAATCATTGATGAATGTGACGGTTACCGATATTTCTAAAGCTGCGTTAGCGATTGCAAAGGAAAATGCGGAAAGTTTAGGAGCTGATGTCCGGTTTCTTCAGGGGGATATGCTTGTCGAGATGGTTGCAAGAGGGGAAAAATTTGATATTTTAGTTTCGAACCCGCCTTATATTCCAGCGACTGAGGTGGTTGATTCTTTGGTTTATGATAATGAGCCCCACTTGGCTCTATTTGGCGGCGAGGATGGATTGCGCTTTTATCGAGAGATTTTGCGAGATGCGGAGAAGATTTTGCGGCGCCCTAGTGTGATAGCGTTTGAACATGGCGATCATCATCGTGGGGGAATGGCTGCGTTGGTGGGTGAGTTTTTCCCAGATGCTGAGTTTAAGACGATTCGGGATATGCAGGGGAAGGATCGGTTGACGGTTATTGTGAATAAATAAAAGCTGTGATTTTTCGACATTTTAGCGAAGGTCACAGCTTTTTGGTTTTTAATGATTGACTATAGGCATGTTGAAAGGGTATAATAGTCGTTGTAGAATAGCGAACCTTTTTTAACGTGATTTTATCAGCATTATGCTAAGTAGGTGATATAAATGGCAAGAAAAACAACAGATTATTTGCAAAGTTTTGATGCTTATGAACTTCGCATTGCTGCAAGTAATGTAATTGAAGACGAGGCTGTTATGTTGTTAGACTACTCTAAGTACTATGATAAGTTGGAAATGCCAATACCAAGAAACCGTGAGAAAGTCCTTGATGATTTGACAAATGAGAAATTCATTAAGAAAAATAGTGCAGGAAACTGGGATATTACAAATTTCGGTGCTTTAATGATTGCAAAAGACTTAAAAAAGTTTGAACAACTGGTACGCAGAACAGTTCGCGTTATCTGGTATAAAAACAGCACTAGACTAGAAGCTGTGCGAGAAAAAGAATTTGTAGGTGGATATGCACATTCTCACGAGGAAATAGTTCAGTATATAATGACAATCATTCCTCAGGAAGAAGTGATTATGGGTGCAAAAAGAAAATCCGTAATCAGTTTCCCAGAAATTGCAATTCGTGAATTAATTGCTAATATTATGATACATCAATCACTCAAGCAGCGTGGTACAAATCCAATGATTGAGGTGTTTTGTGATCGCTTGGAATTTTCTAATGCAGGAGCGCCTCTTGTAGCAATAGACCGTATAGTCGATACAGTTCCAATCTCTCGAAATGAAAATATCGCTGGCTTTATGCATAAGTGCGGTATTTGTGAAGAACGAGGCAGTGGGTATGATAAAATTATTGCAGCAACAAGTCAGAATTTAATGTTGGCTCCAAGGGTTGAAAATCAAAATAACCAATTTACAAAAGTAGTATTATTTGCAAAAATACCGTTCGATATTACGACGAAAGAGGATCGTGTTAGAACATGTTATATGCAAGCGTGTTTAGCGTATGTTAATTTCAGTGCAATTAGTAATGCAAATGTTCGAGATTTATTTGGTCTTTCTGATAGAGAAAGACATAAAGCTTCTCGTGTTATCATAGATACAATTAAAGCAGGATTAATCAAGACAGTTGATGAAGCTGCGGAGCCAAGGTATATGAAATATGTTCCCCATTGGGCGTAGACTTATTTCCGGATTCAAGGCTGGAGACAATCAGAAAAAGCGGTACTAGTCCTAGTAATTCTGGGCTGTACCGTTTGTTTTTTGTCTTCTTAACCATTTACTTTCCCAATTCATCTATCAATACTCTAAAATGCCGCCTAATTACTTCCTTCTCCTCCCAAGGGTGTGACATTAACAAAGTATTAAATGCAACAGTTGAGCGGTCTGGATTTGTAATTGAGATCGCAGCTGAGAATTCTGCTTTTGTTTCCAGTCTCTTTTTTGGTACATATTTATCTTGTTTGCCACTGTTTAAAAAGTTACCAACATATTCTTTAGCACTATGAACAATAAATTTACCTTCTTCATCTTCATTTGCTATCGCATTTAGAAGCACTGTCTCAAGTGCCCCTTTTTCGTCAAACGGAATAATCACTGGTATGACATTTAATTGATAAAATTCTTCTTCAATTTCAAAGGTTGTAACATTGCATTTATTATTTTTTAAATCTCTAACAGGTATGCCGCAATCTCTCATTTTGCTCGCTAATGCTACTAAGCATTCTTCTATTTCGGAGTCATCTCGATCTAAGAAAATGAACACTTGTTCAATACCGGACTCTGGGTTTCTGTGGTTTACCATTTCTAAAAATTTAAAAGATTTTGCAAAATTATCTTTCCCACCAACGCCCCAAATCGCTACTAAGTCATTTTCCTTTTTATAAACTTCGATTATTTGATTCCGAGCTTTGCTTTTAGGCAGGTCATAGTTTTCTGACAGTTCTTCGTTTTCACAATAAAACCAGCCACTTGTTTTATGCAGATAGTAGCCTAGAAAATAAACTTCATCATGACCCTCGCATAATATCAAACTTCTCATACTCTTAGCTCCATATTATATTCTTTTCTTTCTTCTAATGCTTTTCGCCCTTCTATGACATTTGCAAATGTTTTGTTTTCTTTTTTTCTAAGTCTTATAACCCTTACATCATCAATACGTTCTTCTGCACTTTCAAGTAGTTTATCCAACGCTTCGATATTGTGAGTGGTTAAAAAAAGTTGGATACTTAGTTGCTTTGATATTTCTAACATGAATTTAAAAACTTGTCGCATTGCAGATGTGTGTAGTGCAGTTTCGAATTCATCAATCAAAACAACTCCTGCCTTAGCCCGTAACATTGAATTTAAAATCGTCAAAGCTTTTTTCATTCCATCTCCATATGCTGATAGCGGAATTTCTCCTCCAGCGCTACTACTAATCATCGTAAAATAACTTTTACCTTCTTTAACATATCTGATGTCAGTGATTGTGCTATCAAAAAACTTAAGCAGTTTTACTGCCTCATCTTTAGCTAGCTTTTCTCTTATCAAATTGCTAACAGAATCTTGAATAATATGCTCAACCACCCGAACTAATGCTGTATCTAGTAGTTTATTTTTAGATGGGCTCTTAATTAGTCTGGAATATTTATTGATGTCGAAATTAATCTTTGAATTTAGCCCGCTGCTTTCCAAATACCCAATAAAAGTGGTTACCTCTTCTTGCGGTTCAATGATTTGAGCATCGATGGCAAAAGGATATCTTTCTTCCAATTCTTTTATATCAACAAGTTGCTCAACTAGTTCTCCAACTACATTGATCTGATTTAGTTCACCGCGAATCTTCCCTGCTATATTTAATGAATAACCCTCCTCCTTAGCATTGAAAAGATACAAGAAAGAGTCTAAAGTTCCCATCCCTACAAACATGTTTCGATGATTTTCTCTTTGTCTTGCTAAACGAATTAAATCATATTTATTTGGGTTGCATAATAACTGAATCGCTTCCAAAACACTTGTTTTTCCTGAATTATTATCCCCAACTAAAATATTGATGCTCCCTAAATCATTGATTTGTAAATTCTTTATTCCCCGAAAAGTGTCAATTTGTAAATCTTCAATATGAATTGCCATGCGTAAACACCCCAGATCCTGTAATAATTTTCTAAGCCTAATTGATATTCTAGAGGTCGGAAGTTAGTGGTCAGATTTGTCGTGGAGTTAGGCTTTATCCCACCTCTTATTTTTAACTTCCAGTATAGTATACCATATTTGAATAGGTAAGAGAAGTAAACCAATCAAAAAGCTCCATCCTCCCCTGCTCTAGAAAATGAAGCTAATTTTCTATTTTTTCTGATTTAACTCCGCTAACATCGCATCAATTTTATTGCCATGTTTCGTCGATTCGTCAATCGTAAAAATCAAATCTGGCATTTTCCTTAGTGATGACATCCGTTTCGCTAGCGCCGAACGAATAAACCCTTTCGCTCTATCCAAAGCAGCCGCTGCATCACGTTCACTATAATCTGATCCATATACCGTATAATATACTTTACAAAATGACAAATCATTCGTTACTTCACGGCCAGTAATGGTAATAAATCCAACTTTCTTATCTTTAACTTCTCGTTTCAGAATTTCGTTTAAATGTCTCTTCATCTGCTCCGAGATTCTCAGCATTTTAGTACTCATTTATATTCACCTCATTCTCCCTAGGTGTATTGCGAAAAAAATACTCATGATCAGCTGAATCACCTAAAATGTGCTAGATAAAATACACGCCAGAACTTCAGCAGAATGAATCTTCCCTCATGGTTAAACTAAAACATCACGCATTTTAGGAGATTCAGGTGACCATAATCCTCGCAACACACCTTATTATACTGGTTTTACTTCTTCCATAATATACGCCTCAATTACATCCCCTTCTTTAATATCGTTGTACCGCTCAACTGTCACACCACATTCATAGCCAGTACTAACCTCTTTAACTTCATCTTTAAAACGCTTCAACGACGCAAGTTGACCTTCAAATACAACGATTCCATCACGGATAACACGTACCCCAGAGTTTCTATTAATTGTACCCTCAGTTACATAACAGCCGCCGATTGTCCCAATTTTTGATACTTTAAATATTTGACGCACTTCAAGCTGTCCGGTAACTTTCTCAACGAATATCGGATCAAGCAGTCCTTTCATTGCCGCTTCGATTTCATCGATTGCATTATAAATGATCGAATGAAGCCTCATATCAACTCCAGCGTTTTCTGCTGCTAACCTAACACTTGACGTGGGACGAACATTGAACCCGATAATAACGGCATTGGATGCTAATGCGAATGTTACGTCATTTTCAGTAATAGTACCAACTGATGCACGAATTATCTTAATGTTGACACCTTCCACATCAATTTTTTGTAAACTGCCGCTTAATGCTTCTACTGACCCTTGGACATCACCTTTAATGATGACATTTAGTTCTTTCATATCCCCTTCTTTAATTTGCGAGAATAAATCATCAAGGGTAACTGCGGCCGTCGGCATATTTTTGCGAGCGCTTGTATTAACAGCACGTTTTTCGGAAATCTGACGCGCTTCTTTTTCCGCAGAGAATACCATAAAACGATCGCCAGCCAATGGTACGCCATGGATACCAGTAATCTCAATCGGAGTCGATGGTGCGGCTTGTTTAACATTATTGCCTAAGTCATCAACCATCGTCCGCACTCGGCCGTACTGATCACCAACGACAATCGCATCGCCAATTTGAAGGGTGCCGTTTTCAACTAATAGCGTTGCAACTGGACCACGGCCCTTATCAAGCTTCGCTTCAATTACTGTTCCCGACGATAAACGGTTCGGATTGGCTCTGAACTCTTGCATTTCAGCTGTTATCGTAATCATCTCTAACAAATCATCAATGCCCTCTCCTGCTTTAGCAGAGATTTTAACATAAACTGTATCACCGCCCCACTCTTCAGGCACTAGTTCTTGCTCTAACAATTCTTGCATAACACGCTCTGGATTTGCCTCAGGCTTATCCATTTTATTAACAGCAACAATAATTGGTACACCCGCTGCTTTCGCGTGATCGACTGCTTCTTTCGTTTGTGGCATAACCCCATCATCAGCAGCAACAACTAAAATACAAATATCTGTTACCTTGGCACCACGGGCACGCATAGATGTAAACGCCGCGTGACCTGGCGTATCTAAAAATGTAATCATTCCACCATTATGATTAACTTGGTATGCACCAATGTGCTGGGTAATTCCACCAGCTTCACAAGATGTGACACGAGACTTGCGAATCGTATCTAAAAGGGTCGTTTTACCATGGTCAACATGACCCATGATTGTAACGACAGGAGGACGCTTAATTAAACTATCTTCATCATCAATAATATCTATTTTCTCAAATTCAACAACATCAGTAAATACTTTATCCTTAACCTCGAAACCAGCCTCACCAGCAATTAGCTCAACAGTATCGCGATCTAACGATTGATTCACAGAAGCCATAACTCCTAACATTAATAACTGCTTTAAAACCTCGCCCGATGATTTACCAATAACATCGCACAAATCACCAACAGTTAATTCTTCACTATAGTAAACAACATTATCCTCATCCTCGACCTTAGTCGGAACATTAGCAACACGAGATTCTTCCTCAGCTTTAACCTTTTTAACATTAGAACCTTTCTTCTTTCTCGTAATTTTTGGCTTAGCTCGCTCCTCATAATCGTCGTATTTAAACAACTCATCGGCATCAACCTCAGCAAAAATATCCCCAGTATCATCTGGATCTTCCACAACCTCAACTGGTTTTAAAACTTTCTTCGATATTTTCGGTGGTTCTTTTTTTGTTACAACCTTTTTTGCCACTGGCTTCATCTCAGGCTTAGGGGCAGGCTTAGCTTTAGGTTTCTTTTTATATTTTCTATCTAAAATCTTAACCACTGCTGGATCTAAAACCGACATGTGGCTTTTTACTTCAATTTCAGCTGCAGCCAAAAGATTTATGATTTCTTTACTTTTAACACCAACTTGCTTAGCGTATTCATGTACTCTCATTAAGCAGTCCTCCTGTTATTCTTAGTCTAATTTTTCTTTCAGTGCTTTCACAAAATTTGGGTCTGTAATTCCAACAACCTTACGATTACTATCCCCAATAGCCAACCCTATGTCGATTCCAGTTGCTACTCTTATATAAGATACGTTATAGAATTTACATTTATCCATAATTTTTTTTAATGTCCGCTCACTTACCGAATCATCAATTAACACCATTTTTACTTTCCCGCTTCTTACACCATTTAACACTAGGTTCGTTCCAGTGATTAAAGCCCCAGCGCGATTCATTAAGCCGATAAAGTTTAAAGCATTTTTATTCAATCGAACCACCCACTATCTCAAGTAATTCATCATAAAGCTGTTCATCAACTTTTATGCGTAACGCTCTAGCTAAAGCATTTTTTTTCTTTGCTTTTTCAATCACATCAACATTAGGTGTAATATAAGCCCCACGACCTGCGCGGACGCCAGTTCGATCAATTATTGCGATGCCATCTACACGAACAATGCGCAATAATTCAGCTTTTGGCAGGCGGTTTCCCGTTGCGACGCATTTTCTTACTAGAATTTCCCTGTGCTTACTCATCTTCTTCATCATCATATTCGTCGTCGTCTTCAGCATCTATCAACGCTGCAAGCGCATCTAGTTTATTTGCAAATTTTGCAGCTTCTTCAGCTTTCTTCGCTTCAAGTTCAGCTTGCTTTCTCTCAAGTTCAGCCTTTCGCTGTGCCTCTAGTTCCTCATCAATCTTAATATCAATTTTCCAACCCGTTAACTGCGCAGCTAAACGCACATTTTGACCTTTCTTACCAATGGCAAGGGATAACTGGTCAGCATCAACAATAACCGATGCGCGTTTTTCTTCCTCATCAACCGTTACAGAGTAAACCTTAGCGGGACTTAATGCACTAGCAACAAACTTCGCTGGATCATCAGAGAAAGGAATTAAATCAATCTTTTCTCCGCCCAATCCATCAATAATATTCCGGATACGAGCACCACCAGCACCAATACACGCGCCTACGGGATCAACATTCTCATCCTCTGACGCTACACAAACTTTGGCGCGAAAGCCAATATCACGAACAACATTTACAATTTTGATGATTTCATCATAAATCTCAGGAACTTCTAATTCAAATAACTTCTTAATAATATTAGGATCACGCCGCGTAACAAGAACAACTAGATTCTTACCTCTCATATCAACACGCATAATATAAACTTTAATCCGCGTTCCCGGTTTAACTTCATCAACATTAGTAACCTCTGTCAAAGGTAAAACACCCTCTAACTTCCCTAAATCAATATAAGCATTCCGATCATCAACCTTACTAATAATCCCAGTAATTAACTCACCAATCCGCTCCTCCATCGCCGCAATCAACGCATCCTGCTCAGCTTGCTTTAACCGCTGACGAACAACCTGTTTCGCTGTCTGAGTCGCAATCCGTCCAAAATCTTTCGGCGTAACCTCAAACTCCAACACATCCCCATACTCAGGTTCATCCTTATATTCATAAGCATCCTCAAGTGTTATCTCAGTTGCATCATTAATAACCTCAGCTACAACATTTTTTCGCGAATAAATCCCAATCGTCCCAGCTTTCTCATCAATCTTAACAACAATATTCGCAGCTTCATTAAAATTACGCTTATACGCACTAACCAACGCATGCTCAAACGCATCAATGATAACATCACGCGAAATGCCTTTTTCCTTCTCAACAAGATCCAATGCCAAGAAAAATTCTTTCGTATTCATTTCCCACACACCACTCCATCTATAAAGTATTTAAAGTTAAAAGATTTTTGCTTCAACATCTAAGCCTAAAACTTCACAGCCAACCTGGCTTTCTTAACATTGTGATAATCAATCTCAACCTTCTTTTTTCTAGTCTTAAACAAGCACTCAAGCACTAGTATGTTCGAATCAAACGACAATAAATCACCTTGAAACTCAAAAATCCCATCAATCGCTTCTTTTATAGTCACATTTACATGACTTCCAACAGCTTTCTCCAAATCCACTGCCGTTTTTAGCGGCCGCTCCGCTCCAGGCGATGAAACTTCCAATAGATACTCCTCTGCAATAAAATCCTTTTCATCTAATTTGGCGCTTATTAACTCAGTAACAGCTACACACTCTTCCATTGTTAAACCTTCATCAGTATCAACAAAAATACGGAGGTGCCATGTTCCATTTTCTTCCTCATAAAGAGTGTCAACCAAATAAGTTCCTGTTTCCGCACAGATAGGTAACATTAATTTTTCAACCTTTTCTATAGTCTTTTCTATTATATTCATCATATACACCTCCCACCTAGAAAAAAGTATAAATAAAGAGAGTGGACATCCACTCTCCAAACCTTTATAAAGCTCCAATGCGACTGAGAAGCAGAGCTCCTCAACTACCCACATACCAATTTTACCATATCATGACACAGATGTAAAGTAATCTAGGTAAAAAGGTTAAAAAACCTTAACTTTTTCGCTATTTTTGGCACCAAATTAATCATTTCAAGATAAGTCATAGCCAATTTTAATCATCCGTCATGCTTTGCACCAATTAAGCATTACTCAGCTAGACGAATTTCCTCTTAAGGGTCTCTCTATAAACGAAACTAATTAGCTCTCAATCAGCTCTCAAATAATCAAATGTAGTTCCATCACTCCAAGTTACTGTCAAAACACCGTTGCTAATGCTCCAGCTCTCATATATGATTGCATTTAAGCTTCCATCTTCGTTCCAAGTGAAATGCTCGCCGTCATAAAGATTTACTGCACCTCCATCTTCATAAAATCTAAACCAGGTAGTATTTGTGGTTATCCACGCCCATTCACCAACAAGCTCATGGTGGTTCCTCTCAAATTCAGTTCTTGCTGAACTACCACCAAAAGTATTTCCAAAATCAACATTAGTAATGAGAACACCCACAATGACCATCACTAAAATTACAGCAACTATGGCTACTACTCTGACATCAAACCCTTTGCTTGTTCCTGCACTTCGCCATTGCTTAGCATCACACATTGGACAGCGATCATCGGTATCTGCAATTAAACAGGCACACTTTCTGCAATTCATTTTAATTCTCCTTTCCAAACATTTATAATTACTATTCTTAAATCTCCTTATAATTATACATCTTATGACTTTAGTCGTCAATTTGACACAGTCATAATCATCATATTTTGGAATACAAAAATCCCCTAAAACCTCAATGTAAAAGGTTCTAAAGGGATTTTCTTATTTTTGCTTCGTGGAAAAGGTCTACTGCTTATTATTAATTTAAGGTAATGGTACGACAATTTCGCCTAGAATAACTTCTCTGGTTTCAACACTTCCCCCACCAGCAATAACCTCTTCTTCGCCAACTGACCCTATACCATTATGACGCCAGTCACCGAGATACCAGTGATGCACATACATAAATGGTGTGATGATTAATTCAGTTGCATCTGGGTGAAGTGGTTCAAGGAGGGTTAGTGTACCTCTTCCCCAATGACCATCTTCATCACCAATTCCAGTACTAGACATTCCTCCATCAAGCTCATTTCCTAGATCATCAATTACTCTAATTCCAAAATATGCTTCTTTACCTTCTGGCACAGGTGATTCTGTGAAAAATTCCCAATGCAACCAACCATACTCAATAGGCAATATATAATCATAAAAGATCATCCCACCAATCTCAGAAATTAAAACTTGTGTAACTGTTGCTTCAAAACCTTCATTACTTACTGTTTCACCAACTTGACTTGCCGCACTAGCAATTCTTTCAATTGGAAATCCTACCCGCCAGTTCCCAAGTATGAAATATAAATCTGCATATTTAACATTTTCATCAAAAGGTGGAAAAGTGAACTCACCGATTGCAATATAATTATGCTCAGAAATGCGCTGCAGTTGGCCAGAGGATGCGCTAAAGCCTTGATACTGCATCAGATCTACACCATCGACCCACAATTCAGGGCTTGATAGTTCAAACCGATGATCATCCCTTAATGCTCGATTAGTTTCAACATGATAAGTAAAATAAACAGTTTGACCATCAAAAACAACCTCTTTAATCGTAAGTGACATCCCATCTGTTTCATCTATAACATTACGAATAACATCATCCATTATCGTAACTGACCCATCTTCATGTTCAATCTTGATCATACCATCCTCTAAAATATATATCCTACTATTGTCCTTAGGGATCTCTGTAATAGCAGCCTTATCACTAACATCATGAGCAATATCTTGTAACGGAGAAAAATCACGCCATCCATTTTCAAAAATCTCAAAAATACCACCAATAATCGGAATTTGACTCGCATAACCTGGAAAAGCAAAAGCAAGCACGAGCAACACCAAAACCGCTGCCGCTGCCACTAATCCATTCCTCCGCAAATAAGATTTCTCCTCCTTGATCAATCCTTTATCAATAATCGCCCGAATTTCTTCTCTCACTTCCAACTCATTAGGAACTTCAATAAACATTTTCTCACTTTCCATCCTTACACGCCTCCTTGAAACTGTGTTCTAATAAACCTTTGTGTCGCATAATATTTCGTCTTAACTGTCGACTCAGGCATTTTCATCATTCTTGCAATTTCCAAAAACGAGTATTCCCCGAATATTTTTAAGCGAAAAATCTTCTGCCGCGCTGTATCCAGCTGGTTCACGCACTCAATAATTTGCTCCAGCTCCAACTTTCGCTCAATACTCAAACTAAAATCCGATTCATCCGCCAAATCCTCCTCCATAAATTCAGCAATCTGCGCCTCGCGAAACGCTTTCGAACGGTAGTAATCCACTACCTTATTAGTTGAGATGCGATAAAGCCACGTCCGAAAATTCGCCTTCTGTTCATCATAATTATTTATTGTCTGCAACATACTAACAAAAATCTCCTGTGTCAAGTCCATGGCCAGCTCCTTGTCAATCGTCTGCTTATACATATAACAATATATTTCATGATAATAATGTGAGATAAGAGCATTCGCTGCCTTTTCGTCTGATTTCTTTTGTAGCTTTGCGATGTATTTCTTTAACTGCTTGTTGATATCCATAAGGCAAATTCCTCCCTTCACTTATATATTCGTAATCGGTTAGGAAATAGTTTTAGTTTTTTATAAATTTTTAATTCCAATTTAAATAGCAAGCTTGTGATTGAGATTTTTCTCCCGCTGCTGCTTGAGCCCAAAAGAAAACCACCTTTCGGTGGTTAGACACTGTCTAGTCAAAATCTACCCTTTTTTCCCTAAATCGAATAAGCACTACCCAAGCCACAGTCAACAAAGACAATCCCAGAAACATACTGCCCAAAATATCACTCAAATAGTGGACACCAATATGAATTCTCGACCACGACACAATCAAAATAATTGCCAACGAGCTAATCATCACCGTATAACGCAGCCACGCTTTCTTTATGTAAATCGCTGCCAAAATAATGATCAATCCATACAAAGCTAACGTCCCCATTGCATGACCACTCGGAAAACTATAGCCAACACGCACCATAAATCCATCAGTTGGACGGGCACGACGTATTGTGTTCTTTAAAATAAGCGGAATCGCCCCGCCTACTAAACCGCCTGTTATCCCAAACCAAAAAAAGCTAAATATTTCCTTTTTATACAGTAGCAATGCACCACCTAGTAGCGCACCATAAAACAAATTTGTAAGACTTCCAATATGTGTAAAATTAAAAACTGCATACGTAAACTCTGACGACACATCTAAACGAAAAATTTCATTCCCAACAGAATCAAGCTCTGCAAGCCATAAAGCATCTTCAATAACTCCATAAAACAATACCAAAAACCCGATAAAAAACAAAAGACTGATCAATAAACCTAATTTTTTCCTATAAATCTCCACTCAACCACCTACTTCAATCCATTAAAATGATGCATTAAAATACTCCCCGCAACACCTACATTCAGCGACTCAACAGCTGAAGACATTTCTATTACAACATCCCCGTCACTTAACTCCACTAAAAATTCACGAACACCTTCTCCCTCATTGCCCACAATAAAAGCCATAGCATCAGCTGGCAGTACATCACCCATTATTTTAGCATCATCATTTAAAGTTGCCGCATAAACAACCACACCTGAGGCTTGCAACTCAGCAACATAATCGCTCAAATTCCTCCTGCTTATTGGAAGGTTAAACAGCGCACCTTGAGTCGCACGCACAACCTTATCATTATAAACATCCACACTATCCTCACTCAAGACCAATCCATCAAACCCAAACGCAAGCGCACTTCTGATCAACGTCCCTAAATTACCAGGATCTCTGATGCCGTCAACAAGCAATAAGCGATTGTTTTTCTTAATGTTACCTGCTGGCATCCGACAAACAGCCATTATTCCCGCTGAGGTCACAGTCGATCCTAACTTTTCAAATATTGGCTTAGCGAGATATGTAATAGGTGCATCAATCTCAAAAGAAGCTCCTGCACACACTAAAACATCAACAATAGCACCAGCTTTTTTTGCCTCAAGCACCAAATGCTCACCCTCAACTAAAAATAATCGCTCTTTCAGTCGATATTTTTTTTGTAGTAACTTTGACCACATTTTATATTTAGAATTTTCTTTAGATGTAATCATATTAATCATGTGTCGAAACCTCAGTGCGTGGCACTCAAGGGTATCCTTAAATCGTAATAGTGCCAATGTGCAAAATATTATAACCAGTTTAATATTATACATTTTTTTTACTTATAATACAACATTCATACACACACATCTTAGTATTAATTTGGTGTTTATTAACAAAAATTTAGTGCTAAATATTGAAGTTAAAAATAGTTTGATATTTCATGTATTAAATTGTCTAATTTGGTTAAATTAACAATGTCGACCACAACTAGTTTTTAAATTAATCAGATTAATTTTTCTTTAGATATTCAGCTGATCTGCTGAATATCAAAATAACCGTGAGGTTATTAGTTTCCCTAAGGGTATTGTTTCGATGAAATTTCGCAAACAAATCAAGCGTATTAAATTGATCACTTAATACCTTGACATTATTTTATTGGAGGTCATTAAAGATGGCTATGAAAAAAGAAGAACAGCAACACCCACAACAGCAGCAACATCAGCAGCATCAGGAACATCAGCAACCGTTAGACTCAATGAAAACAGAAATTGCTAACGAATTCGGCGTTCACCTAGGCCCAGATGCAACCGCTCGTCAGAATGGTTCAGTTGGTGGAGAAATCACTAAGCGCCTTGTTGCTCAAAGTTTGGGCAAAAAAGATAGAAATTAGTAACACTTTGACGTCGAATATCATTTATAATTACTATAAGGGGCATTCTGGAAGTGTTTCGTTTGAGGAAACAGACCCATTATGCGTTGATACCTTACTAATTTCTTATCACTCGATTTATTAAAATTACCTACTGGTAATTAGTGCCTACAAAAGGCAAAATCAGGAAGAACAGCTTAAATTGCTATTCTGCCTGATTTTTTTTAATTAGTCGGTAGTTTCAACTCTACTTACAATCTTAAGATTATAATGCTCGTTTAACTTTCCCTGATTTTAATGCTTTTGCAGAAACATAAACTCTTTTCGGCTTTCCGTCAACTAAGATCTTAACTTTTTGTAAATTAGGCTTATAAGTACGCTTGGTTTTATTCATAGCGTGTGAACGGTTGTTTCCACTTGTCGTACGGCGTCCCGTAACATAACAAACACGTGCCATAATGAAGGCCTCCTTCTTCTTACTAATACAAAGAACTAAAATATAATACCACAAATTTGTATTTGTTGTCAAGGTTTTTCGTTTGATAAGCGTTTTCTTTCGCTGTTGTTGCTTATCATACTAATTGACGTTCAAAATGTCTATTACAAATCAAGAGCTATTTTTCACTAGCTAGGAAACGATGACGCACGCATTGGGCATGCGTAAGGAAGAGTTGACGACGCTAGGGAGAAATAGAAT
>Ga0123355_10006630_pt1 | contig 17188 bp, 13 predicted proteins | sample TergutEmb28metaG_3_FD_89872 | JGI IMG/M metagenome (GOLD analysis project Ga0123355, IMG submission 89872) | Embiratermes neotenicus P1 segment gut microbial communities from Petit-Saut dam, French Guiana - Emb289 P1 | ecosystem: Host-associated > Arthropoda: Insects > Digestive system > Gut ...
CCCTTGCCAAGCAGCTTCTCGGCTCCTACCTGATCCAGCACCGTCCGGGAATCCGTACCCGAAGATACCGCAAAAGCTAGTCTGGACGGGATATTGGCTTTAATCAACCCGGTGATAACATCTACTGAAGGCCGCTGGGTGGCCAATATCATATGAATGCCTGCGGCTCTGGCTTTTTGCGCCAGGCGACAGATGGATTCCTCCACTGCACTTTTGGCAGTCATCATCAAATCGGCAAGCTCATCTATGATAATAACGATTTGCGGCATGGTCTGGAGTTTTGCTGCTTGCGCCTCGCCTTGCTCGTCATCATAGTCTTCCATATCGTCTTCTTCCGCCACATGCTTCACATAGTGGTTGAACCCTTTCAGGTCACGCACGCCTACTTCGGCAAAGCGGGCATATCGCTGCTCCATTTCGGCAACTGCCCATTGCAAGGCATCCGATGCCTTTTTAGGATCAGTGACGACCGGCACCAGCAGATGCGGGATTCCGTTATACATACTTAGCTCAACCACTTTAGGATCCACCATCAGCAGCTTCACTTCGTCCGGATGAGCCTTGTATAAAATACTGGTAATCAATGTGTTGATACAAACACTCTTACCGGCACCGGTCGCACCGGCAATCAGCAAGTGAGGCATGCGAGCCACGTCGGTTACCACCGGGCTGCCGGCGATATCCTTACCCACGCCAAAAGCCACAGCGGATGGAAATTTTTTAAAGGCATTATCCTCCAAAATCTCCCGCAACAGCACAGCCTGAGGCTCTTTATTGGGTATTTCGATACCCACAGCCGCCTTTCCGGGGATGGGAGCCTCTATACGTATACCCTGAGCCGCCAGACTCAGTGCCAGATCGTTGGATAAATTATTGATAGCCGATACTTTAACCCCGGCCCCGGGCGACATTTCGTAGCGGGTAACGGTCGGGCCAACGCTGACCTCTACCACTTTCGCCTCTATCCTGAAACTGCGGAGGGTTTCTTCCAAAATTCTGGAATTTTCCATAATTTGTGTCCGGGATTCTGTGGGATTGTGGTTTGGTGCTTTGGTTAATAAATCTATGGGGGGAAATTGATAATCTTCATATTTGGTTGCCGTGTCAAAGCTTGCACCCTGGCTTTGCACTTTGCTTTGCTGGGGCGGCGTTTCAATTTTTGGTAGTCTTTCTACAAAAGGCTTTTCAACACTGACAGCCGCCGGCTCTCCCGGTACGATGAGCCCTTTTACGGTTATGTCTGTATCCTCATCTTCTGCTTCCTGCTCCTCATAAACAGGATCAAGGTCGGGGAAAATTGGTTCTGGTACTTCTTCTGTAACGTCAACGTTGATGAATGCCGGGGTTTCTTCTTCCGGCGGTGTTGCTTTAAACGGCAAAACCTTGCTTTTGGGTTGGGTGTTTGGATCCAACGCTTCGTGGAAGAGCAATATCTTCTCGTCCCGCTGTTGGACAGCTTCACGGATATCCAAAATATTGCCTTTTTGCCTTACTCTTCTTTTAATCAATCTTTCGGGCAAAGGCTTTAACGGTCTGGTAGGGCGCCTCATTAATGCTTCTTCAAAATCTTCAGCGTCTTCGTCTGCATCCTCATCGTCGTCTTCGTCCTCAAACTCGTCGTAATCTTCTTCGTAGTCATCGTATTGGAAGTGATCACGAGTATAGCTCCACAGTCCGGTTAATCCCTGGGAAAAAGAGCGGCCTGTCAGCAACAATAAAGTGACCGTGGCACCCAGTGCCATCACAATATATGCCCCTGCCGTGCTTAAAAGGCTGCGCAGCAGATTGCCAAGCAAGCCCCCTAAAAGCCCGCCGTTGGACGCTGCCCCTTGGGAGTATAACAACTGAATATAAGCCCAAAAGCCAAAACCCTCCTGGCTGGGCACAGTAAGCACATGCATAAAAGCGATAAAAATCCAAAACAGGCATATGACCTGAACTATCGTTGTGGTAGAAAACGCTTTACTGCGGGAAAAAAGCCTGTGAATAGCCACCGCAATAACAGCGGGCGGCAGCAGATAAGCACCAATGCCAAAAAAGCCGGTTAGTGTGCTGGATATAAAAACGCCCACAAAGCCTATGGAGCCTGAAATATATACAGCCAGGCTCATTAAAACACCAACAACTGCCCATATCAGACACTTAACCTCTGACCGGACACCGCTCTGTTTTTTTTGTGTACTTTTGCTGGGGCGTTTAGTGGTTTTTTTTTGACGAGTTGTTTTTTTTGTGGTAGCAGCCATTGTATTTGCCATCCTATACATGCTAGTTTTAAGGGAAAAAATCTATATAACAATTCCTTTGAAGTATACCACTTATTTTATCTTGTGACAATTCGCCAGCGGGGGTATAATCATGTAAACTTGCGGATGATTTCGCATAATCGTAAAAGAAAAGTAAAAGAAAAGCAAGAGAAAAGAATGGAGGCGCAGCAATGAAAAAAGTATTGATAACCGCATTTGACCCTTTTGGGGGCGAGCCTGTTAATCCGGCGTTGGAAGCCGTTATGAGGCTGCCTGACGAAATTGATGGCGTTACCATCATCAAAAAAGAAATCCCCACCGTTTTTGGCAAAAGTGCAGAGATTTTATGCCAAGCACTGGAACAGGAAAAACCCGATGCGGTCATCTCTGTGGGACAGGCCGGGGGCAGGACACATATTTCCATAGAGCGTGTGGCCATCAATATAGACGATGCCCGCATCCCAGACAACGAGGGCAACCAGCCAATTGATATGCCTATTGTAGAAGGCGGCCCAACGGCGTATTTTGCCACCTTGCCTGTAAAGGCGATTATCCGGGATTTAATTGACGCAGGCATCCCCACAGCCATTTCCGAAACCGCAGGGACATTTGTGTGCAATCATCTGATGTATGCGGCCTTACATTATGCGGCGGAAAAGCAGCCGGATTTAAAAGCAGGCTTTATACATATCCCCTATTTGCCGGAGCAGACGTTGGATAAGGCAAAGATGCCTTCGATGTCTGCGGATAGTGTGGCGGATAGTTTGAAGGTTATGGTGAGGACGCTTAAAAATAGTTGATAGACACGTGCATTTTGATTCCCAAGGCAGAGACTTTAGTGTATACTTAGGGTACAAAGTTTCGATTAAGGGAGGCAGAATACAAATGAATAATATTCAGCTGTTTGAAGACAAACGCATCCGTATGGCGTGGGATGAGGAGAAAGAGGAGTGGCTATTTTCTATCATCGATATGGTGGAAGTGCTTGTGGGTACGGATAACCCAAGACGCTATTGGAGTGATCTCAAACGCAAATTAAAATCCGAGGGAAGCCAGTTGTACGAAAATATCGTACAACTGAAACTGCAATCCTCAGACGGTAAAAAATACAACACCGATGTCGCCAACACCGAGCAAATACTCCGCATCATCCAATCCATACCATCCCCAAAAGCCGAGCCTTTCAAGATGTGGCTGGCCATGGTTGGGAGAGAACGTATAGACGAAACCGTTGACCCGGAGCTGACCATCGACCGTGCTCTTGAAACTTACCTCAAAAAGGGCTATTCACGAGAATGGATTAATCAGCGGCTACAAGCTATCCAAGTCCGAAAGGAATTAACGGACGAATGGCAGAATCGTGGTGTGGAGCAGGGCAAGGATTATGCGATTCTCACCAATGAAATTACCAAAGCGTGGTCTGGCATGACCACACGGCAGTATAAAAATTTTAAAGGCCTGAAAAAAGAAAATCTGCGGGATAACATGTCCACACTTGAATTGGTACTTAATATGCTGGCCGAAGCCACGACAACAGAAATTTCCCGTGAAGAAGCACCGGAAACATTCAACGAGAATTTTGATGTGGCTAAACGGGGCGGCAGTGTTGCCGGCATTGCCCGTGAGGCAGCCGAAGCACAAACCGGAAGGCCTGTCATCACATCTAAAAATGCGGTTGATTTTAGCAAGCTGATTACAAATATGATTGAGCGTACAGAATAAACAGAACCCCCATAAAACAGCGTTTGAAACGCTCCATTTTATGGGGGTTATTTTTTTATTTTTGCTATATATTACTGCTGGATATAAACCGCCCGGGCATCTCCATCCCAGCGGACATTAGCGCCCAGCATTTGGGATATATAGGCTACCGGTACAAAGGTGCGGCCGGTGACTATTGTGGGAGTTCCCATATTATTGGGTAGGGGAACATCCACTGTAAGCCTGAGTGTGGTATCTGCTTTTACTATGGTTACCGTACGGGTGCTGCCGTCCCAGCTGGTGGTTGCGCCTAAAGCGGAGGCGATCAGTGCCAGCGGTACCATGGTACGGCCATCGGCGATAAAGGGGGCGGCGTCCATTTGGAGGGGGGTGCCGTTTTGGGTGTAGGTGGTGCTGCCGATGGATAGGCGGAGTGCGGCTTGTGAAGCTGTACCACCCGCTATGGCTGTCCATTCTCTCAATACTCCTCTTTCAGTAAGTTCGTATGGATATAGGGCAGGATTTTGGCCCACCGCTTGTATCTGATATAGGTGCCCTTGTATTATGGTAGAACTTCTCCAAGCACCCTGCCGCCGGCCACTGTTGCGGGCAACCCAGTTTGATCCGTCAAGAAAGGGGCCCATCCAAACAAGTTGTTCCTCTGCTAAATATGATGACATCATAAATAAATTTCTGGCGGTAATTAAATCATCTTCGGTAAAATCCCCGGCCAGTACTCTGGCTGCAATTTCGTCATAAGCTGTCCATATCGTTTCACGGATATCCTGCAATACCCGAATACGTACAATTGGCATATTACGTCTGGCGTCTAAGGAATTTCCCATTTCAGCTATTTTAATCATCACAGAAAGACCTTTACCAATGGGGCCTCCCAGAGCGGCTAGGTTTAAGTGTGCTGTGTCTGACCGGAGCCTACTTTCAATAGAGTCTAACAATGCTTCTACTGCCCTCAGATAATCCCGTGCAAGTAGTTCTTCAATGCCCATTCGCAAATGATCCGGCTGTTCTTCTGCATTAATGTGTAACAGCAAAAGTAACTCTACATCTCTTACCTCATTAATACTAACGTTTGTTGTACTTAACCCTAATACCAGTGAGTCGACTATCAGGGAAGCTGCAGTATAAAAACCACCTATTTCCGGCAACATGCCGCCAAATGCATTTAAGGCAGAGCTAATCTCTGCAAGAGTGCTGTCTGAATAATGTGTAATATCAGATTGCCCGTTTAACATTGCATGGAGTGCATTGGCAGTGGATATTATAAAGTCGCGGTCTGTCGTACCCGGCACGACTCTTGGACTAAAAACATGAGCTCCGGTGCCCCGGCCTTGCGCTTCCCTTATCTCACGAATGGACATAGGGTGATCGTAATTTGAAAATGGCCTGCGTCCATTGGTGCGCCTGATCATTTCCAACATAGCGTCATTATCCGGAGCGAGTACAGCATTGTTTGGAGGTGCTGCAGGCGGCGGCACTGGTGGTGCCATTTGCGGCGGAGCAGGCGCTGCCCCGGGCACTAACTGCGAAAGCGGTACCATCGGCCGTGCGCCAACAAAGCTCACATCTCGAATTATTTCCGCAACACTTCCATAATGGTAATCAGTAAAAAATATGACACTCCCCCAAAAGTTCTCTTGGTTAATTAAATGAAGGTTAACCTGATCAATCGTAAACCCGGTTGTGCCCCATTCAGGAATGTGCCCCTCAAACCTGAATACTTCTCCAGCCCTTAAATTAACATGTTCGAAGCTCGCTGGTATTGCAAGGGTCACATCTTGATTGAAGCTGATGCTTCCGGATGTTTGAAAGAAAAAATTACCATCAAAGTGATCGCTGTCGTTATCAGGCAAGGCTCCATAGTGGTCAAACACGTTGGTCATTGTAACCGTAAGCCCGCCAGTATCCGGTAATGTCACAGTTATACTGCTGATGATATTTGACTGGCTGGCCCGCACAGGGATAACCGGCCCCATACACAGTACAAACACTAAGGCAAGACTGATAAACTGCTTTACTGATGTTTTCAATTTCATAAATAATCTTCCTCCTAAATAAAAATCGCACATAGGTCATGTGCCGTGCCTTTTAATATAGCGGAAATAGTCGGTTTGAGGCGGTGTTCATCAAAACTGGTCAAAAAAACATCATGAATGGTAGTGCGTAAATAAAAAAAGGCGGTACATGCCTCATGTCATTAAGTTGAGCGAAATATTGTTATATTACTCACCGTCAACCACCCCGCCCTTCGGGCACCCCTCCGAGGAGGGGAATTTGGTAACCGATTCGCTAATTCCCCTCCTTGGAGGGGTGGCAACACGTAGTGTTGACGGGGTGGTCGGCAGCATGTAACACATTCAAAATTCGCTTAACCTAATGACTGGACATACGCCGCCGTGTTCAAACGGTCGCATTTTGCGACCGTTTGGGTACACTACACTCCCACCAGCGACACCACCGCCGTAAACACGCCCTCTTTATATTCTGTCCAATAATCACCATCATACCGCTGGGATAAATCGGATAATATGCGTGAGCCGTAACCTCGGCCGGGTGCCGGTTTTGCCGGGGGTGTTTGGGATGGGTTGGTTACCTTGATAAACAGATAATCCCCATCCATCATGGTGCTGAGATGAATATTTGGCGGCGTGTCATATGCCGCCGCCTTGCAGGCGTTGATGGCGTTGTCCAGTAAATTGCCAAAAATACTGCACAGGTGAATATTCTCTACAGACAGCGTATCGGGCAGGTTCAATTCAATGGTCAGGTCTATATCGGCAGATGCACATGCCTGTGCCTTTTCGGTTAAGATGGCGTTGATTACCGGGATATTGCAAAATGGGTTTTCTGCCGTTTTCATGATTTCTTTGGATAAGGAGTGGATCATATCTTGGGCGGAGTGTTCTTCTCCGCTGCGGATCAGCTGGCCGATGGTGGCAAGCTGGTTGTTGAAATCGTGGCGTATGTCTGTTAGCTCTTTGCGGTGCAGTTCCAATTTGCGATAGTGCTGCTGCTCCAGCTCCATGGTGTGGCGGGTTTCTGTCAGTTCTTCTTCTATGGCAGCTTTTTTGTCCAGCGAAACTACATAAATCAGTAGTATCATATTGGAAGCTAAGCTGATGAAAATACCAATCACCCATAAAATGGTTATTTCAGAATATGCAAAGCTATAAGTCGTTATCAGTAGACCAACAGGCAAAATTAAAAATGGCAAGTAAAAAGGCTGAAATTTTCTTGCAGCAATCATTTTCCACCCTAAAACAGATAGAGAGCCACTCAGTGTATATAGGACAATGCTGGATGCAATAAGTATTGATACGGGCATTATCTCTGTAAGTAAAGCATTTATGTTTCCATAAATCGCTATAATTAAAGCTGTACCCGCAATATCGACAACACCCATCAATATAGCAAAGAATGAATAAACAAGATATCTTTTCCACATTTTCCCTTGATAAATGAAGATAGGAAGGCAAAATATCGTAATAATTATAGATAGATTTGTAAACAGAAAAATAGTCGACGCCACATCAAACAGGAGTCTATTCACTACCGAAATTGCCGCAACGCCCAAGGACAATGCAGCGATTTTCCATGCATTTAATGTGTTTGGCAAAAGCAGCGATGTAAAAATTAATTTAAGCGCAAATAATACAGCAATGGAAAAAGATAATAGAAGTATATTCATTTATTTCTGCTCCTTCCTAAAACTGCTGCCCCATATAACTAAAATAAGCATCCTTAGTCTCCACATACCTGGCCCGGCTTACCGGCACCTGCTCCCCATTTTTCAAAAGTACATCCCCAGCCCCAAACCGCCGTATCTGATTCATATTAACCACATAACTTTTATGACACTGATAAAACCCCGCCCCCAAAGCCCCCTTGATATTTTCCAACCGCTCGTAAGCGGTTACAACCCCCTCTGCGGTGTGCACATTCACCGTATGCCCCTTGCTCTCAATAAAATAAATCTCCCGCAATGGAATAGAAACCGGCAGCCCCTTTTGCCGCAGTACAAGCGCAGGCTGTACGCCCAAGGATGCCGAATCTACGATTTTCTGCAAATTGGCTCGCAAAAGTGCTATATCCACAGGCTTGGTTAAAAATCCGCTCAAATTGGCACGATGCAAAAATATCTGCTGGGAAAACAGCTCCACATGCCCCGTTACATAAATAATCTTCGTCTCCGGACACAGCTTGTACAGCTCTGCGGCGGCATCCATCCCGGTCACTTTTTCTCCCCACTCTATATCCATCAGCACCGCATCATAACGCCGGCCGCTGTCAATCGAAAATAAAAATGCATCCAGGTTAGAAAATGTGAAGATGTTATCGACCATATCCAGCGTTTGCAGCTGTGCTTCAATTGTGTCCAGCATGAGTTTGTTATCATCACAAACGGCTATTTCCATTGTGCCACCTCAATGTCATCAGTTTTTCTATTTTAATCATATCACACAGCGTGTAGTATTCCCAAGTGTGTCGGTTTAATTTGAAATAAAAACCGGGTAGATGTAAAATATGCTTGATTAGGAGGTACATATGAACCCACCATATAAAAACCCATCCCTGCCCGCCACACAACGGGCAGCAGACCTGATATCCCGCATGACTATCCGGGAAAAAGTAGGCCAGCTCAACCAAAAGATGTACGGCTGGCAGGCTTACGAATCATGCGGCGACGGCACCTTTCAACTCACCGCCGCTTTCAAAGCACACGTCCAATGGGGCGGCGGCATGGGTGCCTTATACGGATTATTCCGGGCAGACCCGTGGTCTAAAGTGACTGTGAATACCGGCATCAGCAAAACAGATCGCTCCACCGTCTCCAATATGGTGCAACAATACATCAAAGACCACACCCGCTTGGGTATTCCGGTGCTGCTCAGTGAGGAAACACCACATGGCCACCAGGCCATAGACGGCGCTCATTTCCCCACCAATATTGGGATGGGCTGCGCCTTTAACCCGGCTTTACTGGCCAAGCTGGCTGCCTTCACGGCCAAGACACTGCGTGCCAGCGGAGCGCATCTGGCCTTGGTCTCCTTATTGGATATGGCGATTGACCCCCGCTGGGGGCGTACAGAAGAATGCTTTTCGGAAGACCCCTATCTATCCGCCCGGATGGCCGCTGCGGCAGTACAAGGCTTCCATGAAAACGGCGCCATTGCCGTAGCCAAGCATTTTTGCGGGCAAGGGGCAGGCCTGGGCGGCCACAATGCCCACGCCGCCAATATCGGAGAGCGGGAATTGCGGGAAATCCACATGCCCGCCATGGTGGCGGCGGTCAAGGCTGGCCTCAAGGCCTGCATGGTTTCGTATAACGAAATTGACGGCATACCCAATCACGCCAACGACGGGCTGCTCAAGGATATCCTGCGGGACGAGCTGGGCTTTACCGGCATCGTCATGGCCGATGGCTGCGGCATAGATGCACTCGCACAGCTGACAGGCGATGTAGCTAAGGCAGGCGCTTTGGCATTGGCCTCAGGCGTGGATTTAAGCCTGTGGGATGATGGCTTTACGACATTAGAACAAGGCCTCAGCAAGGGTTGGATAGACGAAGCCATGATGGATACCGCCCTGGAACGTATCCTGACCTTGAAATTTGAACTTGGCCTTTTTGAGGAATGCATCACCCCATCAACCACACCCACCCACCACGATGCACTCGAAGAAAAGGCCTTACATATAGAAGCAGCGTTGGAGTCCGCCGTACTGCTTAAAAATGACAGCACCCTGCCGCTTTCCAAGCGTACCAAAGTCGCATTAATCGGCCCCAATGCAAACAACCTGTACAACCAGCTGGGAGATTACTCTGCACCCCAGCGGCCCGGGACAGGCAGCACCTTACTTGAAGGTATGCAAAGCCTTGGGGCAGAAGTGAAATACGCCCAAGGATGCGCCATCAGAAATCTTGATACATCTGGATTTGAAGAGGCCATCCGCATAGCAGATTGGGCGGATGTGGTCATTTTAGCCTTAGGCGGATGCAGCACACGCAACTTCAATGACGCCTTCGCAGACAATGGCGCCATTATATTAGAAGAAAGTGCGCAGATATCCGAGATGGATTGCGGCGAAGGCGTTGATTTAGCTGATTTAAACCTGGGCGGCGTACAAAACAAACTCCTGCAACAAATCAAATCACATGTCAGCGGCAAGCCCATCGTCACCGTGCTGATACAAGGCCGCCCGCATGTGATTAATGATGTGTATGACCTGTCCAACGCCGTACTGTCCGCATGGTACCCCGGCAAATACGGCGGCGATGCAGTGGCTCAGCTGCTTTTTGGCGATGCCAACCCCAGCGGAAAGTTATCTGTCAGTATCCCAAGGTCATCTGCACAGCTGCCGGTGTATTATAACCACAAGCCCGGTGCGATGAGTCCGTATGCAGATATGTCTGAAAAGCCGCTGCTGCCCTTCGGGTATGGCCTTTCGTATACCGCATTTGCCTATGAAAACGCTTCCCTGTCCACGCCGCATCTTGCCCTTGCCGATTTGCAGGCGGGCAAAAAGCTGGTCGTATCAGTGGATGTAACCAACACAGGCACCATGCCCGGTGCAGAAGTGGTACAGGTATATGTCCGGGATGTGGAGGCCACCATCAAGCGGCGGGTAAAGGAGCTAAAAGGCTTTAACAAAGTATTTTTGCGGCCAGGGGAAACTCACACAGTATCCATTGAATTAGATTTTGATGCCTTTGCATTGTGGGATCGGCAGATGGAATACGTTGTCGAGCAAGGGAACTTCGAGATAGGGATCGGACGAGATTCTGAGGATTACATGAAAATGGGATTTACTGTAGGGTCGGGGTTCCATCCCCGACCGCTATAGAAAGGGGATATACATGGGAACAATCAACCGCAGCTTAACCCTCGGCAACAGAGAAAGAATGATCCGCACCTGCCTAAACCAGGACATTGACCGCCAGCCCTTTTGGTCCATGTTCCCCCCATGGCGGGAAACGGTAGAACGCTGGCGCAGCGAAGGCCTGCCAAGCGATGATTGGAGCGCACCATTCGGCTTTGATGTCGGCTTTGAAACCTTGCCGGTCAATCTCGGGTTTTGCCCTTCCTTCGAAAGACAGGTGCTGGAAGAAGACAACGAAAGACGCACCATAAAAGACGAGTACGGCATTACCTTTGTTGAAAAAAAGGGGCATTCCACCATTCCTATGTACATAGATTATCCGGTAAAAACCATCGAGGATTGGGAAATGCTAAAAACACAGCGCCTCAATCCACATAGCGCAGAGCGGTTTCCGACAGATTGGCTTACGGTCATTGCAGATATGCAAAAGCGGGATGCGGCGGTTCAGGTGGGCACTTATCCATATGGCCTGTTTGGCACCGCTCGAGATTTAATGGGTGTGGAAAATCTGCTGATGGGCTTTTACGAAGTGCCGGAGTTGATCCACGACATCATGGATTACCTCACAGATTTTTGGATTGCTATCTATAAGCAAATCTTGTGCGATGTACAAATTGACCATATTCATATCTGGGAAGATATGTCCGGCAAACACGGGCCACTGATATCCCCGGATATGTTTCGTGAGTTTATGATGCCAAATTATAAGAAGATCGTTGACTTTGCCAGAGGCAATGGTATTTCTGTGGTTTCGGTAGATACCGATGGAAACATGGATATCATGATGCCCCTGCTGGAAGAAAGCGGTATCAATCTGGTGCTGCCTTTTGAGGTGCAGGCCGGCTGTGATATCGTGGCGATTAAGCAGCAATTTCCGGATATTTGCCTGCTTGGCGGCATTGATAAACGGAAGCTGACTTTTGGGTATAAGGAAATTGACCAAGAGCTGGAGCGCATTGCAGAGATGTTTACCATCAGCGGATATATTCCGGCGCTGGATCATCTCCCGCATCCGGAAATCAGCTTCGATAACTTTACTTACTTTATCAAGCGTTTAAAAGAAAAAATAGATTAGGATTTTATAACGGCAACAGGAGGTTATCCATGCCTTCGGTGTCTTCTACTTGACAACCCAACCCCCCTGTATTACAATGTTCCACGTTATATGCAGTTGTGGCGGAATTGGCATACGCGCAAGACTAAGGATCTTGTGTCAGCAATGACGTGCAGGTTCAAGTCCTGTCAACTGCATGATAAATCCCCCGAGGTCGAATGTCTTGGGGGATTTTTATTTAATCCTTTCGTGAATTTATACCGTTGATGAAAATATGAAGCATAAAGGATCACATAGAATTTGGGGAAAAATATTTTATGATAATAGTATATATCCTAATCGCACTACTCATCACCCTGCCAATCACCACCATCGGCTACTACCACTCCAAAAACATCTCCGGTGCACTCCTGTGCCTGCTCATAGCCATCCCAGCCTGGCTTCTGGGAAGGCTAATTCCCATAGCCGGAGGCCCGATCATCGGCCTTTTGCTGGGCATGCTGCTTGCCCAGACAGGCTTCATCCCGGAAACATGTAAGCCTGGCACTAAAGAAACAGGCAAGCGCATACTGCAAACAGCCATCGTACTCTTTGGCTTTCAGATGAATCTGTCCCATGTCTTAAACATAGGTAGCCAAGTGTGGATGCTGTTGTTGGCTGTGGTTGCTGTGGCATTAATTTTGGCTTACATCATCGGCAAGCTGCTGGGATTGCCCGGAAATATGCAAACCCTGATTGGCGTAGGTACCGCCATATGCGGCGGCTCTGCTATTGCAGCAACGGCACCAATTATCAAAGCAAATAATGAGGAAGTGGCCACGTCCATTTCGATCATCTTCCTATTTAATGTGGTTGCAGTGTTCGTATTCCCGTTGGTAGGGCATTTGACAGGTATGGATGATTTGCATTTTGGAATATGGGCTGGGGCGGCGATTAATGATACTTCGTCGGTGGTGGCTGCCGGATTTTCTTATAGTGAGGCCGCTGGTAATACGGCTACGGTGGTTAAATTGACTCGGACATTGTTGATTATCCCGATAACATTTGTGCTTGCGATACGGCAGTCGAAGCTGGATAAAAATAAAGAGAAATTTAATTTGAGGCGCATTTTCCCCTGGTTTGTGGCTGGATTTTTTGTGGCCAGTGTTATTACCACTACAGGGCTGGTGCCGCCTGAGGCTACGGCCTTTTGGGGGCAGATGGGCCGCTTTTTGATTGTCGTCGCCATGGTGGGTATTGGCCTTGGCTCTAATATGAAGGAATTGATTAAGAACGGGAAGCCTTATATGCTGCTGGGGTTTTGCCTTTCTTTGGCTGTGGCTTTGGTTTCGCTGCTTTTTTTGTGGTTAGCTTAACATTCGCATACTGCATCCCCCGCTTCTCAGCGCAAAAAACGAAATACCCGTCAATCTCAAGTATCTTAACACCGCCGAATATGGCGGTAAATTTATTCTTGTACCAGTCTTTTCGCTTGGTAACCATAAACATCTTCCCGCCTATTTGCAGGCGGTTAAATCCTTTTTCAATAAAGTGCTTGGGCACGGAAAAATTCACATGATAGGGCGGGTTTGACAGGATAAGGGTGAAGTCCTTATCGTCGATGTCTTTAAATCCGTCGCTTTGGATTATTTTAACGCCGGACACGCCATTGGTTTCTGCATTTTTCTTGGACAGCTCAATGCATTTTTTATTGCTGTCGCTCATGACGATATTTTGCTCGCCGATGCATTTTGCGGCGTAGATGCCGACTATCCCATAGCCGCAGCCCAAGTCCAGCAGTTTGTCCGCAGGGGACAGGTCGACTGCCTGAAGCATTGCCAAAGTGCCTTTGTCTATGCAGGTGGGGGAGAATACGGTGCTGGTGGTTTCGAAGGTCAGGGGGATATTGTTTAGGGTTTGTGTGAACATATTTGGTCTCCTTATAAAAATGTATCCAACCGGTCGCAAAATGCGACCGGTTGACCAAAGCATTGCCGCCGTTTTTTCTTATTCTATAATATAAAACTGCGCTTGCATATTAAAAAGCTCGGCATACACCCCATTTACCTTTATCAAATCGTCATGCCCTCCATATTGAATCACTTCTCCATTGCTAAAAACAGCAATCACGTCACAAAATCTTGCACTGGACAGCCGATGTGAGATATATACAGCGGTCTTTCCCGCAACCAGCGCATCAAATTGCTTATACATCTCAAACTCGGCCCGTGGGTCAAGGGCAGCGGTTGGCTCGTCCAGTATGGCGATGGGGGCATCTTTAAATAATGCCCGTGCCAGGGCAATCTTTTGCCCTTCGCCTCCGGAGGGCTCAAAGCCTTCGCCGTCAAAATTACGATATACCAGTGTCTGGACGCCTTTGGGAAGACTGTCGAGCTTATCGCCAAATCCCGCTTTTCTCAGGACTGCTTCCACTGCACTGTCTTCTGCAAGATCACTTTGGGAAAGGGCTACATTATCTTTCAAAGAAAGCGCATACAGTTTATAGTCTTGAAAGACTGCACCAAACAATGCCATGTATGCATCAAAGTCAATATCCCGGATATCCACGCCATCCAGTAAAATTTCCCCTTCCGTCGGATCGTATATACGACAGAGCAGCTTAACAAAGGTGGATTTACCTGCGCCATTTTCGCCAACAATGGAAAGCTTTTGCCCCGGCTCCAAGGTGATGTTGATGTTGCGTAGGGCATATCCTTTTTGACCGGGATAGGCGAATGATACATTGCGAAACTCGATTTGATGTTTCCCAGTCGGTACAGGAAGGCGCCTATTATTTCTCATTTTTGCCGGGATGTTCAGGTACTCTTCGATGGCATCGTAGTATTTTCGGTATTCGTAAACTTCTACGATATTTTGCATTAACCCACGCATGGCACCGGAAAAGGCGGTAACGCCACCAACAAACATCGTAAAATCGCCGATGGTAATATGCCCGCCCAGAAATTGAGCCACAAGGTAGGCATAGGAAATGGCTTGTTGAATCAGGCTGATAAATGAATTAAAAATGCCGGATTTTATGCCAAGACTGTTATTCTTTTTGTATGTGTCAAAGGCGTAATCATCATGTGCTTCTTTTCTCCCAAGAAGCCAGGAGCCAAGATTGTTTAGCCGGAGCTCCTTGCCGTAGGAAAAATTTTCAACTAACTCACCATAGTACATGCCTTTGCGCTCGATAAGTGTCAGGGATAATTGCATATCGGCCTGTTTTCGCTGGACACGCCCTTCTACAAAACTGGATATTAGCACCAGAGCGATGAAAATCATAACTATCATCGGATTAAGGGAAGCCACCACCGCAATCACACCAATCAGTGTAAATGCCTTACCGATGATTTCTACCGCCATATCCAAGACATAGCTGAAGCCCCGCAAATCCCCAAACAGGAATTTTTCGGCCTTTTCTTTCATCTCTAAATATCGGCTGCTTTCGATGTCAGCATAATCCGCATGGATTGTTTTCTCGTAGAGGAACTTCATAAATGCCTGTGCTACTTTTATCCGATAAGTGAATCCTGCCCAGCCAAGCCAGTTGGAAATGGCAGAAGCGGCAAAAGTGTATCCGATAAGAATGCCAATGTATAGCAGGAGTTGAGTGGACCGCTGTGCTCCCATTAGCTCATTGATAATAAAACGTGGCATGATGACCGCAACAATGGGTATCATGGATATGATGAATTGATTGGCTATGCGATAGATTAAGTATCGCTTCTCATGCTGCCAGCTGAAATGTATAAAAAACCATAAACCTTTAATCATAAAAAAACCTCCAATATTTCGTGCAACTACACGACAAATTGGAATGCGTATTTACGCACTCCTTATGGGCATAAAGATAGCCATAAAGAGCGCATAAATAAGAGGGACTGATCCCCCTGATTTAATGATTAGGCTCCTTATGGCTTAGTGGTTGTCGTAAGGCTTAGTCATGCATCTAAGATTGCGCATTGGTTATCTCCTTCAGTTTAGCGTTGTAATCATCATACAATTGCTTTTACCAAAATGCAACAAGATGTAACAGATAGACAAGTTTTTTTGCTTAGTGGTATAATTGCACGTGCTCTATAATAAAAGATTAGGAAGGTGTAATTATGCGTATGATGAAAAAAATACTATCAGTAACACTTGCGCTGGCATTAACATTTGTGCTTTTGCCTGCGACAGCCGTTGCCAATGCAGGAATAACGGTTACAGTCCATGGTGAGGCGATAGCTTTTGATGGTCAGGGCCCTGTTATCGTAAATGACAGAACTTTGGTGCCGGTGGCCGGCGTGTTTCAGGCACTGGGCTTTAGCACCCAGTGGGATGGAGAAACCCGTCAGGTTACTATAACCAGAGATGACGAGGTGATTGTCATCACCATCGACAGCAGCACGTTTACCACCAATGGTACAGAACGCAACCTTGATGTCCGGGCGCAGATAATCGGAGGCAGAACCATGCTGCCTATCGCCACGGTGCTGAGGAGTGTAGGTTATGATGTAGGCTGGGATGGCGCAACCAGAACAGTCGTTATCACAGGGGAATCACCGGAAGCTGCCCCTGCACCGCCGGCAGATGCTGGAAAAGATGAAGCAGAAACCGCAGCACCGCCAGCAGATAATGGCTTGGCCGGCGCATGGCTGTGGTTGGGCAATGCCTTTTACGTATTTGAGGCAGATGGCAGTGGACTGATGACTTCACAAGCCATTAACTGGGAAGCAAACAATGGTGTTTTAGGCATTTGCATCACCCCAGAGCGATGCACGGATGGGTGCACCGCCCCGGTAGAGTGGTATTATGTCGTTGATGGAGACGAGCTTGCATTGACCAGTCGCCTGATGCCGGATATGTCGTATACATATACAAGAAGATAGAAGGAGGAGAAATCCATGGTTATTGTTCATGCATTTATTGAAGTAAAAGAGGGCGCAGCGCAAAAATTTGCAGAAGCCGCAGGCAAATGTGTTACAGAAACAAGAAAAGAACCCGGCTGCAATTTTTACACACTGTATGCCGATGCAGAAAACCCGCTGAAGTTTTCCATAATAGAAGAATGGGAATCCAAAGCGGCACTGGATACGCATATGACGCTGCCACATTTTCTTCAGTTAGGGGAAGATATCAAAGATTTAATTGCTGCACCGATATCTGCGAAGTTGTTTAATGCGGAGACGTTGTAGGAGCGCCAGAACTTTATGAATGGTCGTTTGAAACCCCACCGATATGTATGTATCGGTGGGGTTTTATGTAGGGCGGGTATGTGTGAGAGTTCAACTGGTCGGAAAAAGCGACCAGTTGGTTGCGGAAGGTAACC
>Ga0123355_10006631_pt1 | contig 17188 bp, 20 predicted proteins | sample TergutEmb28metaG_3_FD_89872 | JGI IMG/M metagenome (GOLD analysis project Ga0123355, IMG submission 89872) | Embiratermes neotenicus P1 segment gut microbial communities from Petit-Saut dam, French Guiana - Emb289 P1 | ecosystem: Host-associated > Arthropoda: Insects > Digestive system > Gut ...
ACAACATTACAACTATCCACTCTGCTGTACCGCTATCACTATTAACAGCACAGCACAATGCAATAAAATTTTCTGTATCCAGTTCACAACATTACAACTATCCACTCTGCTGTACCGCTATCACTATTAAGAGCACAGTACAATGCAATACAATTTTCTGTATCCAGTTCACAACATTACAACTATCCACTGTCTGCTGTACCACTATTACTATTAACAGCACAGCACAATGCAATAAAATTTTCTGTATCCAGTTCACAACATTAAAAAAATCCACCGTGCTCTACCGCTATCACTGTTAACAACACAGCACAATGCAATAAAATTATCGGTATCTAGTTCACAAAATTAAAACTATCCACTCTGTTGTACCATTATCACTATTAAAGGCACAGCACTTAGCAAAAAATGTTTCTGTATGCAGTTCAAAATATTACAACTATTCACTGTGTGCTGTACCGCTATTAAGTTAACAACACAACAAAATGCAAAAAAGTAATAGGTTTCCAGTTCACCACATTAAAATTATCCACTCTGCTGTACCGCTAACAATATTAAAATCACAGAACAATGCAATAAAATTTTCTTTATCCAGTCCAAAACGTTACAAATATCCACTCTGCTGTACCGCTGTCACTATTAACAACACAGCTGAATGCAATAAAATTTTCTGTATCCAGTCCAAAACATTACAACTATCCACTCCCTCATGTACAGCTATCACTATTATCAGCACACAACAATGCAATACAATTTTTTCTCTCCAGTTCACAACATTACAACTATCCACTGTCTGCTTCACCGCTATCATTTTTAAGAGAACTACACAACGAAATATAATTTTATGTATCCAGTTCACAACATTACATTTATCCACTGCCTGCTGTACCGCTATCACTATTAACAGCACAGCACAATGAAATACATTTTTCTGTATCCAGTTAACAACATTACAACTATCCATTCTGCTGTACCGCTATCAATATTAACAACACAGCAAAATGAAATAAAATCTTCAGTATCAAGTTCACAACATTAAAACTCTTCACTCTCTACTGCACCGCTATCACTATTCAGAGCACAGCAAAATGAAATATAGTTGTCTGTATCAAGTACACAAGAATAAAGCAATCCACTCTCTGCTGTAACATTATCACCGTTAAAGGCAAAGCAAAATCCAATAAAATTTCTGTATTCAGTTCACAACATTACAATTACCCACTCTCTATTTGTTAACAGCAAACTCAATGCAACACAATTATCTGTATCCATTGAAAATCATTACAAATATTGACACAGGTTTACCGCTATCACTATTGACAACAGAGCTGAATGCAATATAATTTTCTGTGTATAGTTCACATAATTAAAATTATCCACTGCCTGCTGTAACGCTTTCAATGTTAACAGCAGAGAACAATAAAATAAATTTTCTGCATCCAGTTCAAAAAATACATATAAACTTTCAGTGTTGTAACGCTATCAATGTAAACAGCACAGCAAAATAAAATAGAAACTTTTGATTCCTGTTCACAATATTACAGCTATTCAAAGTCTGCTGTACTGCTATCATTATTAACAGCAGAGCAAAATGAAATATAATTTTATGTATCAAGTATAAAAAATTAAAATTCTCCACTGTCTGCTGTACAACTAACATCGTTAAGAGCAGAACACAATATTTTAAAAATTTCTGTTACGATTTCACAACATTACAACTATCCAATCTTCTGTACCGCTATCAATATTAACAGCACAGCACAAAGCAGTAAAATATTCTGTATCCAGTTCACATCATTACAACTAAACACTCTGCTGTACCGCTATCAATTTTAACAGCACAGCACAATAAAATACAACTTTCTGTTTCCAGTTAACAACATTAAAACTATCCACTCTTTGCTGTACCCTTGTCAATGTTGACAGGACAGCAATATGCAATAAAACATTCTGTATCCAGTTCACAACTTTTATACTATCGACTCCGCTGTACCGCTATCACTATTAACAGTACAGCACAATGAAATACACTTTTCTGTATCCCGTTCACAACATTACAACTAACCACTCTGTTGTACTGCTATCTAAATTTACAGTACAGGAAAATTCAATAAAATTTTCTGTATCCAGTTCACAACATCATAATATTCCACTCTGATATACCGCTATCGCTGTTAACAGCAAAGCAAAATGTAATAAAATTTACTGTACCCAGTTCACAAGAATAAAACTATCCACTGCCTGCTGTAACGCTATCACTATTAACAGCAGAGTACAATGCAATACAATTTTTTTTATCCCGTTCACAACATTACAACTATCCACAGTCTGCTCTACCGCTATCACTATTAACAGCACAACATAATGCAATACAATATTGTGTATCCAGTTCCCAAATTTACACCTATCCAATCTGCTGTACCGCTATCATTATTAAATGTAAAGCAAAATGCAACAAAAATTCGGTATTCAGATCACAAAATTAAAACAATCCACTCATTTATTTACCGCTCACTCTGTTAAGAAATCAGAATAATGGAATAAAATTTTCTGTTTCAAGTTTACAACATTAAAACTATACTCTGTCTGCCGTACCATTTTCTCTTATAACATCGGAGCACAAAGCCACAGAATGTATTTTAAAAAGTTCACAAATTACAATTATCCACTCTGCTCTACCGCATTCACTGACAACAGGAGAGCAAAATGCAGTAAAATTTTCTGTATCCAGTTCACCACGTTTAAACATTCCAGTCCCTGCTGTACCGCTATCGCTTTTAACAGCACAGAACAATGCAATAGAATTTTCTGTATCCAGTTAACAACATTATAAATAACCACTCTGTTTTACCGCTATCACTATTAACAACACAGCACAATGAAATGAAAATTTCTGTATCCAGTTCACAACATTTATACAATCCACTCCCTTCTGTAACGCTATTAATAATAACAGCACAGCTCAATGCAATAGAATATTCTGTATCCAGTTCACAACATTACAATTATACAACATGTTTTACCGCTATCACTATTAACATCAAAGCAAAATGCAATACAAATTTCTGTATCCAATTCACCACTCTTAAAAACTTCCACTCTCTGCTCTACCGCTATTGCTGTAAACAGCACAACACAATGCAATAAAATATTCTGTATCCAGTTCACAACATTACAACTATCCACCCTGCTGTACCGCTATCACTATTAACAGCAGAGCATAATACAATAAAATTTTCCGTATCCAGTTCACAACATTACAACTATCCACTATTATGTACCGCTATCACAGTTAAGAGCAACAAAATTATGTACAATTTTATGTATCCAATTCACAACACTACAATTATCCACTGTCTGCTGTACCACTATCACTATCAACAGCACAGCTCAATGTAATATAATTTTCTGTATCCAGTTCACAACATTACAATTATACACTCTGTTTTACCGCTATCAATATTAACAGCAAAACAAAATGCAATACAATTTTCTGTATCCAGTTCACCACATTTAAACAATCCAATCTCTGCTGTAACGCTATCGTTGTAAACAGCACAACACAATGCAATAATATATTCTGTATCCAGTTCACAACATTACGACTATCCACTCTTATGTACCGCTACCACAATTAAGAGCACAACACAATTATTTACAATTTTATGTATCCAATTCACAACATTACCACTATCCACTCTCTGCTGTAACGCTATAACTATTAACAGCACAGCTAAATGCAGTACAATTTTGTGTATCCAGTTCACAAAATTTCAACTACCCACTGTCTGTTTTACCACTATAACTATTAACAAGCACAGCACAACGTAATACAAAGTTCTGCATCCAGTACACATCATTACATCTATCCATCCTGCTGTACCGCTTTCACTATTAACAACACAGCACAATACAATACAAATTTCTGTATCCAGTTCACAACATTACAACTATCCACTTTCTACTGTACCGCTATAACTATGAACAGCACAGCACAATGCATTACATTTTTCTGTGTCCAGTACAAATCATGAGTTCTATCCACTCTTTTGGACCGCTATCAATAATAACATCATAGCAAAATGCTTTAAAGTTTTCTGTATCCAGTTCACAACGTTAAAACCCTCCACTCCCTGTTGTACCGATATCACAATTAAGAGCACAACATAATTCAAAAAAAATTCTCTATCCAATTCACAGCATTACAACTATCCACACTGTTGTACCACTATCAATATTGATATCAAAGCAAAGTTCTATAATTTTTCCTTATCCAGTTAAAACATTACGACTATCCACTGCCTGCTCTACCGCTGTCATTTTTAACACCACAGCACAATATCATAAATTAATCTGTATCAAGTTCACAACATTTCTAATATCCACTATGCTTTACCAATATCATTATTAACCCTTTACAGACGAATGTCAGAACGCTCTATTTAAAGACCCAGTCCGTACCGCGCTGTAAACACTTCTCATCGCGTTTATAAAAAGCAATCAGTGTATGCTGTAAGTGGCACAAGTCGCTCTGTGTTCTCAGATAAATACAAAACACATAAATACAGTGTGGGCAGAGCGTACAGATGATGAATGTTAAACTGTTGGTGCGTCACGTAACCGGTAGGCTTTAAAAGGTTAACAGCAAAATACAATGCTATAAAATTTTCTGTATCCAGTAGAGAATATTAAACAATCCACTTCCTTTGGGAAAGCTGTCACTATAAATCCACAGCAAGATGCAATATAATTTTCTGTGTCCAGTTCACAACATTACAACTATTTCTTCTCTGCTTTACCACAATCACTATTAACAGGAGAGCAAAATGCAATAAACCTTTTTTTATCCAGGTCTCAACCATACAAATATCCGCTCTGCTGTAGCACATTTAATATTAACAGAACAGCACAAAGGAATACAATGTATTGTATCCAGTCCACAACATAAAAATTATCCACTCTCTGCTGTACCACTATCACCATAAAAAGCACAGCAAAATCCAATATAGTTTTCTGTATGCAATTCACAACATTAAATCTATCCACTCTCTGCTGAACCGCTATCATTATTAACAACGCAGCACAATGAAATAAAATATTCTCTTTCCAGTTAAAACATTAAAATAATTCATTATCTGCTCAACAACTTTTTCTATTAACAGCACTTCACAATGCTATATATTTTCTGTATCCAGTTAACAACATTACAATTATCAACCCTGCTGTACCCCTATTACTGTTAAAAGCACATAGCTATACAATACAAATTCCTGTGTCCAGTTCGAAATATTACTACTATCCACTCTACTGTACCGCTATCAAAATTAACAGCACAGAAACATGCAATAAAATTTTATGTACCCAGTTCGAAACATTACAATTATCCACTCCATTGTACCGCTATCGCTTTTAACGGCTAGGCAAAAAGCAATACAATTTTCTGTATCCATTTAACAACATTACATTTTTCCACCCTGCTGGTCAGCTTTAACTGTTAACAGCAAAACACAATGAAATACATTTATTTGTATCCAGTTCACAACATTAAATTTATTCACCCTGATGTACCGTTCTCACGATTAACAGCACAACACAATGCAATAAAATTTTCTGTATCCAGTTCATAAAATTAATTCTATCCACCCTGCTGTACCGCTATCAAATTTAACAGCACTCCACAATGCATAACAATTATTTGAATCCAGTTTACAACATTACATCTTTCCACACTGCTGGACCGCTTTAACTTTTAACAGAAAATCACAATTAAATACAAATTACTGTATCCAATTCACAAATTTAAAAATTTCCCTCTACCTCTAATATAAACACAACTCAAGGCAATACAATTTTCAGTATCCAGTTCATAACGTTACCTCTTTCCACTCTAATTTACCGCTATCAATACTAACAGCACCCCATAATGAAATACATTATTGTGTCCAGGTCACATCATTAAAAATTTCCACCTTGCTGGACCGTTTTAAATGTTAACACCAAATCACTAGGCAATACAATTACCTTTATCCACTTCAAAACATCAAATTTAACCACTCTGTTATAACGATATCACAACTAACAGCACAGTAGAATGAATTAAAATTATTTGTATCCAGTTCACAACATTAGAACTATCCACTCTGCAGTACTCCTATCATTATTAGCAGCACAGCACATTGCAATAAAATTTTCTGTATCCAGGTCAAATTATTACATCTATCCACGGAATTTTATATCGCTATTAATATTAACAACACAAAAAATTGCAATATAATTTTTGTTTCCAGTTCAGAACTTTAAAACTATGAACTCTGCTGTACCACTATCATTACTTACAGCACAGTACAATGAACTAAAATTTTCTGTGTACAGTTCACAACAATACAACTAGCCACTGTTTGATTTACCGCTATCTTTATTAACAGCAGAGCACAATGCAATATGCTATTCAGGATCCAGTTCAAAAATTACAAATATCCACTCACTGTTTTAACGCTATCAATATTAAAAGCACAACAGAATACATCAAAATTTTCAGTTTCCTGTTCTCAACATTACTATTATCCACTCTGCTGTACTGCTATTTCTATTATCAGCACTGCAACATGAAATAAAATTTTCATTATCCAGTTCTCAACTTTACAAATATGGACTGTTCTGTACCGCTATCGCTACAAACAGCACAGGTCAATGAAATATATTTTTCTGTAACCAGTTAAAGCAATAAAACTATGCTAAAAATATTAAGAGCAAAGCACAATCCAATAATATATTTAGTATTCAGTCACAACATTACCAACATCCACTCTCCTGTACTGCTATCACTATAAACAGCACAGCACAATGAAATTAATTATTCTGTATCCATCTCACAACAATACATGTATCCACAATGCTGTACCGCTATCAACACTAAAATCGCAGCACAAAACAATAAAAGGTCTGTTTCGATTTCTCATCATTGCAACTATCCACACTGCTGTACCGATCCCAACATTAACAACACAGAAGAATGCAATATTATTTTCTGTATCCTGTTCAAAACATTACAAACATCCACTCTGCTGTACCGTTAACATAATTAACAGCACAGTAAAATGCAGCATAATATTCAGTATCTAGTTCGCAACAATACAACTATACACTCTGCTGTACCTATATCACCACTAACAGCACAGCACAATGCAATTAAATTTTCTGTATTCAGTTCACAACATTACAAGTATCCACTCTGTTGTATTGCTCTCACAATTAACAACACAACAGAAAGCATTGTTATTTTCTGTCTCCAGTTCACATCATTACATATATCCACTTTGCTGTAACGCTATCACTAATATACAGCAGAGCACAATGCAATAAAGCTTTCTGTATCCAGTCCACAACATTACGAACATCCACACTGCTCTACTGCTCTCACAATTAACAGCACAGCACAATGCAATATAATTTTCGGTATCCAGTTCACAACATTACAACTATTCTCTCTCTTCTCTACAGCTATCACTATTATCAGCACAGCACAATGCAATAAAATTTTCTGTATCCAGTTCGCAACATTACAACTATCCACACTGCTGTACCGCTATCATTATTAACAGCACAGCACAATGCAATACAATTTTCTGTATCCAGTTCGCAACATTACAACTATCCACTGTCTGCTGTACCGCTATCATTATTAACATCACAGCACAATGCAATAAAATTTTCTGTTTCAAGTTCTCGACATTGCGTCCATCCACACTGCTTTACCAATATCATTATTAATATCACAGCACAATTCAATACATTTACCTGTATCCAGTTCACAACATTTCAAATATCCACTGTGCTGTTCCTCTATCAGTATTAAGAGCATAGCACATCGTAATACATTAGATTGTATCCAGTTCACAACATTACATCTATCCACCCTGCTCTACCGCTTTCAGTAATAACAGCACAGCACAATTCATTACAATATACAGTTTCAATTTCATAACATTAAATATATCCACTCTATTTTACCTCTCTTACATTTAACAGCACAGCACAATGCAATAAAGTTTTCTGTATCCAGTTCACAACATTACAAATATCCAATCTGCTGTACCGCTATCAATTTTAACAGCACAAACAAATTCAATACAATAATTTGCATCCAGTTCACAAGTTTATATCTCTCCACTGTGCTATAACGCTCTCACTTTTAACAGCACATCACAATGCCTTATAATATTCTGTACCCAGTTCACAACATTAAAATTATCAACTATCTGCTCTACCACTATCAATCTTAACAGCACTTCATAATGCTATACAATTTTCTGTTTCCAGTTCTCTACATTACAACTATCCACTCTGCTGTACCGCTATCACTATTAACACCACAACACAATGCAACACAATTTTCTGTATCCCGTTCACATCATTACAACTATCCACTCTGCTATGCCGCTATCAGATTTAACAGCACAACAAATTCAAACAGACCTTAACACTAAATTTAGCGTTGCCGTGAAGCAGAGAGGAATAAGTAATTCAAAAGTTATATGTAATTTTTTGTAACGGTTATATGTTGAGACAGCTTAATTATACTGCTTTGGAACATAGCAGACCACATAATTATACTGCATCAGAACATGTATATAATTAGCAGATCACATAATTATACTGCATTATTACATAAATATAATTAGCATACAACATAATTTTACTGCATCGGAACATAAATATAATTAGCAGACCACATAATTATACTGCATCAGAACATGTATACAATTAGCAGACCACATAATTATACTGCATTTTTACATAAATATTATTAGCAAACCACATAATTATACTGCATCGGAACATAAATATAATTAGCAGAACACATACTTTTACTGCATTGGAACATAAATATAATTAGCAGTCCATATAATTATACTGCATCGGAACATAAATATAATTATCTGACCACATAATTTTACTGCATCTTTACATAAATATAATTAGCATAACACATAATTATACTGTTTCGGAAATAAATATAATTAGCAGACCACACAATTATACTGCATCTTTACATAAATATAATTAGCCTAACACATAATTATACTGTTTCGGAACATAAATATAATTAGCAGACCACATAATTTTACTGCATCGGAACCTAAATATATTTAGCGCACCACATAATTTTACTGCATCGGAACATAAATATAATTAGCAGACCATAAAATTTACTGCATCGGTACATAAATATAATGAACAAATACATAATTAAACTGCATTCTGACATATATATATATATATATTTATAATCCGGCACGTTGTTCAAAGACAATTTACCAACTCCCACTATCCAATAGCAACACAATAAAAGCTCTTCCCTTGGCATTGAACATACCACTTCCAATAATTCTATACCGATCTGTACCAACACAAGCAAGGTTGACGTCACGTAGTTTGCCGTTATCACAGATCGTCACAGATTTTCATATACTGCGAAGGGAGTAGAGATTTCTTTATTTAATACAGGAAATTATAACTAATTATTAACTTCCGTTATTCCGGTTTTCACCTATTCCTTCTTTGATCTAACCTTTATAATATTCCTCTCTCGCTTCACAGCCTCTCGACCCCCAATACAGTCCGATATATACAGCTCAGCAAACGGTATATTTACCCTGCAATAACGGCAATCTAACACTTCCTCCCTCCCTACACAGCCACTCGACCCACCATACAGTCCGATATATACAGCTCAGCACACGGTATATTTACCCTGCAATAACGCCAGTCTAACAATTACTACCGCCCGCCACAGCCACTCGACCCGCCATATGTACAGCTCAGGAAACTGTATATTTACCCTGCAATAACGTCAGTCTAACACATCTTTCCTCCCAACACAGCCATTCAACCCTAAAATCAGACCGGTATATACAGCTCAGCACACGGTATATTTACCCTGCATTAAAGCCAGTCTAACATTCCCTCGCTTCCTACACAGCCGCTCGACCCTACATAGCGTCCGAAATATTCGGCACAATACACAGTATATTTACTCTGCTATAAAGCCAGTCTAACATTTCCGCCTCCCACTGTGTTGTATTGTATTATTCCTTGATTAATCAAGTATTGCTCTCAACATTCCGTACCCCCTGATAAAACCAAACTGTCACACATTCCCTAAGTCACAATTCTTCAAATCGCAGAACGGCTTGCAACATTCACTAATTCACTCAGTCACATTTTGTCTTATTACTGACCGCCCAACCAAAATGTCATAGTGTCTCTTAGACACAATTCCTCCTAAAACTGAACGACTAAAACCCCTCGCGGTAAAACTCTTACACAGTCAATCAGTTAAAATTCTCCCAAAACAGACCGCCCCGAAAAATGCCACACAGTCATTCGGTAAAAATTTCTCTTATCACAGACAGCCGCCACATAAAAATGCACACAACTTATGAAAAAAAAAACAAACCACAAACTAATTTCTGCAATTCTATTGGCTGATAAAGGAATGAAGAGCCTTTCAGCCGACAAAAATCTAAATTTAGTCAACAACAAATTGAGGATGCAGGACATCAGACCAAGGAATGTGGGACGGAAGACCGCATTTCTTAACGGCCGTAAGAGTTGGTTGTTGAAGTTAAGTTGTGTATTACACTGTGCGTAGTGGAGGAAAAGGAAAGGAAGTGATGAGTGTTCGTTGTGGATGTTATGTTGTGTAATGTGCTGTGTGTAGGACAGGAAAAGGAACAGTAGCGGTAAGTGTTGGTTGTGGATGTTATTTTGTGTAAAGTGCTGTGTGTAGGGGAGGAAGAGGAACAATAACGACGAGAGTTGGTTGTGGGTGTTATATTGTGTAATGTGCTGTGTGTAGGACAGGAACAGGAACAGTAGCGGTAAGTGTTGGTAGTGGAAGTTTTGTTGTGTAAAGTGCTGTGTGTATGACAGGAACAGGAAAAGTAGCAGTGAGTGTTGGTTGTGGATGTTATGTTGTGTAATGTGCTATGTGTAAGACAGGAACAGGAAGAGTAATGGTAAGTGTTGGTTGTGGTTGTTATGTTATGTAATGTGATGTGTGTAGGACAGGAAGAGGAAGATTGGCGGTAAGTATTGGTTTTGGATGTTATTTTGTGTAATGTGCTGTGTGTAGGAGACGAAAAGTAAGAGAAGCGGTAAGTGTCGGTTGTGGGTGTTATGTTGTGTAATGTATTGTGTGTAGGACAGGAACAGGAAGAGTAGCGGTTAGTGTTGGTCGTGGATGTTACGTTTTGTATTGTGCTGTGTGTAGAACAGGAACATTAAGAGTAAGTTAAATTTGATTGTGGATGTTATGTTGTGTAATGTGTTGTGTGTAGGACACGAACAGGAACAATAGCAATAAGTGTTGGTTGTGGATGTTATGTTTGTCTATTTTGCTGTGTGTAGGACAGGAACAGGAACATTAGCGTTGAGTGTTGGTTGTGGATGTTATGTTGTATAATGTGCTGTGTGTAAAACAGGAATTGGAACAGTAGTGGTAAGTGTTGGTTGTGGATGTCATGTTGACTAAAGTTCTGTGTGTAGGACAGTAACAGGAACATTAGCGGTGAGTGTTGGTTTTAGATATTATGTTGTGTAATGTGCCGTGTGTAGGATAGGAACAGAAACAGTACCTGTGAGTGTTGGTTGTGGATGTTATTTTGGGTAATGTGCTCAGTGTAGGACAGGAACAGGAACATTAGAGGTAAGTGTTGGTTGTGGAAGTTAATTTTGTGTAGTGTGCAGTGTGTAGGACAGGAACAAGAACAGTAGCGGTAAGTGTTGGTTGTGGTTGTTATGTTATGTAATGTGCTGTGTGTAGGATAGTAACAGAAACAGTAGCTGTGAGTGTTGGTTGTGAATGTTATTTTGGGTACTGTGCTGTGTGTAGGACAGGAAAAGTAACGGTAGCGCTGAGTGTTAATTGTGGATGTTATGTTGTGTATTGTGCTCTGTGTAGGACAGGAACAGGAACATTAGAGATTAGTGTTGGTTGTGGAAGTTAATTTTGTGTAGTGTGCTGTGTGTAGGACAGGAACAGGGACAGTAGCAGTAAGTGTTGTTTGTGGGAGTTAATTTTGGGAATGTGCTGTTTGTAGAACAGGAACAGGAACAGTATTGATATGTGTTGGTTTTAGAAGTTATTTTGTGTAATGTGCTGTGTGTAGGACAGGAAGAGGAAAATTAGCGGTAAGTGTTGGTTGTTGATGTTATGTTGTGTAATGTGCTGTGTGTAGGAAAGAAAAGGAATAGAAGCGGTTTTTGTTGTTTGTGGATCTTATGTTCTTTAATGTGCTGTGTGTAGGACAGGAACAGGAAGAGTAGCGTTAATTGTTGTTTGTGGAAGTTATGTTATGTAATGTGCTGTGTGTTGGACAGGGACAGGAAGAGTAACGGTAAGGTTGGTTGTGGATGTTTTGTTGTATAATGTGCTGTGTGTAGTACAGGAAAAGAACATTAGCGGTAAGTGTTGGTTGTGGATATTTTGTAGTATAATGTGCTTTGTGAAATGCAGGAAGATTAACAATATAGTTTAATGTTGATTTGGATGTTATGTTGTGTAATGTGCTATGTGTACGACAGGATGAGGTACAGAATCTGTAAATATTGATTGTGGATATTTTGTTGTTTAATATGATGTTTGTAGTGCAGGAACTAGAGCATTAACGATAAGTGTTGTTTGTGGACTTTATGTTGTTTAATGTACTGTGTGTAGGACAGAAAGAGGAAAAGTAGCGTTGATTTTTGGTACTTAATATTATGTTGTGTTTTGTACCTTGTGTAATACAGGAAGTAGAACATTAACGGTAAGTGTTTCTTTTGTTTATTTTTTTGTGTAATGTGCTTTTTGTAAGTCAGGAACAGGAACAATATGTATAAATGTTGGTTGTGGATATTATATTGTGTAATATTCTGTGTGTATGAAAAGAAAATTTTCAGTAGCTTTGAGTGTTGTTTTCGGCTGTTATGTTTTGTAATTTGCTGTGCGTTTTACAGGAACAGGAACAGTAGGTTTACGTTATTTTACGGATGTTATGTTATGTCATGTGCCGTTTTTTAAAGAGAGGAACGGGAACCGATGGTTTAAGTTTTGATTGTGGATGTTATGTTACGTAGTTTGATGTGTGTAAGGCAGGAACAGATAGAATTGCGTAGATTGTTGTTTTTAGAAATTATGTCGTGTAATATGCTGTGTGTAGGACAAGAACAGGAAAATTAGCGGTGATTTTAGGTTGTGAATTACATGTTGTGTTATGTGCCTTGTGTAATACAGGAAGAGGAACATTAACGGTAAGTGTTCGTTGTGGATATTTTGTTGTGTAATGTGGTTTGTGTAGGTCAGGAACAGGAACAGTAGGGTTAAGTGTTGATTGTGAATGTTATGTTGTTTAATGTCCTGTGTTTTAGCACATAAAAATTAACAGTAGATTTAAATTTCGTTTTTGAATATTTTGGTGGGCAATGTGTTGTGTGTAGGACAGGATCAGGAATATTAATGTTAAGTTTTGGTTGTGGATGTTATGTTGTGTAATGTGTTGTGTGTAGGACAGGAACAGGGAAAATAGATTTATGTGTTGTATGTGTTTATTTTATTGTGTAATTTTCTGTGTGTAGGACAGGAACAGGAACAGTAGCGGTGAGTGTTGATTGTGGATATTATGTTGTGTAATGTGCTGTGTGTAGGACAGGAACAAGAACAATATCAATAAATATTGGTAGTGGATATTTTGTTGCGTAATGTATTGTGTGTATGAAAAGAAAAGTAACAGTAGCTTTAAGTTTTGTTTTGATTGTTATGTTGTGTAATTTGCTGTTCGTAGTACAGGAACAGGAAAAGTAGAGTTACGTTTTATTTTTGGATATTATGTTATGTAATGTGACGTTTTTTTTAGACAGGAACAAGAACAGTGGGTTTAAGTGTTCATCGTGGAAGTTATGTTACGTAGTTTGTTGAGTGTAAGACAGGAACAGAAACATAACCGTTGATTGTTTTTTGTTGAAGTTATGTTGTGTAATGTGTGCTAACTGCATGTGTTGATGTATTGAAATAAGTTTAAATGGCTGATATTCTTTGTTAAATGTCGTTTGTGATTTGCAAATAGTGTTCTGTGCGTAACTTCTGGAACGTGTTCTTCTTCTGTTCACAGTTCACATTTCTAGTGTACCGTCTGGAAAGTGTCCTGCTACTGTGACCAGTACAGAATTTTAATATACCGTCTGGAAAGTGTTCTTTTTCAGTGTACAGTGCAAATTTCTGATTTACCGTCTGGAAAGTGTTCTGTTTCTTTGCACAGTACATAAATGTATTTCTGATGTACCGTCTGGACAATGTTCTGTTTCTGAGCACAGTACACATTTCTGATGTACCGTCTGGAAAGTGTTTTTTTTGTGCACAGTACACATTTCTGATCTACCGCCTGGAACGTATTCTGTGTCTGTGCACAGTACATATTTCTGATGTACCGTCTGTAAAGTGTTCTGTTCCTGTGCACAGTACACATTTCTGATGCCAATTATGTGATATTCCATCACTAATCCATCTCTCGTTCCGGTTTTCTGCTGCCCGCACTGCTTCGTTGCGATGTTACCGTACTGCAGACAGTTCCAATACCTCTAAAACATGTAACTGCAATTCGTTTCCTTGTGAATGTGACCGATAACAAATCTAGTGTTCACATCTGTCTCAGAAAGCGATATGACATAATGCGGTAGAAGTGTTAACAAAACTTGAGGTTTCGAAGCTACAGTCCGGCAACTTGACTTACATACGGGCATACAGCAAACTGCACAACTTGGCACACATACGGCCATTCGGCCAACTGCACAACTTGGCACAAATACTGGCATTCAACCAACTGCACATCTTGGCAAACATTTGGGCATACAGCCAAAACCTCAATTTGTGCTTCGCGGCACCGTCACCAGTTGAGTGACGTCACTTCTAATTTTAACATCAGAACAGTCGGTCTTTAACACTCGGAACCTAGCAGTTACTATTTATCGCTCATTGAATACATAAGTGGAACAGCTCAAGTACTGTGTGTTTGAGAAATGAGTATGAGAAATGTACTTAAAAAATTGTCTTGTTCTAAGTCATTTGGAAACGTTTGGAGAGTACTGAAATTAATTTAATTTTGTTGTTCGTCATCTTTAGTTGACATTTATTTGGTTTGCATTAGGGTAACAGAAAAACAGCTAAGATTGAAACGAAATATACAACCCTTGATATGTACTTTTCCACTAAATTTAAAAAAAACTACTCATTATATTAAATTCATATTTAAGTTATAATTCTTATAATTAAAACACATTTACTTAAATCAAATGAACATTTAATTGCCTAACAAACATGGAGACGTAACTTTGGTTAAGAATGTAACTAAATTAAACCCCTTTGCTTCAAATCATTACTGTTCAATTTTCAGTCCGCTGTAAAAAATTGAATGGCTGAGTTTTTTATTTAATGTTGATTGCAAATCGTCATAATTTCTGTTTGAAATAGGAAGAAAATCCAAATAAAACATTTTCAGCTGCACATGCTGAAATAGCTCAAAACACAATCTGCATCGTTTCATGTTACATTAACACATGCACACTAAACAGCTCCAAACACAATCTGCATCGCTTCATGTCACATTAACACATTCACACTAAACAGCTCCAAACACAATCTGCATCGCTTCATGTCACATTAACACATTCACACTAAATAGCTCCAAACACAATCTGCATCGCTTCATGTTACATTAACACATTCACACTAAACAGCTCCAAACACAATCTGCAACGCTTCATGTTACTTTAACTCATTCACACTAAAAAGTTCCAAACACGATCTGCACCGCTTCATGTTACATTAACACATTCACACTAAACAGCTCCAAACACAATCTGCAACGCTTCATGTTACATTTACACATTCACACTAAACAGCACCAAACACAATCTGCACCACTTCATGTCACATTTACACATTAACACTAAACAGCTCCAAACACAATCTGCACCGCTTCATGTCACATTAACACATCCACACTAAACAGCTCCAAACACAATCTGCAACTCTTCATGTTACATTTACACATTCACACTAAACAGCACCAAACACAATCTTTACCACTTCATGTCACATTTACACATTCACACGAAACAGCTCCAAACACATTCTGCAACTCTTCATGTCACATTAACAGCAGAATTCAATATTGCGCCCTTCCCCATCTCTCAGCACACAAATATCATTACATTTAAAAATTTTCTCCTCTCATATCCACAGTACAGTTTATAGCAGTTTGTTCAGTAACTTCCCTGACATCCAAAATCATGTCGCGGTACAGCCCTAAACTTTGAATGTCTTTCCGTTCTTCCTCGTTGTTCCAACAATTGCAGCATACTTTGACGTAATGAGACCAGTGCTGACTTTAAGGGTTTTGTAATATTTTTCTCAACCAAACAATAGGAACTGACGCCATAATTGTGTGTGTGAAACACAGCGATATATTTGTGGGCAACAGAATATATTTTAAAGTGCGTTACAGCGCGTAGATAAGCAGCTAGTAAGAATTCATTTTTCTTTTGTTGTCCACCACATTTACCAGAAAAGAAGTTTGTTTCAATATTACTGTTGTTAGAAGACTCTGCCACCTCATCCAGTACTGTAAGAAGCATGGTATAATATTTCAACAGAACCTCCTGTTTCCCCTCACCCCATGCCATAAATAACAGTGATCATCACCCAGTGCTTCTATCTGAAGCTCACAGATAGTACAACTGTAAGAAATATGTTTGCTTTTATAACAACAGTTTGAAATTTCTGCTGTAGATGTTGTTAATGTTGTTTGAAGACTTTTTCCTCGTTTATCCTTCTTCAGTAACATTTTTGTGAGATTCACACGTTTTTCGGTTTGACGAATTTGAGATTATATTTGTAATTTTAACACTAGAAGCGCCAAGGCGGTCAATTTGACCGCTGCTGACTTTTGACTCTCTCTTATTCTGAATCCGTGTATTTTTCTAATACGGCACGTTTAGACTTTTCATTATTGAGTGTCTACAATATGGGGGAGTCAAACTTTTCCGCATCTGGTACCTCTGGTACCATAGATTGAAGACGCTACCTTCAAGCGCCAGACGCGGTCATTTTGACCGCTGCCGTAGCTGGCGTCCCGTGTACTGATTCAAG
>Ga0123355_10006632_pt1 | contig 17188 bp, 7 predicted proteins | sample TergutEmb28metaG_3_FD_89872 | JGI IMG/M metagenome (GOLD analysis project Ga0123355, IMG submission 89872) | Embiratermes neotenicus P1 segment gut microbial communities from Petit-Saut dam, French Guiana - Emb289 P1 | ecosystem: Host-associated > Arthropoda: Insects > Digestive system > Gut ...
CTGGCACCCAGTGATTATTACCTCTTCTCCAAACTAAAGAAAGATCTTCGGGGTAGGAAATTTGATGATGATGAGGAGGTCAAAAGCGCTGTGATGGAACATTTTGCAGATAAAGATCCAGAGGACTTTTTGAAGGGCATAGAGATGCTGGTTCACAGATGTGAAAAGTGTGTTGAAGTAAAGGGAGATTATATTGAAAAATAGCAAAGTTATTTCATTTCAGTCACCAATCAAAGTTGGCCAGGCCGGAAACTTATGGACCCTACCACGTATAAATTATCATCATCATCTTCTTCTTTTCCTCCTCCTCTTCTCCTCCTCCTCTTCCTCCTCCTCCTCTTCCTCCTCCTCCTCCTCCTCCTCAATGGCTAGGCCTTTGGCCTGTTCCAGCTTCACAGTGCTCATCTCTTTCTTCGACATCCCACCTCTCTTCTACCTTTGGGATTATTTTTGAAGGCAATCTTCAGAATTCATGATTCATCTGTTCTTAGTAAATGTTCTCCCCTGCATTGCCTATTGCTATCAGTATTTGCAATTATAGGAGTGACTTTTAGTTCTTGTAAAATATCTTCATTGTGAAAGTGATCCAATTGTATGCAGCCTTTAACCTTAAACCATTTTTGCAGTATTTAGTGTACTATAATCTTTTTGGTTCAGTACCCATGTTTCACTACTGTACAATAAAGTGGGCACAGTGATCACCTTATAAAAATTGCTTTGTGTTTCTTTTTCTGTAAATTGTGATATATACACAGTAAATGTTGCAATATCCAGCACCTCCAGGATGAAACGTTTGCCAGATATGACACTTCTCTGGTTATTAGAAATCTGAACCTAATATGAATCATAGCATGCCTAGCAACTTCATGGGAAGACCTGACCATTTAATTTATCACTTGATGTCTCATTTTATTTTCCTTGCCACACTGTCTATTGCCTTCTCATAACTGTAGTAGAATTTCTTAAATCCAGCGTCTGCATGACTGAAAATCTGCTGGAGTATAAGATATTCTGGATTATCAAACAGTACCTATACGTACCCAAGTTCTTACAGGTAATTATTTTACTGCTTATGTTATTGGGCTACAACTAATCAGAGGAGCATTTCATTTGGGTATCTCCATTACCAGCCGGTTCAGGGGTATTGGGGTCTCTTTCTGTGTTTTCTGGAGTCTCTTCACATTTTAGGAAGGATGCTGAAGGACCAGGAGACTGTTGGTCAGGAGTCATCATAACAGATGCAGTTGATAGAATAGGAGACAAAGGGCCAGGAGTTACCACAATAGTTGATTCAGAGACAGTCTTGGAGGCCTCATTGGAGGACTTACAGACTTTGGGATTATTTTCCTCAACTGCCAAAGTATCAGGATTTCTGTAATTGCTGGATTAAAGGAATTCTACTGTGCTTATATAATAGCTTGTATATATTTAAAAAAAAAATAAAACAAGACACAAATATTTCACTCTCTTGGTTATCGTAGCCCTGCTGCCAGTTGATGTGGTAACAGCGAAATGTATTAGCGTTGCAGTCTGTTTACAGTTAATAAAGGTTGCTGTAACATCCAGTCACATTTCACAGCATTTAGTTTAGTCCACAGAGGAGAGGGAATGGAAGTCTGGCACAGTTTCTCTGCTTTACATTCAGTGGGTTGTCATCGTTACCCATTGTAACATAATGTTATATGCATGAGTTTTACATTATTGTGGTGTACATATTTCACTGTAAGATGACCTTCTTAGATGCAACATGACTCCTTACACACAGGAATGTTTCAAGAAGAATGGTATTACTTGCTCAGGTTAGATTCTAAGGTGCAGTTCTCTGTCACAAGCAGAAGCTCTTTCTCTTCTTATCCCAGTGGACTGTTTTAGGTGTACAGAATGCTTTTTTGTTAAAGCTTTTGCCTAAATTGTTGTTAGTCCTTATTATGTCACCACTCTCTGTACCCATAAATAGTCAATTTTCTGAATGCCACACAATTATCGGTGTCTGCCGTGGAAATAAAAAAAAAAACAGTGTCCTTGTCCATACAAACAAAATTTAGAATTACGGGCCAGTTTGATTGATTTCACCCCTTTAAAAAATTTTGGAAAAAGTGGTATGTATTAGAATAATAAATTTTCTAGATAAGCACAACATTTTTTTAGATAGTCAACACAATTTTCATAAAGGCAGATCCACTAGTACAGCATTAGTTAATTTTCTGGAGGATTGTACAAAACAGTAGATAATAAAGAAGTATGCATAGGATTATTTCTAGATTTAACTAAGGCATTCGACATGGTAAATCATGATATTTGTATACAAAAGTTGGATGCTTATGGTATTAGAGGAATTGCTTATCAGCAGTTTGTTTCTTATAAAAAAACAGAAAAATGGTGGTAAAAATTGACTGTCTTGATGTAACAACTGATGAAGTCCAACAAAAACAGTTGGAAGAAAGAATAATTGAATACAGGGTCCCGCAGGCTTCCAGTTTAGGACCGTTGTTTTAAATTTATGTCAGTGATATAGATACTAATATAAGTAGTGTTATGGACATCAGACTAACACTCTTTGCTGATGACACTAGCATCTTAATCATGGGCAAAGACATACAGAATTTAATTTTCAATCTAGATACACTCAATTGAAGTATCTTACCCTGGTTTGATAAAAACAAATTGATTATAAATAAAAATAAATCATTGGTATTCAGCTTTCATCTTAAATGAAATAAACATGTAGTATTTCCTGACATAATATTGAAAGGTAGACATACAATGTATGTATCCAAAATAACACTTGGGAGTCTGGCTAGATCACTATTTAAACTGGGATTGTCATGTGGAAAATTTAATAATGAAATTAAGCAAACTGGGTTTTGCAATAAAGACAATCAAATCATTTGTAAACGAAAATATTGTCAAAACCATGTATTTTGCATATTTACATTCATCTTTGAAATACGGTATTTTAATTTGGGGAAACTCTAGCAACCTTAAAAAAATTTAAAATCCAAATAAGAACAATAAGTTTAATAGCTAATAATTCAAGCACTACAAGTTGCAAACAATACTTAAAAATATTAAAGACTGTGACACTAACTTGTATATTTTTATCTGTAAAATTCTTGTGTATACTAAATTATACTTAAGTAGATTCAAAATTAATTCTGTGTTTCATTCATATGATACAAGGAATAAGTCAAGTTCAATTAATACACGTCACAACACCAAATTACTGGAACGGACTATCGCTTACAGTGGCGTGCTTATTTATTACAAATTATCTCATGAAATTAGAAGTGTTAAGTATATAATGAAATTCAAGAAAATACTTATTGGCTTTTTACTTGAAAAGATTTTTTATTCTTTGGAACCATTATGACTATTGATCCTTAGTCTGTAAAAATTGTCTTAAAGTATTTACATCTGAACTATTAGTACTTTTAATCTGTATGCTGAGTTGATTAGTATTCTGTGTTGTCATGTATAAGTATGCAATTTATGTCCTAATAATTTCATGTGTTTATTACGTTTATTTTAATCTCATTTCTTGACATATCCATTGTCATTTTGTGTAGGATGAAATAAATAAATAATAATAATAATAACAAAATTTAAAGCAAAAAGTCTGTATTTCATCCGTAATATTATTGGCAGCAAGTTATTTAAAAATAAAAAAACAACAATAGCTAAGTTACGTATTTTTAATCAAATCACAAGGTATTATTAGATTCCATTAGTATAACTGTTTTGCTGATACACACACTGTTAACTTTTTATGCACTTCTTATTCTGCTACTGGAATTTGCTTGGTAATGGCCCAGCTGGGCCAATCCATGTAGAAGATTTATCAAAGCCAATTAGGGGTTTTCTCTATGAACGGTGCTTTTTGTTCATGTTTAAATTGTACACTGAACATAACATTCATTAATTAAAAAATAAGGAGAGGGCTTTTCTTCTGTGTGATTATGTTGGAAACTGTTAGACTTACAGGAATCGTGTATTGGACATGCAGTGTTTCCTACCTGCGCTGTGATAAACATTTAGCTAGGTACACTTAAGATGCACACAGAAACACATGTGGGTCTCCTTTAATGTAATGATTAAAATTGTCTGATTTAAATGACAGTAGAAATGGCATGACAGTTTTTGTAAAAGATGAATTTGCATAAAGTTCAATTCAGCAGTTCCTAAGTTATTACACGTATACAGACATATGATTTGATGAGTGGTTTTATTAGGCACTCCACAGGAATGTAAGCACCAAAATAGTATACCTCCAGTAACTTGGTTGAACATTATGCTGTGTGTGTCATGATAATGGAAGGTGTCTTCTTTTGAAGCTCGTAGTATCATGGCCTGGTAAGTGGTTGTTAGTTATTGTCTGTATGGGTGCTCTAAACATCTTAGATGTCCAGACCATCCCTGGGGCCCACCCAGCCTCATGTACAGTGGGTACTGGTTCTCTTTCCTGGAGGTGAAGCAGCAGGGACATGACATTAACCACCCACCCTCATCTAGCACCAAGGTTAACAAATGAATGGAGCTATACGCCTACTCCCCATATGGGCCTTCATGGCATGTTCAGGTTGAACACTGCCTTTTACTTTTAACCTTTTGGCGCCGGAATTATTTTTTTAAATTTTAGCACATTCTGTATATAAAATGTGAATAAAACAGGAACCAAATATGTTAGAATTATGAAACAAACTTCATTTTGAAGGGAAAAAACGGAGAGTATATACCGTGTTTAAAATATTCAGTACCTATATTTGTTGAATAAATATATAAAATGCAATATTTAGAGGTTAACAGTGCGGTACGACCACTATAGTCGTCATTAGGCATCAAAGGGTTAAACTGCTTTCATTATAATGCACCTAGCAGTTAAAGTATGTTTTGACTGATGTTGGTGTAATTACTTACTGCATTTAAGACCATTTATGTGAAGAACAGAAGGTCAAGTTCTTTCATCCGTCACTCGTGTAAGAAAGGGACTTCCTAATTTAAAACAATTTAAGTGCAACTGAAACACACCTAATACAAGCAAACTGGGTTTATTGAATAAGGTAAATCCTTAACCTTTCAGACTGGAAGAGGGTACTGAGAGCCTATAAAAGAACAAAATCTTCATCTATACTGGCAGTGAAATTCTAAACTAGAATGTTTGTAATTACTGCTGATGGAAATGTAATAATTATCTCTTTTGTGTGCAGAATGATTCCAGTTTGATAGGAATGCATTTCTTGTCTGGCTTATGTTTATCACCAGTGTCATATGACAGTGGAGTTCTTGGGTGGATGGATATACTGTTGTTGCAAACTCATCATAATCTTATCAGGCTTACTGTTAAAAGATTATAGTACATTGTCTTATTAGTGCATAGTCAGGATGATATTACACTTCTTGCTTTGTTACTGTTTCTGCTGAGTTAACGTGACATCGTAAAAGATAAAGTGCCCCTTATCCCTGCCATGAAGTGCAGAGAGGGAGTAGAGGTATAGCTATACTCTTTCTTTAACCTCGGTGCTGGGTGGGAGCGGGTGGTTAATACCACATCATGGCTGCTTTACCCCCATGGGAATGATCTGGTGCCCGTTGTATAGTAGGGTGGGTGGGTCTCAGCACCAGTCTGGATGGGTGCAAAAAATCTCGCCCCACCAGGATTCGATCCCCAGACCGTCCACTTGGTCTTCCTGCTGGCCTTGTTCCTCTGAAACTTCCTACTAAAATCTTCTTTGGGACGACGCAGTAGTCTTCTGTCCTTATGAATTGACCATCCCATATGAGTCCCTTTATTCAAATATATGTTGAGAAGTGTATATCCTTATACACCATGTAGCTCTTCATGGTATCTGATTCTCCACACTCCTTGTGCATGGGTAGGTCTTAACATCTTTTGGAGGATTTTTCTTTTAAAGAATCAATTTTGTTCATCGCTTGTTTAGGAAGGGTACATGTTTCATTACGTTATGTCAGAATACTACAAATGAGGGTTTTATATAATGTTACTTGAACTCTCCAGTTGATGTCACAAAATTTTATTAATGACAAGGTGGTGTAATAGGCCTTATTAGCAGCTTGGATTTGTGCCTGCATTTCTACTAATTTTTTATTCTTCTTGGTTATGTGAGTGCCCATTTATGTATGATCAGTACCAATCTCCACGTTATCACCAGCAACGTTGATCCTCGGTTCTACTTGTCTGCTTGTGTTTGCTTGGATTAATACCTTTGTTTTTGACTCATTTATTTTAAGACCAACCTTTTTCCCTTCTTTGTTCAAATCTTCAAAAACTTCCTTCACTGCTGTTAAGGATCTACCTATCAGGTTTATATCATCTGCATACCCGACCTTATGCACTGATTTATATTCCAGTGTGCCCCATGTGTCACTACATAACTGTCTGATGACATGTTCCAATACTAGTTTAAAAAGGTGTGGAGACAGCACATCTCCTTGCTTCAAACCTTGCTTCACTTCATCTTGTAATATAGATATAAATAATTTATGTGGCGCACACAAAAGTGAAATGCTTCTAAAATTGTTACAAACTAATTTGTCACCTTTTTTCTAGATTGGACAGATAATACTTGTCTGCCATTCACGGGGCATTTGTTCTGTATTCATACTTCAGTTATCAAATGAAATAATACTGCTCTGAGGTCTGCTCCTCCACTCCTCCATAATTTTGATGGTTTCTCATCAAGGCCTGGTACTTTGTTGTGTTTAAGCACCTTTACCGCTTGCTCCAATTCTTCCTTAGTTGGTGGCTCCACAGCATCTTCATTTGTTATATTAACACCCCTTCTAATTCTGGTTTTCTCCTCGTGGTCTTTGTCATGCTGTATTGGATTAAGGAGTTGCTTAAAATATTCTGTTCTTCTAGATTTATTACTCTTTATACCCCAGAATTATCCCATTCTTATCTTTACAAAGGTTTTATGGGCTTTAAATCATTCCTTAATCATTCTTATTTCTATACATGCAATGGTCTCATGACTTAAATTACTCACTGATTCTAATTATTGTCTCTGTCATATGAGTCATCATCTTTCTCCAGCAAGGGCTGTGTACTTGTTTATTCCATCAGTCCAGTTCTTGTTTCTTACTTCTTGTAGGACGGGCTAGAAATGAAGGATAAGCGTCATTTATGACTTGAAGGACAACTTTGCCTTCCTCATCAAACCATTCATTTGTTTTACTTTTAGTACTTGTTAAAAGGAGTTCCTTAGCCACTGTCTTAAGTCTCCTTACAAACTTCAGTTACAGAATCCTTTATTTGAGGCTGAACGTTACTCTTCACATTAGCTGCTAGCAGTATGCTGAACTGCTGATGGAATTCCTTATCCTTAAGCTAATCAGTATCAAATTTAAAGACCTTAAAACTTCTGGTTCAGAAACTCATTATACGCCATCTTTACCTGACTTCGACTAGGCAGTGATCCACAACAAGCACCTCTATATGACCTTATGTTCATAATATTTTTTGTCATCTTCTGTCTATAAGAATATGATCTGTTTCATGAGATGTCATATAATCTGGAGACACCCATGTGTATCATTTTCTCATGTTGTATCATAGATTTGTTCGAGTTTATTGTGGAATTGATCCTTGGTGAAATCATCCTTGCCTTCTGTTGGGGCATAGGCATTGATAATAATAATTTTTTTTAAATTTTGTTTTCACATGTAGCAAGGCCAACCTGGTATTGACAGGGGTAAATTTCAGAATGTAACCTCTTTCTGTTGTGTTTGTTGTAACTGCTGCACCACCCCCTCTGCTACTGTCATTTTCCCACTACTAAACCCTGTGTGTGATATTGTTTCCCATATTTCTTCTCCACCTGTGCATATAGTCTCTTGTATGGCTGCTGTCTTTACTTAATAAGTGAGCATTTGTTATGTGACATCATTGCTCCAGCTTTAAGGAGCGTTCAGACATTCCAAGTACTAATCTTGTAGACCATTTTCTTACCCTTAGGTCATCTTGGTATATATCCACAAGTCCAAGGCTTTTCTTGGGGTTTTGAAAAAATGTAGGTTTGCTTCTTCATCTGCTTTCTTGCCACAGACCTGCTTGACATGGAAGGCTGTACCATTAGCTGCATTACTGCCAGTATAGCTTGATGGATCATTCAAACACACAAACCATGCCACCTCTTGTCAAGGTCCTGCCTGCAACCCCTAGACAGAGTTTGGTAGTACCTTCATCTTAATATTTCCTTACAAGCTGTCTCCTCATCAACACTCTGCAGTTTTTATGTACAAATTCCGTACCAATTGATCTTATACAAACATACAACATGTTTTTATATTGCATTAAACTACTGTGTGTGCCATGGTGTCTCAGCCAATGTAGTGATTAGGCTGTGGGCTTGATGACTGAGGATTTGTTCAGTTCTTAGCAGGGGCAAGTGTTTCTGTTCTCCAAAGTCTCCAGACCAGGTTTGGGGGCCCCTTTACCCTGGGACTCTTTCCTGGGAGGTAAAGAGGCCAGGGCATGAAGCTGAGCACTCACGTGACTGTAGTTCTGAGATTAAGAATGAGTGTAGCTCTGTGTTTACTCACCTGTATCCCTTTATGGTGTGCACAAGGACAACATTACTTTTACTGTATGATAAATGCACAGTAGCTTCAGTTTGTGGTGAAGAATAATTAACTATTGGAGCTATGGGTGTGGAATCTTGTAACAAGATATGTCATAAATTCTGTATTACATATTTTTGTATGTTAATTATAAACATGGTTACAGAGTGAAACTTTGTGGTTACATCTGACAGATTTAACCAAGTTTAGTGGGTACTAGTGTAAAGTGTTCACATAAGTGTGCCACTAAACAGTATATTTATTAGTGTAAAGTCTGTGATAACCAGAGAATGTAGATTGAGCATTTGAAAAAAAATACACATTGTAGTTTCTCCTCAGAACTGTAGTCATTCTCACACTTTGTGTAAGTTCTGTAAGTTAGTTTTCATCACACGCGTGTTTGTGGTATGATAATAAAATGATTTGCATGAATTGGACTGTTAATGCAGTTTACTTCTAAAATTTAACATTATTTTGTGTTCGATAAAGAATGCAAATGTATATATTATATGGAAGGGAAATTATTGTGCAGCGCTGTGTGGCATCATTAAAGTCACATTTGGTTCATACGTGTTAAGGTGGCAACATTTATTTTCACCACTGGGCATTAAATAGACTTGAAATTTAATTGGAGGTTATTGATATGACCCTATTAATGATAATCTCAGCGAGAATACAGATTAACAGGCATGTGAGGAACATACAATAAGAACCGTAACAAAGTAATATCCATATACCCTATTTTCCACCTCATAAGATGCTATGAGTGTTACAGACGCACTACAATTAGCAAGGTATACTTTCAGAATTAAAGGCCTTGGTCCTTGCAGTGTTAAGATGTATATTGATTTTTGGGGACTTTTTCAGGGAAAAAGTGTGTCTTATGAGGCAGGAAATATGGTATATAGACGCTCCTCAATAGGACTGTTACATTTCTTGCATTCAGGACTGAAATACCTTAACAAGTAGAAGAATTGCTGGGTTGAATGAGAGAGGTAAATGTTCATTCCTTCAATGAACAGTCACAGTTATATAAAAAGTTGTGATTGAAACCAAACTCGATGATAATTTGGGAATATTAAATATATAGGAGGTTTCATACTTTGAGCAACAGATTACAAGTGTTGAGCTGCAAGATAGTCCAGACATTTCTTGAATATCAAGTAAACAATGGTAAGTTTTATACAGGAATATTGGCAGCAGTCTGTCAGACCTGGATATTTTTGTAGGCTGAAAGACATCTTAAGACTTGCACAGAAACATGCATATGTCTACACATAAAGCACCCATTGCTGTACAGTTTTAGCCAAAATTACAATGCATCAGAGATTTTGGCAACACTTTCTAAGGGCAGATTTTATAAAAATAGGTTCAGCCAATAGGTGTAAACAAAATCTTCGAAACACACATTCTACTACCTAATTTGTAAGGTAATTGTAACATTATTAAAGTATTAAAGAATAAATATCTTTCGTATGTTTCACCTTTTAAAGCCTATTAAAATTAACCTGGGGTGCATAGATGGACAGTAGTATATAGCTTGAAGAGATCTTCATGAAAGTATAAAGTTTCATACACTTGACTGAAAATGATAAATATTTATAAAAAGTTTGTTATAATTTCTGATGTCAGTATCAGTTCTGTTGTGGGTGATTCAGCACTATCTCTGTGAAAATGTATTTAGTGCAAAACTTCAGACCCAGCACAACAGCTATTTCATTCATGTTATGTGTCACACTTATGAAACAAAAATTCAAAGCAGGTTTGAAAATGACATTATGTATTGAATAAAGTGTTTTATCTTGTACAGGAATCAGAACTTTAATTGAAGACTTTTGGAAAACACTGATAAATGCACTGCCTCTCATCCCTTTTACCAAATTAGATCCCTGAAATATGAAGACAACCTTTAACTTTTGTGTAGAGGGCACTAAACAGTGGTCTGATCATGCACTTGTAGCCTTTCACAAGTAGTGTGAAGGGAAGTAACATTCTTCTGTAGTTTTCATTGATAGACTTGAGATTAAACCACTGATGCAATTGAGCCAGTTCCTGGTATCAGCTGCAGCAAGTCGTTTAACTTGTGTCCAAAGTTTATACATGTAAAACTAAGGTTGGGAACACTTTTCCTCTTCTAGTAAGTAAGTAAGTAAGTAATTTATTTTCCGTAAATCTTTTACAAGATATGGAAATAGTCATATTACTAACAATAAGGAACACAGCAACATAAAACAACACATGTAACAATAAGACTTAATACTTAATACATAATGTAAGAAGCAATTTTAAAGTGTATAACTCATCATACTACTTACAGCATACGGTTTACAAATTTAGTCATAAGTAATATAAGTAAGAGGGGAAATGAGAATATAGAAAAGTTAAGCTATGCAGTTGCAGCAGCTGTTCAACTTGAGGACAGTGCTATTTCATTATTTCAGGCAAACAGATTTTATAAAATATTAAAAATATTCAATACTTTTCTCCTTTTAAAATAAATAATAAAAATAATTTTACAGACCACACTTTGAAAACCACTGCTGTAGAGAAACTGTTGTGATCACAAAAAATAAACAAAATAAACTATTTTCTGCATTTTGGTGTAAATACAGGTTTTGGGACGTTATGACGTATACTTTAATTTGCTGTGTCCACAAATGTATAATTCTGTGGAGCAGCCAGAGAACTAATGCTAAAAGTTCAGTGCATTTTATAAAGTGGACAGCAGAGTACAGGCTTGTTACCCATTTATGAAAAATTAAAGATTTCATTAATAACTTATGTACCAGTGCTATATATGAGTTTATTTTGTCTGCTTTTCAAAGTGCAGAATATCAGGATATGTAAAACAGTATTTTTTTCAGTTGTTTTTGTAGGTGTTGAAATGTCTTTCATGTTGAGGGAAGAAATTAATTACAAGTGTTTGAAAAGAAAATGCTTAGGAAGATGGCTGGACCTGGAAAACTTCGCGATACTGTATAGCAAGAAACTTTGTTATTTGTACAGGTCATCTGGTATTGTTAGGCCAGAGAAACAAGGAATGAATACAGAATTTTGGCAGGGAAACTACTTGGTGGATCAAGAAGAAGATTAGAGGATAACATTACAATGGGTTTTATGGAAATGGTTTGTGACATTGGGAGAAGGATGGAAGTGATTCGTTATCATATATGATGCAACACATTGATTTCAACAATGTTTAAACTTTGGGTTTTCCTACCAGAGGATGGGTTGTTTAACTATGACATCATTTGGAAATAACATTTTAAAAAATGAGATCAGATAGAGTCATCCCTCGAGTGATAAAATATGTCAGACCTTAAAGTGGTGGAGCAGTTCTATTCTGTAGTCCATGTAACTGATCATATGAAGAGGGAAACACAGTAATCATTATGATACTGTTGAGTTAAAATGTTGCAACAGAACTGATAAAACTGTCTCTCTTTGTACTGCAGTATTATGTTATTTCATACACAGAACAGTGAAAAGGCAAGATTGTTATCTTCTCAGACGTGCCTGATATGATATGATATATATGGCGAGATAGTGGAGCTGCAGTGAAAGAGCCATGTCATAGTAAAATTTTTATCTCACTATCTATTGATTAGTATGAATGTGTATATTATTGATGGTTCTTCTGTCACCATAGCAGTATTGATCCAGGCTGAACTGTGCATGGTCATCTGATATGTGAGTCAGTAGAGCTTGGCCTCTTGGTGAACTGCTAGGTATGTAATTATCATACTGATTTCAGTATTTATTTTTTGGTCTTATGTCATTTCATTAAGTATTGAAGTGGATAATTTTGAAGGAAAAAAAAAAGTCCAGATTCTTGTTTTCCTGTGTACTGTCTTATCCACCTTAAGATGTCAAATTTCGGTTTAATTAACATTTCAGAATTACAAGAAGAACAGTGTTTTAAAACAACTAATTATTCTGTTTCAATTTAAAGGAAATAATGTGTACAAATTGTTTAAAATATACTTAGCAATATAATAAACATACAGTTTGTGGCAGTTGGGGTCCATTTAACCTTCTATCTAATTAGGAGTAGTGATTTCCTCTGGGGTAAAATGTACAATGTACGTCCATTTGGTGCTAAAGTTATGAATGTGTGGAGCTGTGCATATATTTTAGGGTTTTTTTTGTCAGTGTCAATGTTAGGACATTTCTAGAACCCGTATAGGCACCTGTTGTCTCAAGTTGGTAAAGTTGGACATAGCATGACACTGACAAGTCATCAACAGCTGAGATTAAGAATTGGTGGACTTTTGTCTTTATATGCCTTCATGGTAAGGTATTTGGATACAGGAATAGTGTCATCTTTATACATGCACACAAATATTCTTTGATGTTATGCAAGCTTGTCTTGTTATGAAGTCTGCTTTGTTCCAGAACTTCTCAGATAATGTTACGATATAAGTGTGATTCCAAGATAATATCTTGAAATAAATCACAGCTGTGTCCTCCCCTGTCATTTCAGTTTCACTTAATGGTAACACATTATATCATTCAAAACCATAACTTCTGCAGTTGATGCAGCATCACTAAATAACATGTGATCCATCTGTGGGGTTGGGAAGCATACAATAGTCTTACCTTAGCAAAGGCTTCATTTGCTAGAAAATGTTATCATTATCCGTATTACAAAAAGTATCCAATCTGTAATTGATGAGAAATAAATTAAGAGATGTTATATTTTATTATATAGATTAACACAGTACTTTTTTTTTTGGGTGAAAAAAAGTGCTGGCACATGTTTCATGACAAAGAAAGGTGCCAGTACTCACCCCTTGAACAGCAGGTAAAGTTGAAAGTGCCCCTTGTCTTCATTTTAAAAATGGAAAAAAAGGAGTTTGCTGATATTTTCCCTTCATATTGTGATAATATAGCTGGAATAAAAACAAATAATATTCTTTTTCCAAGTTATATATATAATATTCTTCTTCTGTGTGTCTACCAATAAAGGTGTGCCATAGGATAAAAACATTGCATTCACATATTTGTTTTATAAGCTTTACAGTTGGTAAAAATGTGTGTCATCAAATGTTACATATGAATGGGTAGCACTTTGTTTTATGTTCAGAAGTTGCCATGCTAGAATCTTGACCCAGAGATTAGCCCTCAGTCCTGTCCATAAATCCTGGGTTAGCGCCTTAAAATAGTCTGCCATTGCTTTATGTCAGATCCCTTCCAATTCATTGTCCAAAATCTTTTGGCTGTTTGAACAACCAGAGACTACGTAAGTCACGGATGTCTATCCATATATACCAGATTTTGTCTCCTGATTACATTATTTCCATGTTATCCCAAATATTTTGAGAAGGAAAGGTGATTTGGACATATACCCTGCCATCCATGTATGGTCCTTGCTACATCATCAGTACTTTTTTGCTCTTCCCAGAATTGCAGCTGTCATCCTGATAGTAGAAATGTGTCCAGTACAATAATCCACAATGAAACTATATAAAGTAAGATAAGATTATGAAATATATAATCTCTGTTGATATAGTGTCATAAATGCTTACCATCATCATCTGATGGTCATGTGAACGTTATTTCAGAGAAGAATGTTAATATCACTTAAAATAATAATCATTATCATTATACTGTAGTATAGAGGTAGTCCATCTACAGCTGACTTGTTTCAGCCTAAGCATTCACAGCATGCAACAGCATACATCTGGGTTTACTTGCATGCTTATTTAATGGAGTAGGGTCCTTCTTGAAGAGCTAAACCAGTTCTCAGCTAGTCAAGAAATTCCCTGCATTTATGGAACCTGAAGGTTCGTTACCGCATTTACAAGATGTCACCAGATTTACACACAAACAGTCCTGGTCATATTTGAACCACCTTGTATCTTCGTTGTTAAGCACATTTACGTAGTCACAAAAAGTGCTTATTAGCTGTGTCATGTTTGTCTGTCCTTTTGTCTGTCACCATGTATCAGCATGGCTCCTACTGGATGGATTTCTGTGAAATGTTTTACTGGGGACTTACAAAACTGTCAAGAAATTCTAAATTTGGTTAAAATGTGGCAGAAATATCAAGCACTTTACATGAAGACCTGAGCACATTTCACTGTTGCCAGTGACATCAACTCAACATGAGTGCACTTTCTTCAAGTGAAATTTTAGGCTGTTAGGTTAGCTGGGGAGGTATATACTTTTTTTAATTCACCATAATGTTATGTTATATGTACATTGCCTGTCTTGTTTCTGCTTGGGAAGAATGTATCCAGCCATTTGTTAAAAAAAAAACAATTGCTGCTACTTGTAATGTGCTTTATCATATTGCTTCATCATCTAAGTTTCGTTGCTCTAAAGGAGAGACAGGAGAACTAATATTTGTACACTTTTAGCTTTGAGCTTCTCTGGACATATATACAGAGTACTTCTGAAATACACGGCACCACTGGAAGGGCATGTTGTATACACAAACAGGAGAAGATAGGTTTGGGCACTTCATTTTCTGTTTATGGTATAAAAAAGAAGTGCAAAGCAAGTGCAGCACTGGACTTGAATTGCATTGCTTCATCCACAAGACCCTCCTGTCACATTCCTAAATATGATGTTACTCAGTACACAAAGTGATGTAACTGTTACCGCTGAAGTCCAGTAATTTCTCTGTACTAATATTACTGCTGAAAATGCATTAACCTTTTGGTGCCAGAATTATTTTTTTAAATTTTAGCACACTCTGTATATAAAATGTGAATAAAACAGGAACCAAATACGTTAGAATTATGAAACAAACTGCATTTTGGAGGGGGGGGGGACCGGAAAGTGTATACCGTGTTTAAAATATTCATTACCTATATTTGTTGAATAAATACATAAAATGCAAAGTTTAGAGGTTAGCAGTGCGGTATGACCACTATAGGGGTCTTTAGGCATCAAAGGGTTACTAGAGATGGCTGATTTGTGCAGCATGTTAGTACATGGCTGTATGGGTAGGGGTGAAATTGGAGTACACTGTCTTTACTATTTCTGAGTCACCAAACTGCAGGCACAATAACATTGTATTGCATGGATTGGCAGCTTGGAGGGGAAAATAGGGACAATTGGCTTTGCAGCAGTAGAATAGGACAGGACACGATGTATTGATAATTTATTATGTAAATTTTATGTACAATTATATTCGGTTGTAGCACAGAGGTTAAGGTGCTGTTTTACAAATCTGAATGTCGCTGGTTCGATCTCAGCTGGTGTCAGTGGATTTTTCATTGATATAAAATCCTTCCGACTGCACTATGGCCCTGGAGTCGACTCAGTCTCTAACAGAAATGAAGGGCATAATGCGATTCATACACAGGAGTGCACCATCTCATTATAGTATCACTTTGAACATCTTTGAATGTCAGTTACCTGGAACAATGTAAGATCAAGGAAGACCATTTACATGGCTCACAAGATTATGACAAACCAACAGAATTTTTACTCAAGAGGACAATCTTAAAAGCATTGTTTATGCTATGGCAGTTAATAATCAATCGGAGCAATGACGGAGGATACAAGATGGATGTCAGTTATGTGGTAACATACCTTATGTTGTTAGCCATGTGTTACAGTTCTTAATGAGATGCACAGTATGCTGCATAGAAGTACAAAGAAAACACTATTCAGCATATTTTGTAATTTGTTTTCATCTAAACGTTAATCTGTAACAGAATCAGTAATTTGTAAATATTTTCCTGTGTGTGGATTTACCCTTTGTTTCTTATTCTTTGTCCAAAATAAAATGGGCCATAACCTAAGTGAAGAATCCAAGGATCCATGTTTATAGAGGAATTTTTATTGTTCATGTTCATACAAAACATCCCAATTGGTGGTGTGCATTTCAAAAACACTCTATATTGCATATTATTTGCAGCTGCTCAGGATGTTTCTATCCAGTCAGGTCACCCTCACAGGCATTCTAGCTATGAGAGATTTATATTGCTGATAACATTTAACCATAAAATACTTTAAATAAGCCTGAAGACATTTTATTATTTTGTAATTCGGTATTGGAATTGGCATTTACTTTACTAGTATATTATTCCATAAAAGTTCCGCATTCAGAACTCCTTTTCATCATCAAACTATGTTTCATGCCTTACTTTCTTGAATGATTTTGACACATTCTTGAAAATAAGCCATTTTTTTTTAGAAGCGCCTTTGTTAGATGAAGTACCTGTTGTTTCTGAACTATTCCATAAATGCCAAGGCGACCAGCAAATTATAAAATCCCTCAAAACAAAAAACTCATACGGGTACGACGAGATATCCACAAAAATCCTAAAAATAAGCTTCCCTTTTATAAGTTCTCCAATAAATTACATATGTAATAAAATGCTTTTTGGGGGTGTATTTCCTAATAGATTAAAATACACATTAATAAAACCAATACAAAAATGATGATAGATGTGAAGTATCTATCTATAGACCTGTATCACTCTTAACATCATTTTCAAACATATTTGAAATGTATAATGCAGAGAAGGATTTTAAAACATCTCACCAAATATAACATATTAAGCACTGAACAATATGGTTTCAGAGTAGGATTTAGGACTGATAATGTAACTTATAAACTAACAACTGAAATTTTAAATGCTATGAACAATAA
>Ga0123355_10006633_pt1 | contig 17188 bp, 13 predicted proteins | sample TergutEmb28metaG_3_FD_89872 | JGI IMG/M metagenome (GOLD analysis project Ga0123355, IMG submission 89872) | Embiratermes neotenicus P1 segment gut microbial communities from Petit-Saut dam, French Guiana - Emb289 P1 | ecosystem: Host-associated > Arthropoda: Insects > Digestive system > Gut ...
AAAGGAACTGTGTCGATTAGATTATAAGTACCTAATAAACTGTCAAGTTGTTCCTTTTTGTTACTAGGTTCGAGATAATTGATGTTTATATCACCACATATAATTAGTTCCGAGTTATGACTAAGAAGAGAGTTCAATATAATTTCTAATCTATTCAGGAAGAGTTCGAAGTTGCCACATGGAGCTCTATAGACACAAATGACATTGATCCTTCTCTGCTGTTAAATAGTATTAAGGGTTGAAGTTCAGTATGTCCTGTATGACATATAAATGCAACTTCTCTGTTTCCTGCTTCCAGTTGCAACACTCAAAGATATGACAAATTTTGTACTGCTGCCAATTTGTATGGTATAGGGCTATCAATGTAATGCACAAGTATAGCTCTAAAGTAATATATCAAATTCTCATTCACCAATCATCCTTGACAATTACACATTAGCAAGATGCAGATGCTACCAAACCATGTATAATTTGCTGATATGAGCAGCTTGAGGGCAGAAGGAAAACAAAGGCATAAAACTATGTACCCCAAAAATATTACCAAACTAAACTTGGTGATAGTAACATTTAAGAATTATGTTTATGGTTTGGCCAGGATATGCTTCCTTACCTGCTACCCACCCCACTCCTCACACGCACGCGCATGCACACACGCACATCTTTTCTTCTAATGAATGTCCGAAGCAAGCATTCATTTCGGTTGGTACTTTACTTTCTTAATTTTCATGTTTCTCCATCTTCAAAATTTTAGCCTTCGCAGACTGTGATAGTGACAAAGCAACCACATCTTGTGCCACAATAGGCCCTTTAGCTTGTAATACAACAAAAAGTAGAGCTGATGTTCCATCTTCTTATGCTACTGAAATATTAATTAATATGCACCAAAGTAGGTAACTTCAAAAGAAAACTTCCAAGTGAACATTACACAGTGGTACTTACACATGGCAGTAAACAGCTTGCGAACGTTTGTCAGGGTGAGAAGCTTGTGGTTAACGAGAACATCTGCCAGGTAACAGAAGAGGACAGATGAAACATAGCTGCACAGAAACGGCACTCCAGACATCAAGCCATTCTGAAAGAAATTTGAATTCTTTACTGAATATATGAAGGACAATGACAAGTAACTTGCAACAAATGTGGGTACTTACCCAATTACTGTTTTCTATGCTACCTTGTTGTTGCACACATTCCCCTCCATTTCTACTATGCAGTATTTGTGGCACATACACTGGTCTACACTTTTTGTGGCGCAACAGCTTAACTTGGGTCCAGGCCATCTCACTGTAGAGGTTTCTATACCACACACAAATACACACACCTAGTAGGAGTGCTCTGAACATGTGATCAACTTGTCGCGCTGGCCACTACCTACACAACAGCATACGTGCCATTCCATAAAGGGATGTACACTTTGCCATGGGCAAGCACATGAACAAAAATTACGAGCATCTTGCGTAATTTTTTGTCAAAATAGTAATTTGTAAACATTGGGTATCAGTAATTTGTTAGTAAACACCTCCCTGAAGAGAGGTTTATACTGTTACCATTCAACCTTCCCTTTAAAAATTAAATGGGCCCACACTTGAAGGTAAGTACAAACGGACTTACGTTTATTTCAACATTTTTCACACACTGTGTGCAGACACCTGCTCTCCAAACTGACACCACATATTTCATAAACACTCTGTACAGCATACACGCAACTCAATGTAATACCCATTTACACAAACAGAAAGTAAAGGGGGTTGTACATTCTGGGAGCTTGACTTTCATAATGAATAACCTGAGTTGGAGGGAATAACATGGTTGCCCATCAACTGGTTCCTCTTAAGAGTGAGGGAGGGACAGGTACTTTCTGTCAGTACTGGTTCATTATACAATCAGAGGGCTTTGAAATCTTTTTCCAAAAACATGCTCTGTGCTGTTCTCCTGGTGTTATGAAACTGCAAGCATGTAGACACAGATTTAGAATTTGATGTCATTCATTTTTAAACCCTTTCATTTAAAGCAATTAAAAACTGTTAACATTAGTTGGCCAAAAAAAAATTTCACAACTAAACAAAAAAACCAATGGAGGAATAGTAATTACGTTTTAAATGTATGGTAACCATCCAATACAATTTTTTATGTAACATTTACTGCTACAGCAAAATGAAGCAAGAGTGTATGTTACAAAATAACAACTCAAAAAATATGGTTTCCCAATTAAATTGAAAATGAACGAAAATTTCAAAAAAGATTATACAGATGCTGTACTAAAGCTACATAATGCAACATGCTATGGAAGTGAAACTTGGGTGAAAAGACAGAGAGGACGCTTCACATGGAACTTCCTAGGTAACTCATAGAGTAGCTCTATATTAAACAGAATACCTTATGAAAAATAACAAGGCTCACTCTAAATGGGAAATACAATATCAAAAACAACTGGGCACATTACAACAGTATGACAGGAATGTACATCATTTTTCTTATCCACTGCCTTGCACTTCCAATGCAAACATTGTTGATGTGTTGATGACACTGGGTAGTGTCAAAACACATCTGTTATAAATAAACATGCAAGGCAGTCGACATGAATAGTGCACATCGTAACTACAAGGTGTGTATGGAATAAAGTACATGATAGGAACTTCATTTCTTTATAGATTTACCCAATATCATTAGGGGAATGACATGTACAAGGCTGAAACATAATAAGTAAATAAGGTATAAAGACTCTTGATGGAAAACCTCCTTGATACAGAACGTATCTGTTATAAAAGTACTAAGTCCGTACCATGCAGTAAACACTCTCTGCTTCAATTATAAAAACCAATCTGTTAATGATGTATAAGGTAAAAGGTACTGTTTCTTCCGAGAGCCACATAAAACACAAACATGCAATGTAATCAGCATGCAGAATTTTAGAGTGTTAAACCTGATGGTATGCATAGTAATCAGTAGGCTTTAAATAGTGAGCATGATGATGGATCTTAATGGGGACAGATGCATGAACAGAATAGGAGGTGGCTGCACTGATATTATCAGAGAATTGGCAATTGTTTGGCCTTCTAATACCTTCTGTATACTGAAACCAAGAACTGTCTTCATGTACATGGGCCCAGGAATGATGAAAGTATAATGAATCCAAATGCGTCCAAACGTTGTTATGCCAATGGACCAGGCAGGTAGTGATGTTAAAATGGAATGCCATGGAACAACCAAACCCTGAAACAAGAGAAACATACTCCGGGACGAAAAGGACAAACAAAACGAAGTTTGAACTAAAAAAAATTTACATATATCAAAGTCTAACTGGAAGGAAAAAAAGTCAAAAAATATATATAACTAATGAGGAAAAAAAAGGTAATGGAAAAACAATCAGAACAGGAAAGGAGATGGTAGAAAGATGGAAAGGAAAACAAATCATATAGTTAGAGAACTCTACACAACATACATACAAATTCTTTGGCAATGTTTAAAATAAGTCTGCATGTTCCACTGAAGAGGCAGATAATACTCACAATGAGTGACTAGACAATTCCAAAACTTTTAATGTGAATCTGAGAAGTAAAAATAATGTAACTGTGACCTTTTCAGAAAACCAATTGACAAACAAATTCCAGAAACCAAATAATCTTAAGTGCAAATACACGGTCATCAGAACCATTCAAAGTATCCTGTTACTGTGGCAAATTAATGCAGTTAATGGAATTTACACTGCTTCATGGCCAATGAAAACTCTGTGAAGACTCACATATGACCCATCCTTACTCTAAATTATCATGGGACTATAAAACCAGAGGATACACTTCTTTAAATCCAAGTTATATATTTTGGAACAGGAAAATTTGGTGAAGTCTACGAGTGTGAATATAGGATAAATCTTAAAATGCAGTACCTTACACATTTATACATAAGAGTTTCATTTAATGATAACAGGTCAACTTCGGTGAAGAGATACAGTAACCTTCTTTTATTATGGGAGATGAACCTTTCAATACCACACATTAGAAAACTACAGACAACTTATTCTGCAAATATATCATTTTTTAATTTGGTGATCTATATAAACTCAGATGCACAGACTTGAAAGGTGAATGCACAAACAAGATGCTCGTTTTTATCCCGTAAACTTACATGCCTGCTGCGTATGACATAACCACACATACTTAATTAAATTTGTTACTGGGTGATCTAACATAAACACTGTTAAGACACATTTAATTTTGCTGCATACTATTCAAATTTGTATTGCCTCACATAAAAAGGGTCACACACAACTAAAACATACACACACACTTCACTTGCAGGAATTTTTGTCACAGCATATATTTACCAAAAGGTCAGGAAAAATTTCATGCAGTACACTGGTAATAACTAAATCACTGAGGTGGGCGTAACTGCAAGTTATTCACTTTTAGAACACATATTAATATATGCACAGCTTCCTACACTCATTTTGAAAAAGATCTTGTTCTTGACTTCATACAATTCATTTACATAATCGATGGGTTTGAAGCTTGCATTCCCTTGTCCATCTGTTCACTGAAAGCAATCTGCCTAATAAACACAATCTGCTTGGTATTAAACAATATTTACCAACCTTTTCACCTACGACTGTATTTCCAACATTTGTTTCAATGTATTGCAGTTCACTAGCAGTAATGCGAGGATGCTGAGCCGGTGTGTCAAAAGCAAGCAGCCACCACATCAAGCACCACAGAATACCCACACTTCCAGTCACATAGAAGACAACTCGCCACCCAAAGTGTGCAATCAAGAACCCACACAGTGGGTATGTCAGTCCAATTCCAAAACTGAAACCTGCCACACACACACATATTATAAGAGCGTAGAATAAGCCAAGAAATTTTTATTTCAGCATATATAATTATTCTTTATACGAAATATCTATCCATTCATACATTATCTTCTTTTTCCATACATAGCTACTACAGCTGGTTTGTTGTTGCAGAGTGCATATCTAATTCTAAGATTGGTTTAGCATGAAATGATTTACGGGAAGACTACTGTGGATGACTGGAAGGCATATGTGAAAACAGCTCATGGCCTGGCCAATGTATGTTGTACATTTGCATGTACCTGAAAAACTGGAGGAAAACTCATCACAAATGCCAGAAAGGTTCATCCTGCATTTGCCTATTTTGGCACCTGCTGGATACACACGACATGTTACCATCACTTCAGCCTACTCCAATGACTTTATATTACAACAAATCACTATTGTGTAATCTGAGATAAAAGAAATGACAAAAAATGAAAGGTAAACATCCGTAACAAAAAATATGTGACACATCTCACCCTACAGGGAGATTTTTGAGAGTTCTCTCTCAGGAAAAAAAAGAGTAAAATTCTCTAATGTCAAGTAAGGCTGATCAGTAACATGCAAGTTAATTGCATTGGAAGTGCTGTGCAGAATTATAATATACATGTTCATGAACTCTGTAAAAGGACCAAGTTACTGTAAATATTTCTGGTTTATCCTCACCTTGAAAAGAAGACATGAAGCGACTTCTCTCAATGGCTGGTATCCAATGGCCAACCATTGCATACATAGCTGGCCATGTTAAACCCTGCAAATTTCACAGCAATAACAGCATCCTACTTGATTACACTACTTTAATAACATAGTATACTGGTCATTATGTAACTATTCTTTCTGTAATTTTATACATCAGTCTCAACCTCTTTCTTAAAACAAAATAATCTTCTCAGCAATTTTGCTCTTAATCACAATTCATGTACACATAGCCCTTGTTTTATACCCCATCTGTTTTTATGATTTTCTGATGTAACACCCTTTGCCAGTACACACCACTTCTTAATTTAATTCTACTGCCCTTGGTTGTCTGTGCTCTATTATTCTAACCCCTACCTATTCCATTATTTCTTATGGGAACACCATTTTTTATTTATGCCTTTATGACTTACACCCACTTTTTCAGGAACACAAATATGGCATAAAAAAGGGCTTGGGTATGTCCCTTTGAGTGAGTCACACTTATAACACAGATACAAAATAACAGTTACAATTACAGTTCTTATTTCAAGCCTTAGGGTTTTAGACAGGTGTGGAGAAGACCAGAACTAATTGGCAATATGCATATCCAAAATTACGTTCACTGTTAATTTCATTATGGAATGTTTGATTGTCTTAACATTAAATTCACGTTCCCATATTTTTCACTGAAACAATACATGCCAGAAAAAGGTAAAGAAAATCAATTAGTCAATGCATGTAAATAATTTTAATACACTGCAGACTGTCACTCTAAGAATGCATGCACTTTCCTGTCTAGCAACATAGCAGTCCAATTTAATACCCACCTTCTTCACACTATGCTTACTGTCCCATCTTTTTCACTTCCAGGAACATATTAACTTGAGAAAACAAATAGACAAAAAAAGTATTTTTGTATCAAAAAATACACAACTCTGGTCATCCATTGCTTCTATATGAAAAATGCTGGAAAAATTGTCGAGCACTACATAAACCTAAAACATTAATGGTCAACATGCCACCAGCTGCAATGACAAACCCATAAAATTTGTGGCTGAAGGCCAGATGATGATGTCAGATATGCCTTCCCATAATACAAATTTTTCATATGATTTTTCAGCCCTATTAAAGAACAAGGAAAATTTGTCATCTCTGCTTTATCACCAGTACTGTAAGGACAGTGAAGTGGTGTGATAAGACATATCAAGCTATCAGCATTTACCAGGACCTACAGATACGACTAAGTAACTCTTACAAGTATGGAGTCAACGACACAAATCCTGTTATCAATTTTCTCCGTACATGGCAAACGTAACTAATAAACATATTGTAAAACAAACAAACAAACAAAAAAAAAATTTTACTTTATTTAATGCAACATTAAGGAACAGACAAAAACTAAACAGTAAACCGAGAAATACAGCTATAAATATTGTAAAAAAAGTAGGTCCAATTAAGAATACAGTGGAATTAACAGCTAAGGTTTCTGTTCTTTTTATTTCAATATGGTGCAACATTTCAATGGAATGCAGTGCCCTAATATTCAAGGGTCAATTGGTCCCTGAAATGGTGGGATCTGATTACCCACTCACACAGCACATCCCAGAAGAAGAAATATTTTGCTAAACTGCCACAAAAAACCTAAAAACCCAAATCGACAGTTATTTGGCATTCTGTGTGAAGTAAAAAAAGAACACCTCATATGCAAGCCACGTTTCTCCATCCATGACCTATTATCAGTAACTAAAACTCCTGTCTCATTTCCACAGAATTTGATATAGGGGTTCTGTAAGGAGGTTTTCACTGAAGTGTGTGTTTAACAAATATCAGCTCTGTAACAGTCATATTTTATGTTACGACACATATCTACGCCTGCATATGGGTGAAATTCTGTGTCATCATGTAGTAGACCACCAACACATATCTGTGCTGTGAAGACCTCAGCTCTGAAACACTGCATTTAATCAAATGTGAAGATGTGAAAATCTTTTATACAGGCTACTAATGGAAACATTTGTGACATAACTCACCGACGCAACACCCTGAATAGAGCGCAGAGCAATAACAGCACCATAATGCAAAGGTGCTGCTGAGGGAATAAGCAGAGAGCATAAGGCTGTGATGAGCTGTGAGAAACCAAACACAGCCTTGGTGCCAAAATGCTGTGTCAGTATTCCACCAACAACTTGGGAAAGTATGTAGCACCAATAAAATGATCCCAGGATGGTTGATTGTGTGGTAGCATCCCAATCAAACTCACCTTCTCCCTGCATAAAAGGAACAATAATTATATTCAAGAATGGAGTACATGCAACATGTTATTACAAGGCCATGATGTGATACCATGTTGGTATGCATAAGTACACAATTGTTAAAAAATTTTCATAAACAAAACCTTCACATGTACAGTATATTCCGTGCATACCTTTGGGCTATGGTGATTAGGTATAAAAGGAACTATCTCAACCTTCAGAGTTCATCTTACAAAGAACACTAGTTTACTGTTTGTAAACAAGAGGATCTTCACCAAGCACACGTTTACTCAAATGACTAATAGCCTTTATGTATATGACTGGATATGGTTCTAACCCCCCAGCTATAGATACCTGTATGCTTAACTCATGTCTTCATCAGTGACTATCTATGTTACCTTAGGTAACATTTGCTTGGTAATATTATCAGTCCCCTTCCCCCCCCTTCTTTAGGCACTATCATCTTTGTCAGGTTTCTTGCTTAACTGAATTCTGGAAGTAGTGTATTGGTATTATTTCAAAATTAAACTAAAAAGAGGATGGACAAAGACAGAACAATGTCAAAGAAGGGGAAAAACTAAGCAAATCAGTATCATTCTAACAAGCATGTTAACTGAGGTAAAATAGTTACTCATTGATCATGATGTCAAACAAAAAAATGTCTATGACTGGTGAATGGGTGTAAGGTGTATGAAGCCTACAGGTAATTCTAACAAACTTGTATTATTCCATGTCACACAGTATGTACAGAGTAATGGCTGCGGTAGCTTGAGTTGCCTGTTCTAGCCTTGTTACAAACTTAATGACCTATTTACAACATTTCGAAACCACTTTCAAATACAAATGCACAAGCCATGTCCTGCCAATAATGCAACCTTTCTTAGTGTAAATTATGTTTACCTTTATCTTATAAACAATTATTAAATACAGACACAAACAACATAGCTATTATCATTACCAGACCTTTTAAAATATAACACCTGTAAATGATGCTTATATGTAGGTACCACCTTACATTAGTACTAACACAAAACCCGTTATAATTTAAAAAATCCACCGCCATCATTACTATTGTCTCCACCGTCATCACTGAATATGCATACCATCAACAATGCTAATCCACTTTCTGCAAAACCAAGACTCCAATGCTGACTGAAATAGCACACCTGCCTGGCAGTCCTATCCACTATCACTAACAATGACTTCTATACAAAGACAGAATGGCAACTCCTTGGAGGAAGCTAAAGTCTTAGTTGGCTTAGATGACCACAGTATGCATGCATGTCCTCCTTTTAGCAAAGGAAAACATTCATTAAACACAGTAACATCAACTAATTCATTAATTAGCTTCTGCCTGTCAGTTAATGGCTGATGCAACCTCTGCTGCTCAGGGGAACTGTAAACCAAAAGTTTGTAATGATTTTCATTGTGGTGGGGGAAGAGCCCTGGGAGACTGAAACTCAAGCCCTTGCAACATCAAAGTAATGTCACCTTCTTTAAATTATACAAAATACACTAACAATAACTGCCAATTGCCATTGTCACATGCCAATACAATATCATACAACCTTCGTCATATTATCTGTATCAAGTTCGTCTGTCATATTAGCAGGGTCATAGCAGTACATGGGTGTACTGCTACCATTGGTTGCATAAGGTGAAGGGGGCGGTAGTCGTGCCATGGCTATCATTGCAATGTTGATGTCAGTACGCATCATAAAGCTGACAAGGAATCCCGAGAAGGAGAGAAAGTAGAGCACAGCTCTTGCAGGTACCATGTCTGAAACACAGGATGCCCTCATATTTATGATGTTCCACAACTAGACTGATATTCTGAAAAGGGAATAAACATGTCAGCCTTTCACACATGAGAGTATGTTATATTTGAAATGTAACTGTTATTAACATTAACCTTACAATGCTGTGGAACAGAACAGTTCTGTCAAAATATGTAACATATATGTAAAAAAAAGTAACGTCTTATACACAGTGTGTCACAGAAAAAAAAGAAAATTATATTGATTGATGGATGAATAAAATATTACAATGGGGTCCAGACAATAACAGGCATGTGCATGAAGTTGCAGTTCCTGGAAATGTTCTGCCATGTAGACTGATAAACAGCTGTTGATGCTTCAAAGGAGCACAGTGCCTCCACCAAAAGACTTTAATCTTCACCAACAACACTGTGAGAATCATAAATCAGACACTGACATGACATACTCAAATTCTTCCTGAACTGTGGTAATACACAATATCTGCATGGCCAGTAAATGGTAGGGAAGGCATAGCTTGTTTCTACAGAGCTAGGAGACTGAATTTCATGATCCCCCCCCCATCACAAAATGTGTCACATTACCTGAATAACTGCTGAATATAAAATGAATGTAAAACTGCATTACAAAAAGCATGTAACGAAGTCACACATTGGAATGATGACAAAACTTATAGCACTATGATAATTAATGCCTGTATTATTACACAGAATGGTGCATGGAATGTGTGCCAACCTTCCGGGCATTAATGTATGTGTCACCCTGACATGCTACACATCACCATACATCCAATTATCAACCACTACGAGCATTTTAATGTATGTACATCGCTGTAACTGAAAATTTTACACTATGCGTTTCATCACACTCTGCAACATGGGGAGGAACTTAGGTGACAGAAAATTGCACAAAATAAACACATTACAAATTTTTTGCCTTTCAGATAATTTCATCACTTCCCCTTACATGATCAAATGATCTGCATTGTATTCTGCAATAGTGCTTGTTTGCAAATTTTTGCTAGTAGTCCATGTCCTTTGTGCTGCCCCCACAAGAAATATTCAAGGGGAAGAAGTCCTGGTGGGCCAAAATGGCCAAACATGCAATTAGGATAATGGCATTTACAGCATTCTGTTACTTGTCAGCCAACATGCTGCAGTCACATTGTCAATTGACCTTGTAGTGCCATGTGTACAAATACCATGCAGGAGTAGTGTGGGGTACAATGAAGTGATAATTACCAGAGATGGAAGAAAGAATGAAGTCATTTCATAAGTGGTACCATACAGTATCTTCACAAATCAAAATGCCCAGAGTGATGTAAAGACTGATGATCTTACGTATGGTGATATGATACTTTTTACTCAAAATGACTCATATGTAACATCTTGAAGTTTGGCACACATTGTGAACAACATTGTGTGCACATTTTCAGCACTTCAACAATCATAATAAAATAAAATAATTAAATATATTCATAATTTTAAGATTGCTTACTGTCAGGTAAACTGTCCTATCAAGTCAAAAGTAAGGGAGACTTCCTAGGAAATTTTGCTAGATCAAACAAAGAAAAGAGAGATGAACAGATAATCCTGTAAAAAAACATGATCAGGTAAAATTTTAACATAACTCTTGTAGTCAAAATAATGTAAAGGATCCCACAATGTCATGTAACATGTAAAGTGAATACAAACTTTGCTTAAGTTATTTGTCTAACAACTGTCATTGTACTACAAACAGATGTGTCATCCTACTACATACCATAATAGTGAGTAATGCACTGTTTAATCAGCTTAATACATACAAAACTTAACAGAAGAAGAAAAATGTACTTCCTTCAATTATCTCTGTGCAAAAAGCACATTCTGTGTGAAAAAATCCAGACAGGACTAAACATTAAGAGTTTTTTTATATCACACAGAACTACATCATAACCTAGATGGCCATAATTCAAAGGCCTCCCTCACTTTGGTCAATGCTTGCATATGGGGCAAGATTAGTGGAAAATTAAATTACAACCTATCAATACAGATCAACATACACCAGGAAGTTATTTACAATTCACAGAAGGAATTTCAAGAATGGTCCCTAAATACAAGTATAAAGAGATTATGCTTTGTAATACCTGTAATTTATGCTTAGAAAGATGATAATATTGAGTTCAATCTGTATTTATGGTACAAATAAATGCAAAGCCTAACAAATCAATGACATGCACTTCAAAAATTCTTAGCCTGAATTCTAAAGATTAACACTGCACAGAACACATCTGGTGAAGAGTCGCATTCGGAAGGCACCAGTTGCAAGGCACAAAGACTATGTATCTGACACTACACTTCAATCTTTCCATGCAGATGCCAAGATAGTGCAACTTGAAATAGGCCATGACTATTTCCTCTCCAATCCCTTCCAGATCCCTATAAATAATCATCCTCTCATCTCTCTCCATGTTTGCCAACTCCTGCAGTTCATGTTTCGAAACCTGAAACTTCTGCACTGAATATTCTTCTACACAAGCAACCATCCAAGCCAGGAGGTGGGATAGCTCAGTCATTACAGAAACTAGCCTATGGGATGAATGACAAGAGACCTGACTGGGTTTCAATTCTTTACAGTGGCAGACAACTTTCTCTTCTCCACTGCATCCAAACTGGCCCTGGAAACCACCCAGACTCCCGCCTAATTGGCACGGAGGGGGGGCCTAATGCCAAAAAGGTAAAACAGAAAACGTAACTGACCACTCAACTGCGTCTAGTGCAGGGGTTGAAAATGCACATCATTAAAGGATTATGGGCTCAATTACATACAACGGTAACTTTACTTTAACCACCAACAGATAGTTGCATAGTATCTTACATCTCGGGTATCATAATCAGTGTTTTATATTTGCAATTTTTTCATGTAAATACTGCAGAAAATGGATCTTCCGAATTTTGTAGCAAAAAAAAAAAATTGTTACAAATACACATCTATGCAGTAGTACCTCCCATTGGACTGACATCCTGAGAATATTGTACAGTAAAGCAGGAGACCATTTTTATGGTTGGGGTTTATGGGCTTGAATCCTCTCAGAATTGTTATCAGACCACAAGAAATACAAATTATTGAAGAAAATTTAGTTTTTAAAGGAAAATATGATGGCCAAAAGACCAATAATTACATGAATGAAATTCTTAATGTATGATTCCATATCAGTAAATGTATATTTGTGACAAGAAATTTTCCAAACTCGTTGCAACAAGAACTGCTCGACATACTTCTATCACTCTCTGAAGGGACATGTTGGTTATATCTTGAAAATTGTTTTATATATATATATATATATATCAAGATTGATACAGGACAGCAATAAATGACCCAGTATGCCTACCAGTGCATAGTAAGACCACAAAACCTGGTGAAATGTTTGAACAAAATTTTTCTTTTTCAAGCACGATAAAAGTCCTCTTTCTGCTTCTAATATTCTGTATGCACAACACAGCAGGATATCTCTTTTTTTTTTTTTTTTTGCTCTGGACTGTACAAGACCAAGGAAGCAAGTAGAATGAACTCTCTTCTATAGTTTGCAAAATGGATTTCACACCTGAATTTAGGGACTTCTTAATTTCCAAGTGAATCTGCTTAAAGTGTATGAAAATGGTAGATTATAAGAAGCATAATGCATATTTAAAAGGCTGTTTATTCCACAACTAGCAGCAGGCCATTTAAATGCTCATACATGGTGTTCATTCTCAGTTTCCTGTGGTACCACTACACTGGCAGAACTGTTTAATGGCATTCTTCCAAACAAATACCTCCAGCAAGAAATGACAACACAGAAGTGAGGTTGCGGTAGTTCGAACACACCACTTAAAAAAAAAAATCACTTAACTTAAAGTAACTAGTTTTAATATACTTGTCTGGAGAAAACAGTATCACATATAATTTTCCATTAAGACAAGTCATTTGTTTTCCTTCATTTTGCTGTATTTCTTAGCTTTGTGGTTCAGATTACAGCAACTCCACTGTTGTACTTATAAGTATTCACCTTGGCTTTTTCAATTTCTCATTGTATCTAAAAAACAAATGTTTTAACCCATTCACTGCTTCAATGCCATATCAGCATGGCAATGGCCATGTCCTACTGTGTGTTAACCAAACACACTGAAATGTTAACAGACAATTATAGCTCAACATACCTTTCAGCATTGGTGCACTGCACATGTCTGCACCCAGCAGTCTGAAATTTCTCATCATTTATAATTACGGATGAACTATTTTGACCTTAAATAATTAGGAATAACGGAAGTATGCAATCTGTATACAACTGAAATGAACATGACATACGTGCGTACAAGCCCCCAAAGCCTAATGGAGTTTTGCAGTTGTGCAAAAGAAAAATGCTCTTTTACATTTTGTGAAACATTTTCCTAATATACTATGATGACAAAATAATGATATAATTGTAATTTAATTGCAAAACACCCACTCTTTAAGATCACAGTCTTTAAGAATGTGATGACACATAGTGCAAAAGACATGAAACAAATGCTGGCATATCCTTTTACCAAGCTACACAGCGAAAACACCCAACAAGACCCTAACCTTAACATTCGGCACCCTGAAAATCTTGAATATCATTACCACAAAAGTATATCTCGTACTCCAACACAGCACTTTGTTATTTAATGGACGAGCAATGAAAGGGTTAACAAGTTTCCTAACTTCCTACAAGATGCATAAATTTTTAGAAAGTAGCCAAGGTATACTATCCTAACATTTAAGTTGAGAGAACTCACTTTTCTTGTTTGATTCAACTTTATAAGCGGGGAGCCTGCAGACATGACGTTTGCAACTCTTGAACATGGTCGGCTGGACTGTCTGCCTCCTCCCATCGCAAGTTGGGAGAACTCATTTCTACGAGTCTTCTTCCCTTATAATTTGGCTCATGGGCGTCCGCAGGCGGGGGCAAGGGAGCCACGTGCCCTCCCCACTGGACTTATGGTCTAGCACTAAATAAAAACGTTCCTTTTTCAGTCTGAGCTAAATTTACTGTATTTACTAAGTAAGTAAGACACGGACTCAAAACACAGTATGTCCGGCAGACGGAAACAAAATTTAAAATACAGTCACTTATAATATCTGATAAAGAATACAACTGCACTAATGCCCTTTCCCTGGCCTTTATTTTCTGCGGACGTCCTTGATTTGGCACTTGTGTGTCCCACATAGATCTTTACTTACCTTGAACTCGCCGGAATGAGCATGCAGTATACCGTTTGGAAATCACAGGTTCGTCACCCAACCTGCAATCAGATAAAACTGACACTTTAAATCCAAGACTTCCAAACACCACGTTCATACACATGACAGGCCAAAAAGAAAAGCTCTAGCAATGACATGGGTCCAGTTGCCATTCTACTCTTTTATAGCTGTATTTCACTAACTTGTGAAACACATTTCACAGATCAATTTACAACATTAAATCTTAAGAATTGTGTCTACAACCTGAATAAGCAAAGCTGCCTAGTTTATAATGAGGGACGACAGGGATGATGGATATACGGATCGGTATGCTGGACGCTGAAATAAGCACAAACTGAAAGGAACTGGGTAGACAAAGATACATAGAAGAATCTACAAATGAATGAACAAACAAACAAACATACACAAAATCAGAGGTGCAGTGGTACGAATAAAAAGGAAGAGAAGAATGCAGATGCTAAAACAACACGCTTTCTGAACACCAAATTTAAAATGCAGGTGGTATGGTATGAAAACACACAGATCGTGAAAAATTTGTAACGGGATAAAAGGAAGAAATTTGATGGGAAGATTGGCACGATTAACAAGACTGTAAAACATGGACAGAAAAAAATGGGCAATTGGGAAAAACCAATGAAAGAGTAGAAATGTCCTGACAGTATCTATTAAGATTAATCAAAAAGCAAAGTTAATTTGGCTGTAGAGGTGCTGCAATCGATGCATAAGTGGCTGTCTCAATAACCAAATACTCGGAACTGTCGCGACGGGTCAGTGTCAGGTTTAGTTAGTGTTCTGTTGGTTTACAAATCTTTTTTTAAAGACGACGCCGTTGTAGAAAAGCGGGCTACGAACGGTTTTATGGGGGTCAAAAGGCGTTGGAACATTTAAAATTACTTGAAAAATCTTAGCGCATAGCAACTAGGGCAGAGGTTTGCTGTCCAAGAGGGCTGTTTTTCTCCACGATAACGCGCATACGCATTCCGCAGTAGGGGCCGCTGAAGCAACTGGGCAGAGCAGTTGAAATTTGAACTTCTCTCACCCACCCCACCCCCAGAGTCCGGATCTAGCTCCATCGGATTATGACATGTTTGGACCATTAAAAGAACTCATTCATGGTTGTTTTGACAGTGATGATAAAGGTTATGGACGCAGTGCATACGTGGCTTCGATCACATCCCGAAACCTTCTTCGCAGATGGGATTAGACGACTTGTAAACAGCTACACAATAGCCTTTGAAAAGTAGGGATGATTGTGCTTAGAAATGATACACCTTCTACATTTGTCACAAACTGCTGTAAACGAATTAATAAAGTCACTTTACTTTTGACTCTGACTTGTACAACCGTATGGTTGAGGCAAGAGATTACTACCTCTGAGCTTCCTCCATGATTTTGCCGTCTGTTGCAAAAGGGGTGTGGATGTAACGATCAGGTTTTTCTTCCTGTGTTTCTGTAGCCTTCAATAAGGAAAACGCAGCTCCTGGGAATGGTGTTGTGTCCCCTGCAAGGTAAGAAAACAATATTAATAACGTACAAGTAGCACGGACTGTCTGGTGGTGAAGAGAAAATATTTATTTATATAAACTCGAACTCAGTTGTAACGTCATCGATGGGACCGAGTAAATTGTGTCGTTACAAACGAGTGTCGCTCTAAGTGATGCTTGTGGTAAAAGTTAAGGACAAATATTTCAAGGAAAAATACAGGCCTGCAGGCATACTGTTTAATGTTAACGCTATGATCTACTTCAAATTTAAATTAAATTACAATTTAGAAATAATAAACATTACTCTTCTATAATTGTAGATTTCCACAGAGGTTTTCGCTAAAAACAATCATCATAATCATCATCCGCCACGAGTTAGGCCTTGAGAAACCTGTTTCGGTCTCGTCTAATAATCTCTTCAAAGGTCTTCCAACTCATCCTCGTCCATTTGGTCTATAATTCATCATTCCTTTTGGCAGAACACGCCTGTCCGGAGGCTGAAGGGTGGCAATCCCACGACTGGAATAAGTAGCGGTAGGCTAGTAACCTGCCCTACGAATAACTAAAAATTAAAATTTAGGAAGAAAATATCACGAGAAGAGGACCGCTCACTCGGACATTGTAACTTCTTTCTTGCTTAAACCATTTACGCAGCGCCTCATCGACGTCGCTTCGTAAAGGCTTCCGAAGTCGCTTATCTTGATCCGTTCTGTTCAAACGCACTAATAATTTTGGTTGTTTTTCGAAATGGGATTAATCGTGGAATTTACGAAACCAAATTTCCGACATGCGTCCGCCCCCATTTTTTTTTATCTTCCAGTTATCCCTTTCTTAAACACCCCCCCCCCCCCCCCCCCCCCCCCCCCCCCCATTTCTCTTTTTTCTCTAGCTATCTTTTATTTTCTTTCCCACACCTACCCCTCTCAT
>Ga0123355_10006634_pt1 | contig 17186 bp, 6 predicted proteins | sample TergutEmb28metaG_3_FD_89872 | JGI IMG/M metagenome (GOLD analysis project Ga0123355, IMG submission 89872) | Embiratermes neotenicus P1 segment gut microbial communities from Petit-Saut dam, French Guiana - Emb289 P1 | ecosystem: Host-associated > Arthropoda: Insects > Digestive system > Gut ...
AAGAAGAAGAAGAAGAAGAAGAAGAAGAAGAACTCTTCTTTTCTTACGTAGGAAAATCGAACAGGATCCAATTCGGACCGTAGAGGAAATGACGCAAATCACATACTCATTCACCGTCAATTCGTACATGAAAATTACTATAATTTAAATGGCTTTTTTATTTTAGCATTTCTACTGTGCTTCAGTATTATTTGTATAATGGACCAACAAACGCACAATTGATACACTTACACTGTATTACACTTCCCCTACATGTAGAGGAAGTGTAATACAGAGCAGTATAATGAATTGTGTATCAGTTGTGCATTTGTTGGTTCATTATACAAAAAATTAAATAGCGCTGTTTTCAGGACCCAGATCTTGCAGTGTACTTTACCGAAACAATTGTTTTGTGTAGCATAAAATTTTATTGTTATCTATTAAACTAAAATTTCTATGAAAAATGAAATATTAGATTAACATTTATTTTAAAGTTATAAGCTCACAAAACAGTAAATTATTTCTTAATATATTTTATAAGTTGATTCACAATGTAAAATAATGCCCCTATGATATGTAAAAATAATATAAACTGCTATATTTTGGGAACATCTGCTGTACGTCTTGAATGCTAACCCGCAACACAAAGGTGTCAGAGAAGTTGACGTGTTGGTGAGGCGCTGATACTGAGGCAAAGTACACCTACCGTTCACTGAACACTAAATCAGTTACAAAAAATTAAGAATTCTCTATAAGAAAATAGGAAATGTCTTACGGAGTTACGCGGCTGTCGATCTGCTTGTCACTCTTAAATTTATGAGCAGGATTCTTAGTTGATATTCCTAACAGAACTGCAGCGAAGCCAACGTTAAGTATCGGTAGCGGTTAGAAGGCTGGGTGAATGGTAAGGACGTCACTTTAAAGCACAATAATTACTATACCGTTGCAGATGCTTCTACTGCCCGCAGAACGTTTTGTGCTTTTTCTGTGATTCTCAAAAGAAACATACCTCTTATTTACCTGTTAATTACCTCAACACTTTTAAATGATTGGTCCTTACATTGGGGATACAGTATTCTTTGTGCTGTTCACATGAGTCAAAAATTAATTTCCCTACATACCATCACAATACGTCTCCGAATTCTCAGTTCATCGTTCATTAAGGAATCAAATTTACCCTCGCTATCTGAAGTGGCTGTTTTTCACCATTCCAATGTCATTTTCATGCTAATCATGACAGAAGAACAAGCGGACGAAACCTGAAAACCTAATAAAGGATGTTATTTCCCACCTCCTTCCATAAATAAAGTGTCTCTCATCTCCCTTTCACTCTTCAAGTTCTTAACGCCTTAAGCAAACATATTGCAGCACAAATGTAGGAATTAACCGTTTGAAGCCTACTGGTTACGTGATACACAAACAAGTTTAACATTCAAGAATCGTACGCTTTCCCCACAGTGTATTTATGTTTTGTATTTATCTGAGAACAAACAGCGACTTGTGCCACTTACATCATAAACTGATTGGATTTTATAACCGAGATGAAAAGTGTTTACTGAGCGGTACGAACAGGGTCTTTAACTAAAGCAGTCCGTGCTTCTTCTTTAAAGGGTTGATATTGATATAGAACATTTGATGTTACACTTTGTCGAATCTTAAGTCTAAATTAAAGATGAGTAAAGAAAATTTGGCATTTTTTTCTCTCAGAGAGTTAATTTTACTTGTCGCTTAAGAGGTTACGAAACATGGAAGTTTTCTTCGGAATTCAAAACGTTAGACGTATTCTCAATGTTCCTAATCTGCTAAGGGGAGGCAAATACAGATACGTACCTAAGTAACACAGATATCACAGGGAAATCACTAAGATCTACATAGACCCACCTACCTACCTACCTACATACGTACATACATATATACAAATATGCATTTCTTTTCTTGTGGCACTTCCTTCCGTTTAGGGGTCACGGTCTCCCATTACCGGGATTCGCGATCATACTCACTGGACATACCACAATAGGTAGGAATCCTCTGGACGAGCGATCAGCCCGAAGCAGAGATCTCTACCTGGCAATACACAGTACTCAAAAGACAAAGTCATGCCACCGGCGGGATTGGAACCCGCAGTCCCAGCAAGCAAACGGCTGCAGACCCACGCCTTAGGCCGTGCGGCCACTGGAATCGGTACATACATACTGCATACGTACGTGCTTACATACATAATACATACATACATATATGCAAACACACATACATACATGTGCACATGTACACACACAATACACCCACAGCCGCGCACACATAGATGCTGCAACCAGATTTACGGATCACAATAAATGTCGTCGGTTCACATTCAGAACACACTAAATATGCTGGAAAATACTTTGATCGCTAAAGTTGAAGGAAAAAGGCTGCTTCTAAGACATAGAACTAGATGTTAAAATAATACTGAAGTTCATGTTCAAGGAGTAATTTGATACAATATTGACTTGATTTATCTGGCTACGAATAGGGACAAGCAGCAAATACCTGTGAAAAAAAAAGGAACTTTCGGTTCTTATACGAAGTGGAGAATTTCTTGACGCGGGTTTTTCAGAGACTGTACTTCGTGCAGTTATTTAACACTATTGAACGTGTAGTGGTTACGCTGTCACTACGGCTCAAGATTTGATGGTATATTTATAACCTTTAAAATGAAAAATATGATAGGAATTTTCTGTCCGCTGCTCTTCGAATACAAGAAAGAGCACTGCTTTGTTTGAATGTTACCAAACTTGGCCCATTTGTCCTAGTAAGGGTTATATTAAGATGACATGCCTATGGAGCACTGGTGCAACGATAGTGACAGAGGAAGAAGAACATACTTAAAAAAACCTGTCCCCGTTCCACAATTTCTACCAAAAGTCTCACAGGGACTGGCCCCGGACCGAACCGAGGCCGGAGTAATGTTAAAGACTATGATCAATCTGCATTATACACATAAGTTCAGATCGCATCTCACACACAACACAGTGTCCATCCGTTATAAAAACCAATACCTTAACGTTATACACGAGAATAAATTATTTTGTATGTTTTGTACATGTTGTAAAATTCTAATTTGTCTCTTGTGTTTTGTTGCTACTTTTAAGTTGTCTTTTGTGTAATTGTTGTTGGTTGACCGTGTGTATTGTTGTAGTTGTCTTGTATGTGTTGTTATCTTATGTGTATTTGTTGTACTGTGTGGGCATTGCTGTTTTCACTTTAGATGCCGGAATGCTGGCTAGAAGTCAGTATCCGGAAGGTCCTGCGACCGGCCACCTCGACACAGGTTTTTCTTGGTTTCCCTGTGCCTAAAAGCAATGCTGAGATGGTTCCCAATATTCCAAGTTGCCACTACATGCTTCTCACGTAGCCCTCCCGACTTAAATGTAGTAATAACCAATTTCATAAGCAGGAAAGAGATAAATTAAAAGCTGAAATATTACGGTCAGAAAACTGGCCCGTAAGCAAAGATATTATACACCAAAATTTTTAACAAGTTTGTGGACAGCATACACCTTGAAAATTCATAAAATATAAAATAACATGCAAAAGAGACATAAACTTGTGTATATAGTAAGTAAGCAATCTTAGAAAACAAGGAACTATGTAAGCCAACAAAGCATGTAGTATTACTTATAGTAATGGAGCATGAATAATAAATTTAAAAAAAACAATTTCATATTTTGTTTACGTGTAAAATAACCACTACCACCGGGTAACAACCCAATTGCAGTAAATAATAATAATAATAATAATAATAATTATTATTATTATTATTATTATTATTAGAATCATAAAACTCAAGTAAATACACAGTGTGAATAAAATTCAGAGCTATCAGCGTTAAGACTTTCTGTATACATACTAAAGAACCGATCGAAAGTCTGAGCTTCAGTAACATCAGTATGATGTACAAATGTATCAACGTTTTACAATAGATAAATGTATGACATTAAACTTCAGTGGTTTACTCGCTGTTACTGGTGTACCTGTGCTATTGATCACGTTTTCTCGGTTGTAAATACGGCGGTAGCGTGGAATTCAGATTTATAGTCACAAGTTTATGTCTCATTGCTCTCATCTGGTCACATTTTCTCGAATTGATCAACGCTTACAAACAAAGAACTCTAAAATCACAAGTTATGTTACTGACGTTTGAAAGAAATTTTCAATTCATGCACAAACATTTTGAAATTACGTTGGATTGTACATACAAAAGCAGACATTTAGCTTATTGCCTGTCATAATTTCACGTCTGAAATATGCCTGTCTACCTACTGCCTGTTTCAAGCACAATTAAAAGGCATGTGTGTTTTAGTGCTTTGTGGCCAGAGGAAGGCATAGATCAAACAACTGCTTCTAATTGGTTTTAATTTTGAAAACGCGATTAGGGGACACAAGCTGGTTGGCTCTGTTTCAAAAAGACTTTTAAGTCACAGAAGCGTGGAGTTGCTTCCCTGTACTTGAGGGTGCCAAGTTACAATTTTCATGTCTTTTCCCAAAACAAGACTGTTCTATAAGAATTAACAATGCAAGGTTATAAAACGAACAATTTTAAAGAATTTGTGTGTAATTCCTCTACTTGTGAGAAGATATGTCATACATAAAACGCTTAATAAACTTACAATTTTTCGATTTAAAACGGATTAGAATTACCGTTTGGGGCAACATGGGTTGTGTCATTACACTCTCATTATACTGAAAGTATGAAATCTGGAAAAACGAGTGCAAAAAGAAACAATCCACATTTTTCCATTAAGTTTTACTTCCCATACTTTCTAAACAAAATTTGTTTTTCCAGATTTAAAGTAAACTCAAGAACGACCCTGCGGAGTCTTTCCACAAGCCAGACGATCAACGCGCACTACACCCAAGAATTCCATTCTTTTGTGTTCTCGCACATCCAACCGACTCTTCTCTTTTCTAGACGAATAAGAAACGTAGAATACGCGTATGTAATCGGCTGAGATCTCAACCGTCCGCATGAAAAATGCATTCGAACAACATCTGCATTTTCCTTGTAAATGGCACGAAATGGTAATGACCACAAGATCGGTCGAAACATGTAGCGAATTGCCGACTATATGCCATAGAAAAGAATTATATGTTATGTTAGCCGACTGTATTCTATTAATTATTTATCTAACGGGAAGCATAACATCAAAGTTTGTTACATTTGCAAAGATGTCGAAACTAATAATAGCAAAAATTATATTCTTTAAAATGTAATCTTCTTTAAGCGTATGTATCTAAACAAATAGAAGAGGGCATAATTTAAATTAAAGTAATTGATTAGATGGTCAAGAATTTCCCCATCTTGTACGTAAGCTGACGATTCGTTGTTTTGTTCATAACAAATGTCTGCTCCATCAAAGTAGTTAGTTGGTCTTCATGTTTGCACCTTGCATCAATGATAATTAAACACTTTATTATCCAACTAATGCACAAATATATAATTCGTAGATACAATTAAAATTATAAAATATTTAAAAGTGCTCCAACATGTTTCGGATCACAGAGGATCCATCATCCGGGAGCTTTGTACAGTGCTTGGCTAAAATTACAAAAATTGTTCTATCGTTTCCGTTGATATGGACATGGTCGGTGTTATGGCAGCATATTCTGACCCGCTGTGCGTGTGTGTACTTCACTGCATATGAAGGCGCAGTAGTGCCTTCTTATACAGTGAACTACACACACGTATAACGGGGTAAGTCCTATGTTATACTTCTATTATATCTTGTTCTTTCCATTTCATGTTTTTGGATGTTAATCTTCTAAAACAGACCGCCCTTGTTTTATCTAATTACAGTCACAATATGCTGCCATAACACCGACAACGTCCGTGTCAACGGACACGAAAGAACCATTTTTGTAATTTTAGCCAAGCACTGCACAAGGCTCCCTGATGTTGGATCCTCTGTGATCCGAAACATGTTGGAGCACTTTTAAATATTTTATAGTTTTAACTGTATCTACGAATTATATATTTTTGCATTAGTTGGATAATAAAGTGTTTAGTTAGTTGGTGTTTAATCACCGAAATTTAACTACAGGTGGAAAGACGTTTTAAGAATATTTTGCTAACTGCCGACCTGCGGTAATGAAAAATATTTTTGTTCCAGGCGTGGCTTGATTACAAGCTTAAGTGGGACCCTAAGGAATATGGTGGAGTGGAAATGCTACATGTGCCCTCTGACCACATCTGGAGGCCAGACATAGTGCTCTACAATAAGTGAGTCGAAACAAAGCATGGCAAGTCAGTACAAAGAAAGGTAGACTATAACGTGGATGGACATAAATTGTATTAACGTGCATCTGTATAGGTCGTATCTTGCATCAGGCAGTTCAGAAACTGATCGAATTCCTGATTTGGAAAAAAGAGTTTATAGGCGTCGAAAGAATGGACTCAAGCGGGCACACGTCTCGACTGTTATTCAGGAAGTATCCAGTTCGAAATAAGACATAACCAATTAGTTATGCTTCATAAATATACACAAACACTTCTTCACATTCTGACATATTTTGGCCCATTAGTCATCACTAGGAATGACAATAATATCACGGGAATACCATTTCATGAAAAACCAGCAGGAAGTAAATAAAATAAAATTAATGTATACATAAATCTTCCCAATAATTGCAAAGCATAAAATAATTGTATTTCATAATTAAAATATGTTGTTCAGATGAACGAATTATATGTGCAGTGTTTAAATCATTTCAAACAACAGAAAGGACTTTATTTCATGAGTGAAAAGCAATGTGAAAGAAAGGAAAGGAATATTTCACACACATCCGAAAGAGTCCTACTAATACAAACTTAGAACAAGCTTATAGCTTTAATTTCAATACTTTAACCTATAACGTTATCTTCAAAGAGATCTTCGCAGAAACATTCTTAAAATGTATGCTATTTTAAAATATTTGGAAAAACTAAACTGTCAACAACGCAAGTCACAAGTTACGCTACCAATAGAGAATGTAAATACAGTTACAAATTGTAGATAATATGTATGTGAGGTCTCACAGGAAATATATATGTAATATTGATATACGAGGCGTGTTCAAAAAGGGACCGAACTTTTTAAATAGCGCGCCAACCAGTACAGGGAGCGCGCTGCGGCTACTGAGCGCACCTATCGTCAGGTTTTGACAACAAACTGCCATTTGTCCCGTTTCGCTATGCGTATTAGTTGTCGAACTACATCCGCTGAACTGAGTCCATGCCCAAGCTGATCGTCGGATTAGTGACAAAGTGACAATGAATGAGCTTGAAGAACAACATATGTGTGTTAAATTTTGCAACAAACTTGGTAAACATTTTGCACAGACATTTCAGTTGCTTAACCAAGCATATGGGGAGGACTGTATGAACCGAAAGCAGTGCTATGAGCCATTAAATCTTATTAAAGAGGGCAGAATGTCGATCGGTGAAGATCCCAGGCCTGGACGACCTTCCGCATCAACAAACGACGACCATATCGAGAGATTTCGTGCTATGATTCGTGAAAATAGTCGTTTATCTGTCCGAGAATTTGTTGACGAAGGGGGCATCAGCATAGGATCTTGCCATCAAATTTTTAATGAAAAAATTCAGATGCGTCGCTTCAGTTCAAAATTTGTGCTTACTTGTATTGCTTGTATTGCTTATTTTCAAGACCCTTTAAATAAATAAATATATATATATATATATATAAATAGCCTGGTGACTGCCCGATAGGGCCAAAATATGTAACACGTTTGTAACTAGCTATTGTTACACAAGGAATATAGATGTGATTTAAGAAGTCTTTACTAAATTTCAATTGTTTGAAAACACGATACAATGTCGTTGTTAAGCAAAACCGATTGGTCTTACTTTTACTCCATACAACAAGACAAGCTTCCAAAGTTGAGCATTAAGTGACAGCGGTACTGGCAACTATTTAAGTGTCTATGTGAAGGCATTATCCCTTGAAGTCACAAATTTCCATTCAGACGAGGTTCTTAAAATATATATATATATATATATTTTTTTTTCTCAGCGCTGATGGCAATTTCGAAGTCACACTAGCAACGAAAGCGACACTTAACTACACAGGTCGAGTGGAATGGAAGCCGCCGGCAATCTATAAGTCGTCGTGTGAGATCGACGTCGAGTATTTCCCGTTCGACGAACAGACATGCGTCATGAAGTTTGGATCTTGGACCTACGATGGTTTTCAGGTAAAGAAAAATGAAGGAAAGTGTAAAGATAAAGGATTAGTAGAGAAATATTTCCGCTGTCTGTGTGTCTAGTCACGTAATTTTGCCTTTGAATATATGGACGGAATTTTAATTGTGGACTAAAAGACCTTACACAGCACCACTTCATGCAGATCTGTATAAGTATGTTTCAAAACTTATTAATGTAATATGGTATATCACAAATGATTATTTGCCTCTTTATTTATTCTTTCTTTCTGTTTCATTATTTTCCTTCCCTTGCTTCTTAAACTTTTTATATTTCTTCCTCTAATTCTTTTCCTTTTCCCTGGTTTTTCTTATGTTTGTCTCTCTTACTGACCTCCTTTATCATTTGATCATTAGAAATTGTATTATCTCCATCTTTCAATCTTCATCCACAAAAAAATGGATAGCAGAGCTACAAATTTCAATGCAGAGAAAACTTTAACAACCCTTCAGTAGGCACTCTTCTTGCCGGATACTGGGAGTAAAATGAAAGATTATTCAGGACGGGGCGCCTTCTCTTCCAAAAGACCAGGAGTCAAATAAAGACAGCAGACGGATCCTATTACGGTGGATTTACTTAAAAGCATCCTTTCCACAATATTGCTTTGATTTCACACAGATTGTAGCCTAGTAAACAAAACCATTTTATGGAAATGCTGCTAAATTATGGCTGATACCTCATTCAAACAGATCACTTTCTTCCCAAAAGCAGTGATATGGTGAATATTTTATTAGCAGATCTAAATCAAAATTTATTAATATGATCTACTTCTTTAATTCTTCTTTTAGTTCTAACAAAGAATCTGGAATGGTGCTAAAGTTTTGCTCTTCCAAATATATACAAAAATCAATCCAATTCTCAAGCCAACAACCAACGGTTCTTATCCCCAGTGCCGTACATTACCATATTACACCTGTATAGCTTCGAAAAAGCCAAATTCTAATGTTTGCCTCGCATTTTACTGTATTTGTTTCATGATGAATAATACAAACAAAACTGGCTATTTATTTCGAACAATAACTTTGTCCTGTACATAAGTGGAAATAATAAATACGGCAGTAGCATATTTTCAGCAGGTTTATTGTGTAAATATCACGTTTGTATTTATTAAAACACGTCATTGAATGTCCCAATTCTCTAAAACAAAATCGATGGTACACTTGGGATTTCAATGGCTCTGGAATCGAATATCAAGCAACTGAGTGGCACAAAATATTAACGCAAGTTTGCGAGGCACCTAAAAATGTCCACAGAAATGTGTAAAGCTTCAACGATGTAAGCAGCCAATAAGATGCAACAATTTTCATTTATTGATCTATTTGAATCTGCTCTACATGTTTCGGGCGACAAAATCGCCCATCTTCAGGAGCACTTGTTACTGTATATACAGCTTTGTTACAATGCACCGATATTGCTGCCGACCGGTCGGCAGCAAAATGAGTGCATTGTACCAAAGCTGAATGTGCAGTAAAAAGTGCTCCTGAAGATGGGCGATTTTGTCGTCCGAAACATATAGAGATGATTCAAATAGATCAATAAAAATATCAATAAACGAAAATTGTTGCATCTTGTTGGTTGCTTACATCGTTGTTCTAATGATGCACGGTCTCACAAACGTCAAAAGTGTAAAGTTTCGTCCACACTAACCCGAACAATGTTGGCAAAATAAGCATTTGATGTCATCAACGTCACTAGCAGCGCAAAGTTCTACCAATTTCACGTAAGGAGACAGCTTTTTCATCAGAGTTTTGAACTAACTGAGATTTAGGTGTGAGCAGAGGCACTTTCAGTGACCACAAAGAATTCGTTTGCTATCTGGCTTACTCAGATCATAGAAGTAATGAGACTGTTTATGACGTATTAACATTAAATGTTACAGCTGAAAGACACAGACCCTTGTTAAAAAATAGGAGCTAACGGAATACTAAAAACGTTCATAAAATTAGTAAACTGTATTTTTAAAATTCTGGTTAATATATTGGATCCAAAAATTACCAGAATTGAAGAAAAATTTAGAAATATGTGTTTTTATATTTTCTCAGCCAACAGAATTGTCGCATCCCATTTACATGGTGCCTAATTAAAGAAAAAACAATTATAATGTTTAATGTTTAAAGATTAGATCTAGTAAATGAAGCCAGGTTATCTCCGTTGGTTTAGTGATTGTGCTGGCGGATGGAAGAAATGGTGTTTGATTTCCGACAAGGGAAAATGTTTCTCTTTTTTAAAAGGTCCAGAGTGACACTGGAGTCCACGTAGCTTCATATTCAAAGGGTACTGTAGAGCACTTACACAGGGGCAAGGCGGCCGCGGTGAGAATTCGACCACTCACGTCCCTCTGGTACCAAGGCTATGAATGGAGCTGTAATTATACTCCCCTTAATACGCCCATACGACATGAAAAAAGACCAAACTTCCTTTAGATTTATTATAATTTGCCTAAATCTTCTTCACAGAGGATTATGATTATGAAATCTTGCAGCAAAGTTTTGGGAGATTTCTTACTCTACGAGCGACAGTTTCACCCAAACTTTTCCAATATCAGTTTCAGTTTTTTCTCTTTTACGTTTTTCATTACTTTAAAAGCATCTTTGCTTCGATATCTTTGTTTTACCTATCTTGTAAGGCTTCCTGCTTTTTTCCACATTAAAACTAGCTTTTTAGTTTGACGTTGTAGCCTCAATTCTGCTTTCTGAAATTGGTGGATGAATAAGAAGCCTAAAGTTATACGTGTAGATTCGTTGCTTACTTTTCGAAATCTTATTCCGCTTGTCTTGTCACTTTTGGTGGAGAGGAACTGTCGGAGTTTTGTTCAAAGACCTTTAATGTTGAAAGCAGACGCAGCCCTCAAAATAGTAAACAATCTGTATTAACACTTTACATGATCGTTGAGTAATTAAATCACTAGAGCAAGTCCCTTTTTGATAAGAATATATTACTCAGTCATAAAATTCTTCGCCAGTTTATGGAAGCCGGAAGTCTGTTAGTGAGACCACGACATCTGTTCTCGTTTCGAGCCAGCTGAATCCAGTCAACGTCTTTATGATTTACCCATCTACTCCAAAGTCTGAACGTGGTTTCTCAAGTTTCCCATATAAAACCTCTAAGCATTTCTCTTCTCCACTATGTGTGCCACACGCCCAGTATATCTCATCTTCTTCTTATTATCATCATGATCATATTGGGCGAGGAATTCACATCAACAGTCTCCATGCTATACCTTTTCCTTCAGCGTCACATTAATTCCTCCCTGTTATTGAACAACCTTGACCTACGTTCTTCCCTTCATGTAAGAAACCATTTTTCCACCAATACACGCAAAGCAAAGTTCCAAATTGCAATGCCAATTTTGTTTATAGTGCCATATTACATGGAAATAATAATTATGCAGTTCAATCAACATCGTTTTCATACGCCAAACTTTTGTCGAGATTGGAACCTAATTGTAAATATTATAACGTTCTTTCAATTTCCTACATGTTGTGGAACTATGGACAACAGAAACATATTTACGCAACCCCTCACATTTAGTGTCAATGATTACACATCCTTCATAGGCTTCGGAATTGTCCTGTTTGTGCAACTGATGTCAATAATAAATGTATACGTGGGAATGTAGGCTGTTAAGGAAGAAAGTCTGACAGTGGATATTTTTGGTAACACTTCATTTGGGAAAAGTCTTGACATTTGTGCCTTATATTTGCTATCTCAGTGCTTCCTTCCTGGACTTGTGTGTTTCTAACGATATATTTCCTCTCAGTTCAGATGTAATAAATCCATACACGTATATCCAATAAAATCAGAAAAAGAGCACATATTTATCTTTCATCTGCAACTATAACAGGAAATATGTGTGGAATATTATTAGCAGAGTTTCATGAACTGTTAAAATTGAAACTATAAAACAAATATCAGATGATATCCCGAATTTATTTAGACAGTTTCTCAAAAATTAGATCTATAAAAGAGAATATATATATATCTTCGGACACATTTCGCAAAATGTATCCAGATGCAGGAAAAATAATTTCGGAATCGTGGCGCAAATTTCCATCACTAAGAGAATATATCTTCACCTTAAACAGAATATCTGATGAGGCATCTAACAATACTGACAATTTTTTCAAAACGTACTTCAATCCAAATGAGGATGGAGTTGCTGTGCAAGATAAATACTGCTACCAATAAGTCTCATGAGAATTGTGTGATAATAAATACATATTATATCAATAAGTTTCTTTATTTTATGTTTAAGAAAGAGAGGTTTAAAAAACAAATAAAACAATGTCGCCAAAAACATTGGTTTGGTGTGAACGTAGTTTGAACTTCGTAAAAAGCTTTTTCCCCCTTAGTTGGCAAATTTCTCTTAAAATAAACTAGACATTGCTTCAAAACTACTGAATTTGGAGACAGGAGATTGAGTACAAGGAAGCTTTATAGCTTTTTAGGCCCGTCAACGAAACACTCGCGAAAAGAAACTGTGAGGCTCGATCACTTGTGTCTGTGTGTCCGTTCGTCCGTCTCCATGGAGCAGCGCGAATCCAAATGTGCTGACATTGTGAAATTCAGTACTTCAGGTTCTGTTAAAATATATCAAGGTTACGATTTTCTTTAAAACCAGAAAAATGCAGACTTTTATTTAACACCCTACATGACAGTGACTTTCTTTGTAATTGAGAAAGACGGTGTTATCTGCAAGCTACAAGCTGGCGCCGAAGAGATATTCCAGGACATAATTAAAACAACCGAGCATAATCTACGTCTCTGATATACAGATTATTCTCGATTGTATATCTGTCGCTAAGACACGGAGAAAACTTGGAGCGTGTGATGTATCAAAACAGAAAAGGCACATTTACAATACTGGCATCGTCAGTGTTTTTTCGGGAAAATAGTCATTAATTTAAAGTGTTTGGAAAATAAGAGAGACAAGAAGCCACAATCGTTATCTTTTGCCGATAATTTCTCATTTGTTTAATCTCGTCGTCTGTGATACCCTGTCTATGTTGTACTGTGGTTAATAATAAACAAATTTTATTTCTCATGTATGAGAGAAGACATAATATTGAATATTGGTTGGATAATTATTGATAGACCAAAACAATAGCTAAGAGAAAATCTTGTCCAAGTGTCAATTTATTGACCCCAAATTCCACATAAACTTCCCAGAACCTGAAACCGGCTGTCTGCAGGCAGACGACTGCACGGCGACTAACCACTACGACCAAGCTATAACTCTCTGACACTGCATTCTCTCTGCTTTTAAGGAGTTTCGCTGTGCGTGAAAGCGGTGAAAGTGCGTAAGATAGGAAATCAACTTACGTCTTAACAAGACAGGCAATTTGCGTATAACGTAACAGTGAGGCGCGTTCGTGCTACCATTGTTGCAGTGGAAGAGCAATTAGTGTTACTTATTCTGATTTTGTGTTTATAGCCTCAGGTATCCAGTATACAATGCTCGTGCGCCATAATGTCATCTGTGGCCTGTCCGGCTGTACAATATTTTTCTACATTATCTCACAAATGGCAAGATTTTCTAGGAAAAAAATAACTTTATTGAACATAAAATGTGTGTTTGAATTTTCCCTACAACCTTTGTCTGAAACATTTCTCATTGTAAGAAGAACTGAGCGAGGTACTATCACAGATGAACTCAGGTCTTCACGTAAAGTGCCCTTTGTCCTTGAGAGATTTAACTGGAACTTAAATTTTCTCGACAAATTTTCGAAAAATTCTCTAACACCAAACTTCATAAAAATCCGTCCAGTGGGAGCCGAGTTGTTCCGTGTGAACGGACGGACAGAAAGACAGATTGAGGGAGAGACATGACGACGATGACAGACGCTTTTCGCAATTTTGCGAACGCCTTAAAAACATAACATTAATAAGAGAGAAAACACTTCAATTGAAATTCAAAATCACTTGGGAAAATCTTTCATAATATTTGCATTACCTCCAAATATTCTGGAATGTAATATCTTATAGATGGTTCCACTGAGGTTATAAGTTCGCAAGGCGTAATGAGATCAAATCACGCATAATATTCCCTGTAATCTTCACACAAAATTCGCTTTCTTAACCACGCGGATTGTCGACTTCCCATAAGGTAATTATTAGATATATTTTTGAAAGAAAATAAACACTTTTACAACACTTAGTATCACACTTCTGCTGCCTGTCTAATATTTTCCGAAGAAATCAGAACCCTGTCTGTCGGAACGTATTAATTACTCAACTACATCGGTTTGGGTTTTAGGGAATAAACTGAAGATTTATTTCTTCTGGGATATTCCGCGCCGTTAACTGGTAAATATTTATCGACATTTTGAAGGAAATACAGTACCTTAATCTTCAGGGTCAGGCAGACTAGAATACCCGGATCTTCAGCAACACCAGAGGGAAAACCTCTATCATCGTAAATAAAAATGTACGTCCTTGAGGACCGATAATTGATGCAGACCGATACTGTGTCACACGGAATTATAATGCAAATTTCTTAATGCCTCTTCTGAATTGTATTCCGACATTATGAAGAAAGCTGTAGACACAAACCCAATTACGTAAATTGCTAGAACGAATCAAAAGAAAACAAAGGAATGATAGGCCTGTTGACGTTTAGATAGTAGTGATTTGACCAAACCTAGAAAACACGAAACACTCTAAATAATACATACACATTACGGTGATGAATATTCGATAAGGAAAAACGCTATAATAAGGGCCGTTTATAACAACTGCAATGTTGGATGTATCTCATCCAGCAGATGAGTGAGGAACACCTATTGAAGAGAATATAGGATCAATTTCATTTCTTTGTCAGGCACCATATATGTAACGAATGTTATGTCAAAGGTCATGAATATAGAAGGAACCCTGTATTTCGGTACTGCTCCCATACAACACATTATTTACAGGTAGATTTGCGCCACATCGACGAAGTGAAAGATTCAAACGTCGTAGAGATAGGTGTGGATCTGTCAGAGTTCTATAAGTCTGTAGAGTGGGACATTCTGGAAGTGCCAGCAGTAAGGAACGAGAAATTCTACACCTGCTGCGATGAACCGTACCTGGACATCACGTTCAACATCACGATGCGTCGCAAGACTCTCTTCTACACGGTCAATCTCATCATTCCCTGCATGGGCATCTCCTTCCTCACTGTACTGGTATTCTACCTGCCCTCGGACAGCGGCGAGAAGGTAAGCTTATGCTGTTCTTGCTCCGGAACTAAGTCAAAACTATAAGCGTAACAGTTCATTGGCTAGGTTGGCCTAAACTTCACCGCAGGTACGGAGATGGATTCATGCTGAGCGTTTGTGAATGAAAATGGGCAAGGTAAGACAGGAGAACTCTGAAAGGATGTGTCTCAACAAAACTGTATCTGCGTATACTCTGTAACTGTTTTCTATAAATGAATCTTGACCTCCCGTTTATAATGCGAATTAACTCTAGGACTGAAATACAATGTCACACAGAACAAAAAGTTGTAACATTTTAAGAATCAAGCCGCTCAATTCTAGCCAGCCTTCGTTGCCGCTGACGTACAGTTTCTCTGACAGCGTTGGTAGCATACTACATGCATGTAGTTATTTGACGTCTGAATGGAGTGGTCCAGGTTGTTTGGTTTTAGTAAACTGCACTACATTTAAAAAACTGACAATCAAAACAGGTGCATCAAGTTTTGTAAAGAAGAGTCAGAGATTTTTAAATTAAGGCATTTGATAATGAGAAAAAGTATTTGAGCTTTTTCCGGCTGGAACACAAGATTACTCTCATAAGAATATTGGTATTTTCCTCAGTCCCTTCAGATTAATATCGGGATAGTGAATCAAATTAAGCCCAAAACATTTTATTCCATATAATTTCCAATTTAAAAGTATTATTCAATTCGTACCCTTCGGCACTCTTTGTGTAGTCAAGGGAAAGAAGTGAAATACAGGACTTTCTGTTTGTTAGAAAGCAGTGCCAAATTTTTTCATTGTGGGTACAGTATATGACAGTCAATTTCAAGTGGAAGACCATAGCCTTCTACAGTTATTCCTCTAGGCACACAAAAAAACAGATTTTTTAAAAACAATTATATCATTTCAATCAACTGCAGACAATCACAAAATCACAAAAGAAGGAACTCCAAGATCTTTTGAATGTGCAGAGTGGGAAAAGGATATGAAACGTGCAGTTCTCACTGGGAAGGAAAATTTTTTTACATGTGAACCTGAAGAATAATTATCAGACTTTGTTGTTATAGAAGAAGGATATTTTGGCTTACACAGTCACAATTATAAGGCAACTTGCAGTTTAGTTATCTGTCAGAAGCAATCCCCAGCGTCTTATTATAACAGAGAAAGAATGAGAAGAAGGAATAGCTACAAGATTACAAGTTATGTCATTTAAATCATTGCAAGCACATATTTGAGGGTGTATTATTTACTGGTGCCTAGAATTCACAAAAGAAAAGGTACAATATTTCTCTAAGTGTTGGATCCAGAACTACAAAGGATATATTATAATTCAATAAAAATTTACTCTGTTAAAAAGACTAGATTTAAACTAGTGCAACATAATGAACTCGAATCACCAATGCAGGTAAAGAAACGAGTGTAAAAATTCTCTTCAGAAGGCAGGAGATCATATCACAAGAGACTATTGTGACATATGTTTTGTTTCCTCTCATTTGGCAGGAAGGGTGTGGAAGAAATACTTAATGGGGCACCCAATGAAATCATAGCACCCAGTCACTTCAGGGGTGGATTCTAATGAACATGTTCTCACCTTGGTTCTTTAAATTTTTTAAGCCTGTTTAGCCATACTTACTTACTTACTTACTCCATGGTGCAGAGTCCTTCTTGAGAAGCTAACTGGCTTGCAGCTAGTCAATAAATTCCCCGCATTTCACGGAACCCGAAGGTTCATTACCGCACTCACAAGCGTCCGCCACCTGTCTCTATCCTGGGCCAGCCCAATCCAGTCC
>Ga0123355_10006635_pt1 | contig 17185 bp, 8 predicted proteins | sample TergutEmb28metaG_3_FD_89872 | JGI IMG/M metagenome (GOLD analysis project Ga0123355, IMG submission 89872) | Embiratermes neotenicus P1 segment gut microbial communities from Petit-Saut dam, French Guiana - Emb289 P1 | ecosystem: Host-associated > Arthropoda: Insects > Digestive system > Gut ...
AGTGCGGTAATGAACCTTCGGGTTCCGTGAAATGCGGGGAATTTCCTGACTAGCTGCAGACCAGTTAGCTTCTCAAGAAGGACTCTGCACCATGGAGTAAGTAAGTAAGTAAGTAAGTATACTGTCTTGCGGACTGATGAAGCAGCTGCTATACACTGACATTTAAGACCAAGTGTAGATTAATTTCAGAAAATATCTTCTACCATTCCGTTCAATGTCTGTTTTCTTATATTCCACGGTTAAAAAAGGCAACGATTGGAACTGGCGAAGAGAATATTTTATCTAAGGAAGGCATCAAAATAGCATGCATAATGAAGAGCGTCACAACTTGTACTCTTCACCAGAGAGTATTAGGGGATTAGATCAAGGAGAGAGAGGTTGGAGGGGCACGTGGTGTTTTTGGAACAGATTAAAAATTGCCAAGTACCATATTTTGTGTAAAGAAAATGAAGAAAAGAGATCATTTGGAAGACCTAAGCATAGATGTAAGAACAACATTACAATGGGTTCTACGGTGTTAGCCGAATGAATCTGGTTAAGCATTTGAAAATGTGCGGGCTATAGTGTTCATCGTAATAAATATTTCGGTTTCATGATAGTCGGTGAAATTGACTAAGTGAGATTTAACTAAATATTGGATCTAAAGTACAGCAGGAAATGAATTAAATTATTAAAAATCCTATAACCACATAATTTATACAAAAATTATTAATTAATGGTAATTTATTACAAGGAGACGACACCATTTACGTCATCGATTACTCGTAAATAAAACAGCACTTTCCATCGGTGCAAAAAATGGGAAAATATTAAATTTACAAAAAAAATTATAATCAATACAAATTTTAAGGTGTAAAAAATCTTTACACAGCTTAATAAAGAAGCTAGACTTAAGACAACTTATACTGTACTTATCTTCATAAGGTACTGAGTTCTCATTCAAAAAGTGACAAGTGAAATGAATAATTTATATAGTCTTCAACTTCAAACATTTTTAATACTTTACTAGATTAGTCTGAAGATAATTAAATAAAGTCGAAACATGTTGCTAGATGTAATGTGAAAAGTTACTTATGAATATCAATAAAACTCCTAATGGCAGTGAATAAGTACACTTTATTAAATAAGCGAACCCAACGACTTCTTAAGACAGATTATGTACTGAATATTTCTAACCTATTATCATTTACCGAGCTTTTCGACCGAATCTAACAAATAAGATGGTTTTGACATGACACGTGGTGTAAAATGTGTACTGTACATGCTGTCGAAAACTATGCTGGGGTGGAAGGAAAATAAATGAAGAAATCACGTTCCAAACAGCTACCTGAGTAAAGTTTCGAAATCGTGTCCGAGCGTGGGTAACCAGCGTTGGTAGGCGGTTACATACTTTGAAAAACTGCAGTGTGACTAATAAGAGGACTGATCGAATAGCAGTCACGAATTCCGTCTTCGAAGTGATTCAGCGCCACGTGATGTTAGCAGCAGCAGTGCCAGACTGGCAAATCAAACAGCTCTCCTTAAATATTGTCTCTTAAAAAAGTCCTTGCCTTTTCAATGACACACACACAAAAAAAAAAACCTTAACTTACCTCGTATTAAGTACTTCGGAGGAATAGTGAAATTTATGTCATAAAATTACAATTTCGATTTGTGTACTTGTGTTGTTGGTATTAGAAACCGCAGCGAAAGGTTTTATTTAATCTTCAGGTTACATATTCAATAAACTTATATTTTCCTTGTCGCCATCGCATTTCCCGAAGAGCAAATGCTTAGTTAACAAAAATAACGCCCGGGAACGAAGTGAAACTGTGTCTCAGTAACGTAAAGACATGCTAAGTACTGCGCAATTCCACTTATATATTACACACTGAGTGTACGAGTGAATGAGTGAAAGTCTGATTGAGTGGCTGAGTGTGTGAGTGAGTGGTTGAGTGCTTAGCTGACTGATGAATCAACTAACCTAATAGGCCTAATTAATTACCAATTGAATGAAGTTAAGTAAGCTGCATGAAAGGGAGAGAGGGTTTCGCGTTATTCTGTGCAATTTCCCCTTACCTGCAACCAACATAAATTCCTAGCCCAAGCCTAATGAGTGACCACCAAATCAACTTACAGAATAAACATAAAAAAGTCGCTTAAGTGATCTCCCCTGTGGCACACACCTCTACTCATTTAACAGGGCGTATATCAACTACATGCAACTATCAAACAACATACACACACCAATTTTCATATTTCTAACAACAATGTAATATCTTACTAATCAGCCAACTTAATGCACAAATTCTTGTTTTATAATAAGTTTATTATATGCCTGTGCATGTTTCGAGCACTATGTGCTTATTATCAGGAGGTCAAAATTGTATTATACAGCATCTGGTATCGTCACACCTATAGATGGCCGTCCCGTGCACAGATCGAGAGAGGAGAGGAGAGGAGAGGAGAGGAGAGAAGAGAAGAGGAGAGGAGAAGAGACGAGACGAGAGGAGAGGAGAGGAGAGTCCTCTCTCTGAACTTGTGCACGGGACGGCCACCTACAAGTGTGACGATACCAGATGATGTATAATACAATTTTGACCTCCTGATGATGAGCACATAGTGCTCGAAACATGTAGAGGCATATAATAGGCTTATTATAAAAAAAGAATTTGTGCATTAAGTTGGTTAATTACTAAGATTATACTGAGATGTACGGTCAGCAAAACATCAAAACAATGTACTAATTGTGTCTATTTTTAACAATACATAATCTGACATGTCACAACCATAGAGGGCGCTTCAGATAATCATTGTAACATCACGTGGTTTCACTTAAGCAATTTGGCAGTTTGTATTTTATCAGTATTCCTGTGAAGAACCCTGCTAATTGTTGCAAAAGCGACAGAAACGTGTAGGTGATCAATGATGTATGTCAAAGCACATTTTACCAATGTGCATTTGTTGGTGTACTACATAAGTTTAAACACTGCCCTCCTTCCTCTGCAGTACTTACACACTCTCAGATCCTACCCTCTTGTAAATCATCGTCCGGATATTTTGGATTAAAAGTTAAAGTGCTTTGTAAAATTTAAGGTTTAAATTGCTATGTCTGTAATTAACCTGTAGGCCCACGAGTACCACGGTCTAAGACGTCTCGTCGGACGTTTCACTTCTTGCCCCTAGGAATGTAAATAAATCCTATTGCTCCCTCAATTCTACCACAACACATAATTACACAGTGCCATCTAGCAAAATTACCAGTAATGCCTAACAGCTCCCGTAAATAGATATATAATATGGTGACGCTTGATTTTATTTATTAAAAGAGTTTGTTTCCGAGAATCATTGAGACCCGATGGCTGGTGAAGACTTCTGTCCTAGGAGTAAAGTAGGAAGAAATCCATTGCTGAGTACGATTGTTCTTTATTTGCGGTCATTTCTTTACACCCCTTTTGCTCCTTAACCCACTGTACTTTACAAATTAGCCTTCCCTGAAGTGTGTATATACGGATTGACGCCACTGACTGATGCAGGTGTTTTCAACTCAGGCCTAATATCCTACACTTACACGTTTTAGAAAAGTGTTAAGATGAGTTGAGAAAGCATGACATCAGGCCTTATAGGATGACGTAACACGATGAAAACACCATACAAGAATCTTCTAGATATGCAGGATTTGAACCCCAGCTTCTGGGATCACAAACGACATCTTCAGTCATCCAACTGTGCCTGATGCAAACTCTTAAGCTTGCCATCAAACTGGTTTTACTTCGAGAGATGAATAATCATTACCTTAATATCATTTGAGTGTATCTAATAAAAAATGCATTCTATGTCTAAATAAATATACGTCAAATCAGAGTACATTCCTTTGTCACTACGAAAGGTAAGGTTTCGATTCCAGAGCAGTCCGTGTGGGATTTGTGGTAGACAAAGCGAACTTTGGACAAGTGTTTCGGGTTTTTCCTGTCAATTATTTATCATTCTAATAATATTCTTTATTAATTCACCCGCAAAAAGTGGATGCAAAGTAAGAAAATTTGAAGCGGGAACAATAAAATATATAGCCTCACCCCACTCCAGAAATAATTTAATTCATTAACTAATAACAAATTCCGAAATATTTATGTCATACCATCCATAAAATATTTAACTTCATTCTGAACATAATGACGTGTTACACAGCCTTCTCCTGTTTTTGCAAAGAAAAAAGAAACAAGGTGACGACGCATATATTTTTAATATTTAATATTTATTCCTTTGTGCTTTATCATAACACAGTATGGAGGTAAACACATTCCATGTGACGCAATAACGCAGTGATGTATTCTCCACACTGTTTTACCACTTTTTCATGCAGATATTTTCTTCCTCGTGCGACTTGCATGCTGCACAATTAAGGAAAGAATAAACATGCTGTCATAATAATCTGAAATTGATTCATGATTCACCATACATTTCAGACCCCAAGACATCACGTTTTGAAGAAAAACTATCTGCGTTTACTTACACGTATAATTGGTAAGTCGAAGAGAATCATCAGACTTTCAGTTAGGGGAGATATAGTGCACTGACGGGAACAGTTTTCAATATTAGTGATGTGGGTTCTCTGTAATTTGACGAATCTGACATTCAGCGGAACGCGCATCGTCATATATTATTATAATAAAAGCCAACGGGATGCGTTATTTCTCAACTTTATTTTGGTAAAGAACTCTTTACCAAATAAAGAAGAGAAATAGTGCAACTCGTTGGCTTTTATTATAAGAATATATAATTATTTATTATAAGGATATATTACTATTTATTATAAGAATATATCACTATTTATTATAAGAATATATCACTATTTATTATAAGAATATATCACTATTTATTATAAGAATACATCACTATTTATTATAAGAATACATCACTATTTATTATAAGAATATATCACTATTTATTATAAGAATATATCACTATTTCTCACCTTTATTTTGGTAAAGAACTCTTTACCAAATAAAGAAGAGAAATAGTGCAACTAGTTGGCTTTTATTATAAGAACGCAATTTGACAGTTATTATTTGAAATGCTGAGTACTAAGTTTGGATACGTACAGCTTATGTTAGGGAATACAAATCTGGAATGTAGATAGATTATGAACATACTTATAAATCGTGTAGAAAATTTGCTTTTAAGCCGATACAAAATATTTGGCAGAGGAAGCTTTGGAGGTAAGAGCCGACAAATTTAGCCCATCTTGACCATTTCAGACAAAATATGTCTTAAGTACGTAAAATACACGAGAAAGGAAAAATATCATTGCTCACACACTTACCTTCCTTGATGAGCATGTCAAATTAATATCACATAGAAATATTCAAAAGCGTAATTATTCAGCAGTGAAAATTCCTCAAAATCGATTAAAAAAATGTAACTCATTGCTTACAATTGAAGATCACTTGTTGGTACAAATATAATCACTGACGTCTGCTCCAAAAAAGTATTTTTATTTCCATTTCGCACCAACGTGTAATTCGTGGTACCGGACACTACACCTTTGGCAACAATTCCAGTCACCTTTTACTCACAGGTTCAGCATAATATTGGGTTATGAAGCAAAACCAGCTCACAACCTCTTGCCGACGATTTGTTTTTTAGCACTGACTGTGTCGTCTGCACCTGTAAGTGTGACCTTGCCATGAGTGCTGGTCTTTGTGTGTGTGTGTGTGTGTGTGTGTGTGTGTGTGTGTGTGTGCGTTGAAAAAGAAATTTCTGACTTCAGTATTCCTTCAGATTTTGTTCCTAAGTAAGGCGGACCGAAGTGTGTCTTTTTGTTCCTTTTCGTTGACGACATCTTTTTCCCAGGTGCCAGTAAGCTGTCCTTCACATTTGGCCTACCTCGTGCAGCGATATTCCTTGACGCTGACATTTTCTTCTTTGTGTCTGAAATTGACTCTGTGTAGTTGGTAGTGTCTCCGTTTGGCTGGAGGTTACTACGAGCCATGCCCTCAATGAACAACGCGATGTTATTGTCTTGGCAGTAGTGATAGTGGGTGGAATGGTAGTAGTTGTGTGCGAAGAAGACTCAACAGTGACACAGCGGCAAACTCTTCGTCTGGAACGGCATCTTCAGAGAAGGGCATAAGCTCGGGACATTATGCACCTTAAACAGCACACGTACCTGAAGCAGTTTGTTCAACGCAACGCGGAAAGTTACACAAACCCTCTGTTTTGCAATGCTTTCATTGGAACAGCGGAGAATCCAAACCGCTGCATTCTTCCCGCATTGGGCAAGAATTTTCTAACGTCTGCAGGACATGCGTATTGTGCTGAGGTAACCCCGAAAGTTTTCTTTCATACTTCCAGCCATATTTGACAGCTTTTAGGCTCGTATTACTTTTACGGTTATCCAAAAATGGTAAAGTTTTTTCTGGTGTTTTGCAGTTTTTAAAGTGCGTAAAACATGACACAAAAACAATACTTCATTTACTTAGCCGGAAATACTCATCTCAAAAGCAGAACCAAGAGGAACGCCATTTTGAACACCGGGACGTTTCCTCACTCCTTTGAATACTGCCATCAAGGGCGAGAACATTCTGATGCATTATAGCAAGGAAGGATAGTAATATTTTCTCCCTTTCCACATTGTTAGTGAAACAACATTGCGTTTCTCCTCCTGGCTTAATATTTTAATCCCGACTGATCCACACTGCACTCTTCGCAGTTTATACAAAAAAACTGTATTTCGTAATGTTCTTTGTTTTTAAAATAGTGAGCCACGTTCCCTGTACAACATATTTAGGTCTGGCACGTTAAAGATGCTTGAACTTTCGAAGGCTAAGGTTAGGATGCCTTCTTAAAAAGTCCCGAAACCAATTTGTCCCTGCAACCTTATTTACTCTTTTACATGCATGTTTGAGTTCATCAGCTCTTCTAAATTAAAAACAGCCACCTCGACTAAACAGGAGTTAACCATAAACCTCTTTGTTCAAGATACAGAATTCTTTCCAATACTGCCAGTTTCATTCCTGGAGAAAGCCCCACTGGGTGACCAGTTCTGTCACTGACACGTAGATACAACCCTGCTGCCACTTCTTTCATACCCTTTGCTTTTCAATGTACAGTGCAGAAGGGACGGTCGTACAGTTCTTTAGAACCTCGAATTGATAAATGCCCTTGTACTGCTCTGCTAACGGCGGTTTCCACATCGGAGGGATTCCACTTCTGATTAACGTTAGAGACAAGCTAAGACTCAAATTTGAAGATCATATAAAGGGTCTGTTTTGATATTCAGGCCCAACGACAAAGTATTGTAAAATGTAAATAGTGTTTAATACTGTGCATAGACATCTCAGCCTTAAACCTCCTCTAAATACTTCACAACGGTGGACTCTTCTTGGATGTATCCGGTCGAGTGACTGTCTCTTTTCTCATAATGAAGCGAATTGTGATTCTCAGAATTATCGTGCAACAATTACTTCCATGCAGACACTACATTCAGAGTCACCGTTCAAAGCACAATGGTTACTTAGATACGTAACACCTGCTTTCAAAGGCTTACTTTGCCCACACAGTGCAAGTATGTGTTTCGTTTGATTCTAAGAACAAACAAAAAATATTACCCTTTAAGTTATTACCAAACTGAATACAGTAACGGAGATCTGAGTCTTTGCTGGACAGGATTCGTTAATTACAAAAGTGCTTGTTGCTTTGGTTTAAACAGTACAGTTACAGATATAGTACAATACAGTATAAATGTGACGGAACTAATTACATATACCCTTCAGGCAGTAATGCATGTGCCTATAGTAGGCACAATAACGTGAACACATTAGTTGCCTTTCAGCCCCTTAAATTTTAGCACTAATATTCGGCATGAAATCTAATGGCATACATTACCTACCAACTTCGCAATAAATATGTCTGCAATATGTCGTCAATTGTTTATTTTTGTAGTAAAATATGCATCATAACCTATACACGAACGTTTCAAATACAAGTTACGTGTCTTAAATATTGTCAAATTTTAGGGTAGGTGTATAGCCTAACACTTCGCATACGACGACAGAGTAACATGGAAAAATCATGAAATTCGAATTGAATTTCATATAGGCTGTACCGTACCGAAACGGACCACAATTGAAATTCTCCAAATAATTATGAGATTAGACTCCCCTTACTAAATCGGTCCTTTTTTTGCGCTCTTTCTTTCCGAATCGAAAACTATGAACGGCAGAACAGAGTCCCCCACACGTTGGCTTGAATCACTTGGGACCAAGAAAGAAAACAAGAAATGAACCATTTCCAGCACGTAGAAGGCAATCAGTTAAAGGTCTAAACTCTTATTTAGGAAGAACTTCATTGTTTAAAGTTAAGCCTCATCGTAACCAAAGCCAAAGCGTATCTACTATCCCACTTACAATAATACATGCAGCATATTCAAAACTAACTACATCCAAATGTCTGCACAAATGCAAATTTCTGCATAATTGTTTCAAACTGAACCAGTAAGCAGCTCACTTTACAAAACGTGTAGGTCTATTGTCTATTTTTATAGCTTGAAACATTGACATTATCCATATCACAGACCATAGTGCGTCGAATGGTATTACGGCTGGTGAATAATGAGTAGGTGGGGATCTGGAAGGTATCGGCCATGACCTGGTTTGAGGTATGCACACTCCTCTGGCATTTGCCTGAATGTACCATCCCTATCAATCGATATTGACCTAAACTGCATCATTTTAAGGGACCGCCAGCAGATTCTCTCCTTAAACACTGCTGGTCTTACTGCCTGTCTTCGACCGCCCAAACTGGTTACCATCCTACGTTCTCGCGCACGACGGACTCTCTAATGTGGCCATTTATTAGATTGTATCACAGTCTGGCAGCGCAGAAGATGCTGCGTGTTCCTATGGATGAACGTGAAGGATAAATCTTCCTTGTCCTTTATAAGAGGAAAGAATAAATGTGTACATGTGCTACGCGATATATCACGTATAAGCAAAGCAATATTTATTCTCAAATAACCCACCTAACACAACATTATTTTAGACTCCTCGCCAATCTAAGTTCAAGTTGCCATTGAGAGGAATTTCAAAATTAAGTGTCTGGTGTCTCATAAACCCACACGTCTAGGAGTTTTGATTCCGGAAATAAAATAACTGACGTCTTTTCGTGGGGCCTACCTGAGTGTCGTCCGTTTCACCTTATTAAATTATTAATGTCCTTTTTAATTTTCGTTAAAGGCAACATAGGTGTTGCACAGGGTAGGGAAATGTCGCCATTGTCGCGAGCAGTAAGGCTCCAGTACGAAATCAAGAATCGGGAGCTAGGGACGTAGACATTATGGTGCCGGGGGAGGTGTGACGGACCTGGGCCTTGAACCTCACAACCCCGTTGCAACAGCCACTACCCAAACAGTAAATATTAATTTTGTCAATATATCGTCTAAATTCCATAACAGGCTAAATAAACGAACAAAACACAAAACCTTCCTAAATAAATAAACAGAAATAAAAGAATAAAATACCGTAAGCTTATCTGACAAGTTTTATTAATTCGGCTGCTGCCCGGTTACCAGGAGAATCACTCCTTAAGGTTGGGAGTGACTGCTATGAAAGTACTTACAAAAAAGAGAGAAGGGAAGGAAGGAAGCATAAATATCGGGATGAATTAATACGTGAATCATGGTAAAACAATTAATTAATTGTGTAATTAATTATGGTCACCGATGTACGCATTGCAGTTCATCTCCCACTGTGTAGTTTCTGCAGTGCCTTGACAGAATCTTGGCGGCAATGAAGCAGTAAATGCTGTAACAACTACAGTATTTTTCCCTGACACAGAATTTAATAACGCAGATACTGAAATTAATTAATTTGACCTCCGGCGGTGTACAATCAGAAGCCATTCAAGTCTTGGAACTGAGATTCTGAGATAATTTTAACCTGTGTTGGACCCTAACTCAAGTTACATGCACTTGATACCAGGTACGGTACATGAAGGAACCTCCCTGTGTGCCCCTGCTGTAACCTGGCTGGGCTCATAGCTGCACGAATGAAATGACGGGCGACGACGTTTCGCTCGCTGTAACAGCTTCAATAGTAGCAATGAGTTTTAAAGATCCCGAACGAAGTTGTTAATCGTTAAGAAAGTTCAAAATTTCTCTAGGCCTAGTAGTTTTCTTAAATTTCTTGTAACACAAATGTTCTTTTTACGAGCAACAATTCACGAGATGAAAAGTATAGAGATATTTTCAAATTAACCTCCGTTGCGAAATTTTCCATGCATTTCCAAACAAATTTCAAAAAGTATCTGTGAATAATACTTCAGTTCCGTCTATCCACATGTCAGTGCAATTAGATAAAACTTTGTATGCATGTTGAAGCTCCGCTGAATGTTGTCCTGTAGCCTTCTTAAGCCTGTCCGTCTGTCCGTCACTGTGTTACCATGGACAACTACGACTCCTGCCCAGCCGATTTTTGTGAAATTTCGCACATGGACCTTTCACTAAAACTTGTTCACCCTTTCCAGTTTTGGTTAAAATCTTGAAGCAATAACCGACACCTGCCTTACAGACCTAAGTGCATTTAACATACTATCTATATGCGCAGCATCCTGCTGTAATATGCACACAGTACAGTAGGCAGTAAACACAACCATTACTACTTTTTGTGATATATTGCTGTGCAGTTTATTGCGACATATTTGGCTTCTCTTAAAATCCATTACTGGTCATACAATACTTAAATAACATTATCACATACATCTCGTTAAAATATTTCGTTCTATCAATTCGAAGTCTCATCTTTTACAATACTGTAGTTATTATAGTTGTTTTGGGAGTAGAAATTAATTACAAGGAGAAAATAGAGTATATATTAGAAATACTTATATTAAAATCTTTATCTTGTGCTTCCGCAGTGAAAGTTCAGTATGTCGTCTAATACGAAAGTGTAAGATGGCCTACCCGTAACGAAGGTTACACTAGACTTGTGTAGTATTGCACTGTAAAAACAACTGAGAACAAGGAATAAAAAGAAAAATGTAAAAAAATATATCCATATTTCAAAATAAACATCTACAAATCGGTCCTATCAATTAGATAAGAAATCGTCGCCTCTCAGGCCTATTTAGCACAGATGCACTACCCGTTCACGTCGAAGTACAAGACAAATATTGTACTATATTTTTAATATGATTATATTATCTGCTTGTAATTAACTTAGACTCAAAAAATCAACTATAGTAACTATAATACTGTAAAAGTTGAGATCCGAGAACGAAACAGTTTAATGTGATATATATGAAAATGTTATTTGATTAGGCCTAATATTTTCCAGGGAATGGCTTTTTAAGAGAATCCGCGACATGTCACCATAAGTTACGGAACAAGATATCATCAAATGTAGTTTTGGTTGTCTTGACTACCCAGTTCACTGTACATTTAAAGGAGGCCTATTTCGTAGTGATTGGTCGTCATAATGGCAATAGAATGTGTTCTCTGTGGGGTACGAACTGCGACCGTGGTTGGTCCTTGTAACTAAGAGATCGATTGTGTTCAGTGTACAGCATGAGCCGAGGCCAATAAAAAGATCTGACGATCTTGATCACGGCAATCGAAGATCAACTACTGCAAATCCCCCACTTACGATATCTCGACGTCCGATGATATTGATTACGAACGCCTGTAAACCTGCTACTAAAATACGGAAAAATCATACGTAAAATAGCACTTGTTTTGTAAAACTTGGAAGGTTAAATTTAAAATTATCGCATTTCCAGTGTTTTTCTTGGCATTATTCACGAATTTAAAATCATGGGGCAATAACAGAGCGAAATCGTCAGAAGCGTTTCGCCCTACGACCATCTTCTAACTTGTTTGTATTTCGGTGTATTTTGGACTACCCAGCCCGTCATTTTTCTTGAGCCTGACGAACTTCTACGATGGCCTTTTTAGGTTGCGACGCGTCTTTTGAGTGTACGTATGTTGTTCAGACTTGGCCAGCTTGCGTCACACGGCATGCACCTAAATACGCATATTATCCTACACGAATATTATCGTACGCATGTTGCAATCAGTTTAATGTAGTCTGTTGCAAATATTTAAGATTTTCATTACATCTAGTATGCTTTTCGCCCCAATTTTTCATCTGAAAAAAAAAACAGGACATATATTTACCCTCCATTTAAGGGGAAATTCTGCGTAAAACGAAATCAGTTATACGCCTAAATGCAGCTGGGAACCAGAACCCTCTTAAAATTTCTTTCTTTAGCTTTGAATGCTGTTGTTTTAGCTGACTGTCGTCTTGATTGACGTTACATAAATTTTGGGTGCTGAGACGGTTAGGAGGAACGGAGATAGAGAAAACAAGGATTAACCCCTTAAACGCCAAGTTAAATCCCATCTGCCATCTGCTGGCATTATTAGGAACTCACCATATTCTCCGCTTTAGCAGGGTAAGGGTTAAACAGAGAATGGCTGACTGTGTGAAGATGCAGCGTTTAAGAAAATTGTTGGCTGCACTAAGTTTATATAATCAAAACACCGAGGAAAATTTGTATGCAAGATCCACTGCAAGTGGGCGTACTGAACTAGGAAAATTGGAAGACAAGAATTGAGTAATATTGTTGTAAACACTAACAATATAGGATGCATAGAGCTCGCCAGAGGGCATTAGTAAACAAGACAGGCACTGTACGTACAACGCAACGCTGTGGCGCGTTCTCTTAACGAGTCGAACTTTTAAATCGCAACGAGATTCCAGTATTATTTAAGAGCGCTGCTGTGGAAAATAACAACGCCTTCTCTTTGCACTGTTCAGCTACATGGGTCGCTGTCAGCACCACAAACGTCTTTAGGTATTTTTTATAATGATATTTAGACTCTTACCAACCGTGCACATGTCCCCCCCCAAACCTTTTGTAAACGTGATCTCGTCTCCCTCCACTTACACTGACACTATTATTTGTATCGTATTATATTATGTTATATAGTTTCAATGATAATTGTATCCAACCTGATGATGGCCAAATCAGAAATGGCCGAAACACCTAGTTGATACGTTATGTATAATTGCAGTATAGTTGTGTTATGACTGCTACGCATATGCATAATTGTTCCTTTATGTTCACGCAAATCCGTCCACTGGGAACTGACTTGATACTACGTAGATGGGGATATGAAAAATCTAATATGCGCTTGCCGCGATTTTTGCGAGTGAGTTTAAAAATATTCGACCTTCATATGAAACCAGTGTATCGATAGGCAGCATGGCATCGTTTTTAGGTAGCATAATGCTCTTTTTTTTACCAAACGTTAAGTCTGCTGGAAATGGAAGTCCGTCTGTTACAGAAAAATTAGAAAGACGTCACTAGCTTGTACTTAGTAAATCAATCCCTATACAGGTCTGAGCAGTCCCACAGTTCCCACTGAATTTCTGAACAGTCGGCACATGAAGATGATACGCACCGGCCGCCTTTACCCTCAGGAAATAATCCTGGTACTCATTTCTCTCAGAGGCTGAGTCGACCCCAAGGCCACAGTGCGGCCGGAAGGATTAAAGCAAGAAAAATTTTCAGTGACCCCACTGGGAATCGAACCCGCGACCTTTAGGCTTGTAGCTGGTAGCGAAGGGAAATCCGGCAGTCCTGCATTTAAGGCCACAAGCAACGTGCACAGCTGAAGACCGCATTCTGTTCTTTGGTATGTTATACGAATTTGTAATCGAAATACGAATGAGTTGCTTATACAGGACAACTGAGTCATCTGTCAGGTAAGGCAAAGTAAAGGTAAAGTTCACCCTAGGACAGGCCACGAAGGCCCAGAAGGGGAGTAGAGACATAGCTCTACTCTTTCTTCAACCACGGTGCAAGATGGGGGTGGATGATCAGCGCCACGCCCCGGCAGCTTTACCCCCTGGAAAGCGACCCGGTACCCATTGTATAGGAGGCTGGATGGGTCCCAGGGCCGGTCTGGACGGGTGCGGAAATTCTCGCCCCCCACCGGGATTCGATCCCCGGACCGTCCAGGCTGTAGCGAATCGCTATACCGACTGAGCTATCCTGGCCCACAGTCATCTGTCAGTATACATAAAATTAGCACACAACGCTTCAGACAATTTAATTGGATATTTGATACTGTAAAAGAGCTCTGAATTGATAAAAACGATCTTATATTGATGGTTAAGTGCCCCTGATATCGGAACGAAATTCCGAAAAAACTGTCACACACATATTCGTATTTGACGCAAAGGCAAAGAGAGTATAAAAAGTGGTAAAGGTAGCCTTGTGCTCATTATAAACGTGTATGGTGGAGTGAAGTGGGAGGTTTAAGGAACTTAAGATACGAACAATAAAAGTCTTCGTGACTGCCATACGTACGATCGGTCTGTACACACGCGTTACAGGCGACATCTTCAGTGCACCACGTCAAACTCATTTAACACACTGCGACACCCAACCGCAGTCACATTGTGGCACCAACGTCCATGTTTTCTTCCACGAGTATTTGGCGGTCTTTATACCAGTACAATAGAAATGTACAAGAGGTCGGGAGAGCGCTCTGGACACCACGTGCTTGGTAGGCGGTGCGCTATACGCAGGCGGGGATTATATCACGTGCATCCGAGCAACTGAGCAATTGCAAGCCGTGGGAGTGGCGTGCTGGAGGGGCGCGCATCAGTGCTACCAACTTCTGAAAGTTTGTGTGACAACTGGAACCTCCACAGAACCTATGTGTTCCTCATATCTGCAGCTTTTATTTGACTTGTAACAACCGGTTAGAATACAAAAATTGGTTGATATATTTTTACGTAATAAAAAATCAATCGTTGGTCTACTTCTATTGTTGTTTCTTCTGCCATGTATCATGCAGCCTTCCACTCATTCTTACAGGCTGTTTCAAACTGCATTCTTGCCATTTATATTATATACCGCAGGTAGTGATAATTTGAAACGTGGAAAGATGAGAATGGTTTGTGATCGGACGGACTAATGTCGTACCCTACTTAATAGCAGCAAGCACTACGTATTAACCAATATGAAATTAGTAACACGCGTAATGAAAACCTAGACTGATTAAGCGCACGTCATGCCAGAGAGATAACAAAAAGTGGATTTATGGTGTGAGCGGGACAGAGAATATTTTTATCTGGCCGATAAGTTCATGAAGTTTGTGTGTGTATGTATGTGTGTACACACGTTGATATTGGCAAGGACTAGAGACCGACAGACAGATATTACTTACTATGCGGTCGCATGTGAGCCCGACCAATATATATTCCGAGCATTATTGTTCCGTTATGCATGCATATCCCATAATTCATAACTCGAGGGCTGTAGGAACAAGCGAACAGGAAGTCCGTGGAACTGCACGCCACGCAGAACACTTTTAGTCTGACCAAGCAGCAGCATCATCCTCAGCATGTAAATAAATGTACAAATATTATTGATTCTAATGTGTTATAAGACACACAAACATCGCGCATGCAGCAGTCCTGTATTGCTGAAGTACTACAACTATAGTTCTCTCACGGCAAACGCATGACTACGTACGGATGACGTTCTTCGTACTATGAATATAAGCCAGATTGTTGTTACTGTGGCGCAGTAAATTCTTCGACCTCTTACGGTTTGATGGTAGCCTGGTACATACGAGTGAAAACCGAGTCCGTGGTAAGAGACACCTTCTGTGCCATTCGTGTCATTTTTACACTTTCAGGCAAATGACGTGCGCGATGATGGTATTTCCTTTGTCATTTGTCCATTTCATCCTTCATTCGGGCAGAGAAAATGACCGCGGATATCCACTGCATTCGTCCTCCGTGTTCAATGACCATGTGTATGACATCACGCCTCATCGACCGGCCGCTGGAATGACCACTGGTCAAGCTGTCCCGGGTGCTCTATCACTGTGAGCTGTCCATCCTTGTTGCCTGTATTCAGCTCATTCAGTGCGCATGTCGGATGGCCGGACCGCCAAGTCGGATTGCCGGCCTTTGCTGTCGTTCCCATAAGAAAATACACGTTGAAAGTGTGGTGGCGAAGAAAGGTCGCACAGTAGTTGCTATAGGCGCTATGAAGGCATAGCGAGAGTGGAGATGTGGAGGTACACCTCCAACCATTCTTAACCCCTGTACTTGCTGTCGCTGAGTGGTCTGCCTTACGCTTCGACTGCGTTACTCCGGGGAGACTCATTGAACCTTACAACTGTGTAGGCATTCCCATCAGAAAGGTGAACAAACCGAGTAATTTGGCCCCAGGAAGACACCCAGCACAGCCTTCCCCACTCGCGCCATAGTTCGGTTGACGCATAACACTGTGGCCATATTAAAACTGAAATTCGTACTTTCAAAAATTTAAATAGGCGTGCCTATGGGCAACAGTAAAACCCTGGTTACTCCGATCTTACGATCAGACATTTCATACTATGGTAGTATTCGTACCAGATCCCACTGACGCAATGACGTAACTGCTAACAGACTGGCTGTGGCTGAGTTGGGACAATGCTGTGCGAACACGAACAGGCCGAAAGTGGGTAACCGGTTAGACACCCGCGTTACTAAAGGTCGTTATGGCGGAGCCGCTTTTCACAGAGTTAAGCGCCCCACTCTGTCCACCGTCACGGCAAGAGCTATACGACCCTTCACGAGTTTCAGCGACTTTACTTAAGCATCCTAGCGTGTCAGAACACATTTTAAATCCGGAGTTTTCAGTCATTATTAAGACTTTATTCTTGAACTAATGAACAGCTACAGCATCAGCCATTCCACACACGCAAAACATATTCGACTACAGTAACGCATTAACGCGCACGCCAGCGTCACGTAGCGGATAACTTTTGCATTACTCGCATTCGCTTCGAATCGCAACGTGGGGGCGGCTGTTCATTTGAGCGTACACCACCCCCGTAAAGATATAGCATTAAAATGTTGTTATTAAGGAACATCTTAACGCTCTGTCCGTGCTAATGAACTGTAACGTCGTCCACTTAATTAATTTCATGCAAACAACTTGTTAATTAAATGAGGTAAATATTGTGAAGTGAACGAAGCAAAGTGAAGTGGAATGAAGTGAAGTGGAATTAGGTGAAGTGAAGGGCAGTATAAGGAAGGGGGGGGGGGGACGAGTCTTTATGGACAAGTTTTGTAAGAGTAGTAAGTGATGAGAAGTGAAAGACTGGAGTGAAATCGCGAGTGAATTAATGATTGTAAAA
>Ga0123355_10006636_pt1 | contig 17184 bp, 14 predicted proteins | sample TergutEmb28metaG_3_FD_89872 | JGI IMG/M metagenome (GOLD analysis project Ga0123355, IMG submission 89872) | Embiratermes neotenicus P1 segment gut microbial communities from Petit-Saut dam, French Guiana - Emb289 P1 | ecosystem: Host-associated > Arthropoda: Insects > Digestive system > Gut ...
CGGGTTCCGTGAAATGCGGGGAATTTCCTGACTAGCTGCAAACCAGTTAGCTTCTCAAGAAGGACTCTGCACCATGGAGTAAGTAAGTAAGTAAGTAAGTACATGACCATCACGCGTAATTTCGTCACTGTCTGTTACACATTCGTCTGCACTGTTATAACCAATGTCCGTTTTCAGGCAGTCAGCCCATGTCACTATTGAAATAGACAATGAATGCATCTCTTACCCTTCTTGCCCACAAATTTGATCTGTTATTAGATCATGTGACCTGACGCTGAGGTTCATCAAGACTGGTACTGAATGAATCTTCTTGATTTTGTAATTCCAAGAGAAATGCCTCATCTACACCTTCTCTGTCAATGACTATGTTGTGCAAAACACATACACATTTTACAATCCTGTCCACCATGTTAGGAGTTTCGATAGGCTTGTTTAATATTCTCCATTTACCTGCAAGTATTCCAAAGGCACTCTCAGCTACTCTCCTAGCCTGGCTTAGACGGTAATTAAAGAGTCTCCGAGACTCAGTAAGCTGTCTTCTGGGATGTGGAACAGAAGTTCCACATCTGAGAGTGGTAGTTTCCTAGCATTAGGCATATTGAAATTATTGCTGCTTAGAAGCTGATACAGTGAACTGTAATGAAAAATCCCACTGTCTGATTGCTTTCCATAAGCACCAACATCAATGGCAATGAATCTATACCGGGCATCAGCAAGCCCTTGAAGCACAATAGAGTAGTAATGCCTATAGTTGTAGTACATGCTGCCTGAATTTGATGGACATTTCAGCTGTATATGTTTTCCATCAATACTGCCTACACAGTTCGGAAAATTCCACTTAAGATAGAACTCGTTTGACGTCACAAGTAGCATTTCTGTTGTAGGTGCAGGCATATGAAGAGGCGCCATGGTTTTCCAGATAGCTTCACAAACCTCTTTGATTATGTAATGGATAGTAGAAATTCCGAGTCTGAAGGAATCTGCCAGGGCTGCATAAGACGCACCCATTGACAAAAACCTGCAATTATACATGCAGTGCAAACGCATTCCCATACTTTTTATTTTACGGGCAAAAATGTGAAGAACAAATGGCAGCATCTCAGGGACAACTTCTGTGCAGAACTCAACAGAATGAATGCAAATAAATCCGGAGATCCTGGTTTATCTGCCAGCAAAAGCGAATCTCGGTGGAGGTGGTTTAAGATGTTACTTTTTTTTTAAAAGTACTTCAAATGCTAGAAAAATGGAAAGCAATATGCAGTTTCAATCTAAACAACTTGATCGGGAGTCAACAGAGCCTGAAAAAGACAGCTGCACTAGTATTGACGATGATTTCGTTACTGAATGCTCTTCTGCTGACAATTCAATACACACACCAGCACCATCAGAGACATCTCGGTTGTCTGCTCAGCGAAGGACGAGGCCTAGGAGTGGAGAGCACCCATTGTAGGAAGTGATGATAGAAATTGAAGGGAAGAAACTTGATCTGATGCAGTCAATGGGCAATGGATGTGAGAACTAGGACATGACATACCATTTCTTGATGAGTCTCTGGGAACCTATAAAGACTTCCAGAGGATAGGCAAATGTTCCTCCGCATGAAAATTCAATAGATGATATTTGAGGAGACCCAAAAACAAAAAGGGACCCAAAGTAGCACCAGTTCATCTCAAATGCAGCTTTTTCATTACGAGGATGGAAGATCGAATCAAAGAGAAAGAGGCCAACACTTGACGGCTCAATCATTTTTCCAGACTTTCAGCGAGTGACAACTGTGTTATATTCATAGTTACTTGTTTTTCCATTTCCATTTCACATCTAACTGAACTGACAAATCAACATACAGTTATAATAATATCTTACCTCATGTAACGTAATGGGCCTTCGAAAATTTGTATTTTGCTTCTTAAATGATGTGTGAATTAACTCTAATATATACTTAAATGTGTCTGAGCTCATTCTGAAGTACCTCTAAAACCTTTCTTCGTGTTTAAGTAAGTCATCTAGAAGATTATGAAACTTGCTGAAATTTGCACGCCTAGAGCTTATATTGTGCACCCAGAAACGTTTCTTTCTGGTAAATAAGAGGCTTCTCCACCAAATATTGTTCATTAATGAAAATACATGCACTTGGTTTGACATCCTCGCACTTCAGAAATGTCAGCTGCACAGCTTTCAGTTCGGGTTGGCTCGGCCAGCAATGTGGGTAGTCACTTGCTCGGCCTGGTTCAGCTCGGTCAGGTTCGGCTCGGCTCAGCTCAGCTCGCCTCGGCTTGCAGTGTGAATGAAGCCTAAGCTATTCGCATACATTCTTAGAATTATTGTTGGCACAAAACCTAGAAATTCATGTAAAAGTCTTTGAGAGATTCAAGATTTTACCTCTTCAATGTGAGTACATATTTTCATTGATAATTTCATTTTAAGTAACCAAGAAAGCTTGAATAAAAACCAGCTTTCTGCATTTAAACAAGCAGTAAGTATTATCTTCATAGTCCAGTTGCCAACTTTGCGTGTTTTCATGGAAGTATGTCTAATATTCAACAGTTTACTATGTAGACTCATTACCCTGATGAAGGAAAAAGCTGAATATAAAGTAGTATCAGAAAGATAAGTCAATTTTTGCTACCTTTACTCTGTTGTAGAGTTTATATTTCAAACATGTCCGATAATCCCATTATCAGATGCATGTAATAGATGTAGCATGGCATTTGAATACTGTATGTGACATCAACATAATATTTTTGTGTTGAATGAGGTCTGTATATCTTATGGTCTCAAGACTCATCTCAAATCCTTTTTCACTTTGACAGAGTTTTGGATCCATGGAATGTTGAATATGAGTGCATGTGGTTGTGTGTATGTATGCATGTACATTTGTATGTATGTATATAAAAGTAAAGCCATTTAATTACAGGCCTGGACAGGGCCTTAGGGCTCCAGGAAGTTGAGGCTTCCAGGATTTCTAGACAGTTGGCACGTGAAGGTGGTAAGGTCAGCTTTACCCACTGGCCTCTGTATGTATGTATGTGTGTACATATGCATGCATGTACATATGTATGCATGTATGTGTGTATCTGTATGTATGTATGTATGTAGCCCTCGCAGCATTGAATTGAATACATGTGAATTATGTATTCCTATATCATTCATTGAGGATGATGATTATGAAAGCTTACTCTCCTTGGTGGTAGTTACATTGGTAATTCATTTATTGATCATTTTGTTTAAACTACTTGTAATTATGCGTATGAGAATTTACATTACAAAAATTAATTTTGTTGCAGTATGCTTGTGGTTGGCAACCTTCAGAAAATAAATTAGAGGAGGATAAAGTAGATGAAGTGACAGACACTTTCATCCAAGCAGTGCACTTGCTGTGGAACTTGTGGTGAGCAACAGTATGTTTGTGCATATAGTGGATCAGACACTGGCTTGGTGCTTTAGCAGTGGTTAGTTTGTGGTGGATCCAGTGGATATATTTTCACTCTCTTTTTTGAAATGATGACATTGCATGCAGGTTTCAGGTACTGGTATGGTAGGCCTACTTCAGCAGAGTTAGTACACCATCAAATCACTGACAGTCATCATTTAACTCTTTGAAGACTAAAGTCAATTGAAATAAAGTCGAGATCAACTTAATGTTAAAGTCCTCCCAGTGCACGCCATGAAGGCGTATGGGGAGTGGAGATCTAGCTCTACACATTCTTAACAATGATGCTAGATAGAGGTGAGTGGTCAGTTGCATACTCTTGTGACTTTACTCCTGGGGAAAGAGCCCCCCAGTAACCATCGAATAGGAGGCTAAGTGGTCCCCCGAGCTGGTCTAGACATTTGGTGGAAGAGAAAAATTTTTCCTCCAGCTGGGACAGTGTTTATTCTGTTTGGGGTAGGAATGGGATTATTGCCATTGGGATTTATTCTTTGTATTGTAGAAGAAAAAATTTATCTGTGCAAATTTTAAGTTTTTTACTGCAGTGTAGCTGAGGATTCTGTTCTTCTGGGACATGACCCTTAATCGCAGGGTATTCAGATTCTGGCATTTTGAAGGAATATGCTGCCTTTATAGTCAAGGACCATATCCCAGAGGAGTGGACTTCTCAGTATTAATCTATCTTATGTCTAGTAATTCAGTTCCTACCTCACAGAAAACAAATTGTGTCTACATTGTGAAGACCTGTGTGTTAATGTTGTATAAGAAAATAATTGTTGTTTATTTTGTGAGTCACAGAACACACATATACACTGTATTAGATAAGTGAATTTTTTTACTGTTGAACATTTTCATTTCGATATTAACTGCCGATATTTAAATGGTTCGGTGAGATTTCAGACTTCGATATTAAATCTGCAGCAGGTATTTATTTGTGATGAATAAATTGGAAGCTTGCTGAGAATATTTCTGGAAATAAGATCCTTTGCATTATCACAAATTTTGGAATGTAAGATGAGTGGTGCATGTGGCATGTATGGGGGAGAAGAGATGCATGGAGTTTTGGTGTGTAACCAGAAAGAGAGAGACTGTGTGGAAGAATTAAGCATAGATGGAAGGATAATATTAAAATTGATCTTAAAGAGGTTGAGTGGTAGAGTGTGGACTGAATTAATCTGGTTCGGGGTAGAGACAAGCAGCAGGCTGTTGTGAACTTGGTAATGAACCTATGGGTTTCGTAAAATATGGGGGATATCTTGTCAAGCTGAGAAATTCTGAGTTTCACATGAAGGACTGTGCTCCATGGGTCAGTTAGGCAGGCTGTAAGTTAGTTGGTTGGTTAGTTTGTTAGTTACTCACTTAGTTACATAGTTGAGTTAGGTAGTGAGTCAACCATTGAGTTAAATTTGCATGTATGTTGTTTTGCAACCAGACATGTGGACTGAAAAGTGATTTCTTTTGATAATGTCAGCAATTGCCTTTGATGTATGAATATGAAAAAAAAATTGCCATTTTATTCTAATCCTGAAGGCTGAGATAAATATTTGTGGGTGACATTGTTTATTGTTATTTTTTACAGTGAAAGTAATAGTATAGCACTGAGGTATTTTGATAGTGGAAACTTGCTGCCTGGTCTTGTCAAGTGTCTTGAAGAAGTTGCTGTATTTGGAGTGGACACAGCAATTGCTGTTGGTGAGCATAAAATTAAATGCATAATTTTGCAGTTTCATGTGACTACACACAGTTTGGTGTCATGAATGAAAGAATGAGTGAATGACTAGATGAATTCATGGGAGAGGAACTCTAAAGAGAGCTAATGCAATCTGTAGTTGAATGGTTCTTGTAAGTTGGTGTCTGTAATGAACTTAAGACTTCAGTATCAACAGGGAGTGTTAGTGATTACTTGATTACTTGAATGATTGGTACTGTATCACACAGTGTGCTTCTAAGGGTCCGTATTTGCAAGCTGATGGTTACTCATGTGGTCAAAAAATTGATGTTGTGATTCAGTCAGTATGGTGTTTACATATTGTTTCTTTCACTGTTGTTTTGCAGCTCATTGTCTTCTGGTTGTAACAGAGGATAATGAAACATCTATAGGTAAACTGCAATGTTACAGCTCTCTCCTTGAGAAACTCCTTGACCTTGAGGGCAGTGAATCATCTGTGTTACTTCTCAGAACACTAGCTTGTGGTGAGTTCATCAAAGGTTTGATTTTAAAAGACAGAAATGAGGAGTGAAGTAGTGATTAGATTGGCCATTGTGTAGGACTGTGAATTGAATTTTGCCTTTCATTTTTGCAACAAGCTTTGACAGAAATAGTGTAGTGTTAATGTCTGTAAAATAAGATAACAAACTAAGCTGAACCCTTTGGCACCAAAAGTCAGCTACAGTTGATGGCCAGTGTGTGTGGCTGGAATGTCCAAAGTATTGTAAAGATGTGACCAAGAACATGCAGTTTAGTGGCAGCCATTTGAATTCCTCTCTTGTGCAGAGTACGCCCTGCATTTAATTCCAACCCCAAAGGGTTCATCTTCCCTTCTCAAGTAAAGGGATTCCTTTAGTTTTATATTTGTATAGGGGAAAAGCTAAGATCATTTAAGATCCAGTGTAATATTTGCATTCATGTTTAAATGTATTTGCCTGTGTTGTTTTTAATCTGGACCTGATAGGTTTTATTAATTAAAAACATCAATTCCACCATAACTGTTATCTCTACCCACCTCCAGTTTTCTGACATGGCTTTGTGTGCATTTGTATTATGTGGTCGGACAATAAAGTTCGCGAACTCATTGCGGTTAAAGTGCTACATACCTCATTGCTGAATACCACCATGGTCGCCTTCAAAGTACTCCGCTAGGGAAGCTATGCACCGATGCCAGTGCCTAGTCCACCCTTCAAAATAATTTTGGAACTAGTTTTGTGGAATGGCCTTCAGAGCTGCCATTGTATTACTCCTGATTTCATCAGTGTCATCAAAATGCCTTCCTTTCAATATTTCCTTTATCTTTGGGAACAGAAAAAAGTCAATGGGGGCTAGATCCGGTGAATAGGCAGAGTGTTCCAACACAGTTATTTGTTTAGTAGCTAAAAACTCCCTCACAGACAGTGCCATGTGAGCAGGTGCATTGTTCTGATGCAAGATCCATGAGTTGCTGGCAAAAAGTTCGGGTTGTTTCCGTCTAACTTTTTCATGCAGCCTTTCCAGTACTTCTAAATAGTAAACTTGGTTGACTTTCCGGTCGGTATAAATTCATAATGAACAATCCCTCTAATATAAAAAAAAGTCAGCAACGTTGTTTTGACTCTTGATTTGGACCAACGGAATTTTTTTGGTCATAGGGAATTGGCAGTTTTCCATTGTGCACTTTGCCGCTTCATTTCAGGGTCGTATTGGTAGACCCATGTTTCATCACCTGTGATGACATGGCCCAAAATGTCATCGTGCCTCTCCAAAAGGTCTTGGCAAATTGTGACCATGTTCAGTAATAAATATTGTATGTGTTGCATAAATAACAGTATTTTGAAATGTTGGTACACAATAAATAGCTAATGGTTTACTGTAAGGTGAGAGATGAGTTTGTCCCTTATAGTTGCATTGCTTTTCAAGCCAGTAAACCTACATGCTGTGAATTGATGACATGGTGTCACTGTTGGGCTGCCAATTTCTGCTGCCTTAAATTGAATTATTTTGCAACTGGTAGGCATATTACCTTTTCTTCTCCCCACACAGAAGAAAGCTTTTGTGTGCTGACTTGCGAATACCTTCTTTGTGTTCACACTGTGAAAGATTTTTTCCATGGGTTTTGCATTAAGCTGTTTATCTGGGATCATCAGCCAATGACACACATTCATTTCATCTCTTCCATACATTTTGGAAGCTTGCCTGTCGTTGATAGTTCACACATAACACAATAGCTGTGTGATAACTTGCATCATAAGTGCATTGCTGTGCTTTGGTTTTTAAACATCTAGAAGTTGCTTGTGTCTGCACACACATTGTTATTTTTGTTTGGATGTACCAGTGTTTCCAGGAAGGGTTTTTTTGTATGTGCACTAGTGTCACTTTCACATAGTAACTCAGTGCGTATTTAAATTAGCGCTTGAATTGAAAAGGTGGTGAGTGGGCCCAAGTTCTAGGAAATAACAATGAATTATGTGACCATGTTTGGAATCATTTTCCTTTTTTACTCTCCAGTTCCTGTAATCAATTACCACCAGTGTTATATCAGGTGTGTATCCTGAAGTTTCTTCTTACCATTAAGAGAGTAAAAGTGAAAGCAGATTTAACAGAATGGCGTGGATTTCTTTCAGTGCCTTGCCTTGCAGGAAAAAAAAAAACTTGGTGACAGCTCATGTCTCAATGTTGTTGAAATTGTGCGCGTCCCTGACATGCTTCCGAGCTTGTTTCCTTCCTGGTCGGACTAAGGACTTATCAGCACCCCGGTATAGAGTACTTTGCAATTTCACTTCTGTTCTTCTAGTTTATGAGTTTTTTTTTTTTATATGTCATACTGTCAAAATGATTTCCACAAAAAATATACATGTTGGCAGTGGTGACTGAATTATATTTGTATGAGCTCTACTTTGAGCTATACTGATGTGCACGAACTGTGATTGGGGAACAACAAATGCCTGTGACATTGAACTTGAATAATGTATGAAAATTGGAAGCCATCTGCTTTGTGACTGAGGAATAGCAAACACCGCTTGATGAATTTAAATATGACCTGTGTACTGTGTATTGTACACAGTGTGGGTAGTCCAGTTACAGCTGTATTTTTCTAGGCACAGTGTGAAACCATAACCTGGTTATAGAAAAACAAAATTTTTGGGAAAGAATGCTGTTTGTATTTGAGCAAATACTGTAGTTGTAGAGTAAAATGCACTAAACCATGTAGTATTTTCTGCAGGACATGTTTCTTTAAGCAGTACATTTACAAAATATATTTTTATATTGTTTGAAGGAAGTGTCTTTTGGAATTTTTTGTTGTTGGTTGTAGTTAGTCAATTTAGAATTTTTAAAGTCATTTTTATTTGTTGTTAGGTCTGATACTTAACTTGAATTATGGCAAGGTGTTAAATCTGTCACCTACCATCATGACACAGTTGATGTGTAATCTCTCAACTACACTGGATGTTGATCATCGCAAAGCTCTCAACGATTTTACAAGCAACATGTTGCTTGATGACGCAATTGAAACACAAACTCAGCATGAACAGATGTTGAAGTCTGTTACTGCAGTGCAGTATCTCTTAGATGCCCAGAAGATTGCTGTTGAGTTGCTGACAAATATGTGTTCTGATGATGGTATGTTATGGTTCTCTTGTACTGAAAAAGGTTTAAAATACTCCTTTCACTTACATGTTAACTATAAAACTTGATAAATAAATTTTATTAGACACTGACAGCACTGTTGGTAAGTAATTTATTTTACTCATATTCATATTTATTTGTTGAGTCAAACTTCACAGATGACTTTGTCCACTAACACCAGGTCTGTTGCAGAATGCAGCCTTTGTAGCCAGTTCTACAAACAGTATTATTTAATAAACTGTCCATCACTCTACCAGCCATATTTGCCTGTACTGAAACATTCCTCAAAGTCTTGTACTCTATATAACTATTATTATCAGATTTTTATCATTAGCTTCTTTATTAGAATTTGTAAACTTTTAATCACATTCCTCTTTGATATGTATTTGTTTATTAATGTTATTAATAAATTTTAAACCAGTTTCATTTAATGTTATTAGTAAAATTTAAACCTGTTCCATTTTGTAGTCCTTCTGTGCGCATTCTATAATTCAGTACATTCATCCATCGTACTTCTTTCTTGATTTGATACGTTAGGCTGAACATATGAACTTTACCATAGTGAATAATTTAATTTATTCTTTTACGTTACCATATGTGTAAGACCATATGAAATAAAAAAATTCTCCCTCTTATAGCTGCAGTTTAATATTTTGCCTGTTCTTAAGTTTGTATCTATAAGAAATGGTGGATCCCACATTTTCTCATGCATTCAGCAAATTTATGTTATATACTTCTCTTTTTAAAACAGCTGCAGCTCTCAGAACAGAGCACTTAATCTACAGACAAAGTTGTAGTTGTTTTGGTTTCAAATACTTTTTTTTCTGGCACTTCAAATACAGCTTTATACCCTGTGTCTTTTACTAATGAGAGTGATAGCAAAAGTTGGGCTACTGATGTTCAGAAATGTTATTGAGAAGGCAGACCTCATCACTAATTTGTTTTGTATACTTTTACAGACACTGATGAAGATGCCATGGATCAAGATTTATCTGACAATAGCAGTGATGATCCATTTAGTGATTCAAGTTTATCTCAGGAGGAAGGAATTTCAACTGCTGAGAAAATCTCTGTCAGTGTTCCTTCAGAGGTAAGGATAGAGAAAGAGACTGTTCCAAAAGTTTAAACTTGGGGGAAACATTGCTGTTTTAGAAAATGTGGTTGAAGATAAAATTAATATTTTGCTGTTACCATAATCGTCGGCGAATTATTTATTAAAGTGTCTTAGAACTGTCTTTGTGGGAATTTGAATTTCAGTGGTGCATGTAAGTTGTGCTGCAGTATGACACTACTGCACTGCATTTGGTACAAAACTCCTTTGCAAGGTGGAGGTAAAGGAGGATCATTTGCCATATATTTCAAAGGCATGGTTCATGATCCTCCACGAGTAACACCTTATGAAGTGAAGTTGTGTGGTGTTGCCCTGCATTTTGGATTTTTTCAGGAACTGGCAAATTTCAGAGTGTAGCATGTATGTATCAAGCTTCATATGAAGTAGACCTGTTACTTAAACCTATGAGGTCTTAAAACTTTCAGAGAGGAAACAATAATATTGCAATATTAGGTTTATTTGCCACTTAAAAAACTGTTAATGATGTTGGTCAATCAGGACATCCATACATGAGCAAAAGGGATAAAAATGTGTTGTAAATGAAGTTTTTTTATTTTATTTTATTTTATTTATTTATTTATTTATTTTATTTTTCTTCTGTTTTTAAAACACGCACCAGTATCCTCAACTTTGTGAGATGGGCATCTCATTAACCCTTTGGTCCCGGAGTTAGACATTTAAAATTTAGCACATCATTTATGTAAACTCTGAATATTTTACAAACAAAAAAGTAACGTTATGAAATACATGGCATTTTGTAGAGGAATAAATTGAGATTGTACAGCAAGTCTCAAAAAATATAATGAAATATATTTGTTGATTAAATATATAAAAAGCGTTCTCTGGAGAGTAGCGGAACGCCTGTCCTATCTATAGGATGCATGGTGCCTAAAGGTTAAGATCATGCCATAGGGTTTTGACACAAGATTTGCTCATATGTTGATTGCTGCAAATTTTGTGCCTGGTCTGCCGACCAACAAGCAAATGTCTCACTGTATCATCACTGAACATATTACTTTCTCTTCTCACCCAGATTTTATTTGTAGTGACGTGTGTATTGACTTAACCTATGACAAGTGTGAAAGACTTTTTTCTTAAATATGTGAGTATGCATAATTTGAGTTTGTAGTTTCATGCCTGTACATGTTGAAGCCAGACTGCATGCTTGTTTGTGTGGCTTTTGGGATACTGTTGTAAATGTTGGAAACAGTTCAAAACAGTGTTTTCTTATTCTGATAGGTTCACGAATTAATAGTGAGTGGTCAGTTAGTAGAGAAGATATGGGGAAAAGCTCAGGTACCAGCTAAAAATGTGTGTGATATCTTGAAGAATAATACTGATGGGAAACATGTGTTTAATAAGTAAGTAGCTATACTGTTTCTGTACTTGCAGTTTCAGAATCTTTTTGTATTGCTTTCGCATCAGTATCATTTTATTATATCCCAGAGAAAATATTCATGACATTTTCACAATGTTGTTTTCAAGTGATGTTGAGAAGCAGAAACCTGTGTTACCCTTGTGCTTACAGTATTTTGAAGCATGTTTTCCTGTGTGCGTTATGGAATCTTACATTGCAACTGTGACAAAGATGTTGTAATCATTGTACATTACATTTTTACCAAGAATAATTGAAGAGTTAATATACAGGAAAACGTGGATTTCACATTGCTGAATGTAACTTTTAAAATAAATGTAAAAATCAAGTGTAAAATCAAGAAAACATGAAATCAAGGAACTGAAAATTTCTGTAGCTGTTGGCATTATATACAGAAAATTAATACAGCATTACATTCAAAATGTAATCTAGTTTATCTTCTGTATGTCCATGCAGAATGCTGCACGCCTTGCTCTAAGTGCTACTGAGGGTGGCCATGTTTCCACTGACTTCAAAGTTTGTATGGTATTTCCTCAATGTCGATGCCCTTCATTGTTGACAAAATGTTGCTTGATGTTTACTTTTTCCACCATCCTCCTCCTCCTCCTCAGGTACATTATATGTAAACTTGTCATCCATCTGTTCTAAGGTCTTCGTCTTACATCTACATCACCACCACCACCACCACCACCTCCTCCTCGATAATAATAATTATTGTAATCAGATATGTTCTTTAAGTGATGTAACTGCTTTTGGCCAACCTTTCTTAAATGAAACCCACATTCCTGAAAACACTTTACTATTGTCTCGTGTTACCAGCACCATGATTCTTCATGGAATGCTTCCAGAACATTTACCGTCCTGAGTGCTGTGTCTTGAAGCGACTTGTGATCACTCACAGCAGTAGTTTCTCTCAAAAGTTGCTTGTTGTAATAATGTTTGAATGAACTGGTTAGTCCATGGTCAAGTGCTTAAAGAATGATGGTGCAGTTTTAGGAAAGAAAATATAACTTTCACATTTGTTAGATAACTTGTGCCTTGGGGATGGACAACACACTGGTCAATGAAAAGTAAGATCTTTCTGTTTTGGGAACTCATTTTGGCATGTACTGTCCTGAAATAATCAGTAAATATATCTGTAACTGTGGCTGTTTGGTTTGCTGCATATTTTGTTGGCAGTTTCCTGACATTTTTAAAGCAACAAGGGCTTTCACTTGTCCTTGTAACTAATGGTGTGGTGTGAGTTCCATGAGCATTGCAGACTAGCAAAACCATTGTCCTCTCCTTGGAATTCTTCCCATCTTTGCAACGATGCCCTTACAAACATATTGTCTTATTAACTGAAAGCCTGGAGAACAGCTGAGTCTTAGAATAGTTAATGTACATGAAGACTGTTGGGAAGGTAGGAAATTATAATAAAAAATTTGTTAGTTCCTCCTGATTTTCAGTTGAAAGTCTCAACAACAAAAGCAATAGGAAATTATGTGGTCACTGTAAACATATAAACAAAAAACTGGGTAGAAAATGTGGTTCCACTCTTGTAGATGTTGTGGTGGAACCAATAAAATCTGTGTAGAATCAAAGAAAACTTAGGTTCAAGGAATGTAAAATCCAAGTTTCACTTTGTTTACATTGTCATGCACCCTTGCAGTGGCATTTAATTGCTTGTATTTTAGAAGTATTGACAACCACTTCCCAGTTAATGCTGTTTGTAACTTTGAATGTTATGTATTCTACTATATGATGTGTTGTAATGTTGTATTTGTGTTGTATTTGTGTCATTAAAGATTGTTCTGTGATTTCAGGTTGTTGACATTGAGATGTCATGCACTTTTATGCCTGAGTAACCTGATAGCTTGTCTTGACATGCAAGACCTGGGTGGTCCCTGTAAGGTCTACACAATCTGGCATGATATTATCCCACTTGCTTTTGAAGAAACAGGTGGGTAATGATTTCATACTGGGAGTGAACATCTGACAAAAAATATATGAAGACAGCTTTCCTTTAGCAAGACAGTCATAAATGAATGCAGAAACGAAGGCTTTCAGAGTTCCAAATTGGAGGGAAACCAAATTGTGGGAAATGTGAGAAATCTTCACCGACCAAACATTTTTGTTTTGGAATGATCATTTAATTTTGGGAATGTCTGGGCCAAAAATTGGTGTGCTTGATGTATCTGCTGGAAAAACAGTTCAGGTGATTATACTGTAATTACTCCAATGCAAGACAATGTTTTATTTCCTTAAATTTGGTGTGTAAGTATGTTAGGTTGTTTTAAATTCATGAATGAGGCACTGAACCAGGCTGTGTCAAACTGGATTGCTCAGTACTTGATCATGGGGAGCCAAACCAAAGCCTAAAACACTAAATCATCACATGTAAACAAAAGAGAGAACATAACATTACTAAACTTAACTGGCAAAATCTTCTTTTTTGGGACTTTGTGCATCATCTAATTTTTAGAAGCCATTCCATTTTCTGGCAAAGAAGCACCTAACCTGGTGGACCCCTTAGATCAACCTGCTCTTAGTCACTGAACACTGTAGAAGCAATAACTTTTTAGGATACACACCTGAGAACAGAACTAGCCCAAGGGTAGTAACAGGAAAATGGCCATTGAAAAATTAAAAATTAACTACAAGACAAAAAAATAAATCTTGGACCAATTCTTAAATTAAAAACTATAAAAAGAGCCATGAACTGAGACTTATCAGACAAGAGACATAAGTTAAAAATTCAGAACACATGAAATTAAAATTCTTAGTACCACCAACACCATCTGTGGAGAAATTTGTGAATCATCATGGGTTCAAGGAAGTTTATAAAGCAAGAAATGTAAATGTATTATTTAGTCAATGTGAATCATAATGGCTTGGCAGTGCACTTCACCAGAAGTGACTGTAAACAGCTTTAAGACTTACTGTATATCCAGTGCAGTAGATGGTATGTTGTGGAATGACATTGAAGAAGTTGGGAATATTAGGAGTGAGTGTGAGGAATATGAAGACACTGACTATTAAGGTGGAGACAGTGACACTGATTGGTAAAGACAGAATTTGACATGCTTTGTGTATTAAGTGTAAGAAATTAATAGCAAAATATTTCTACTTGACATGCATTTTAGTTTTGGAAAGTTGTATTAGATTCAGATACAGATATTTTCCCTTGGTAGACATGTTTTATTTGGTGGGTTGTCATAGATTGTAGTCATGTTGTGTTGGGGTAAATACAGTGCATTTCAGTATTTCACTGTTTTGACAGGTTGTTGATTTTATCATAACCTTGTGATACAGCCAGGCACATACTGGGTTAGCGACAGCCAGTCGCAGTTTTATGGCATTTGTGAAAGCTGATCATGTGGTGCAGAATTTTTACGAATTAGTGTCTAGTAATGTGAAGGTCAATTTCAATATTAATATTATAGAATAACAACACGTGACACAAGGTTTTGTGTCTAACAAGTCATATTTGTTAAGTTAATCCGAAAAATGTCTGAAGAGGATTGTGTATGAGTGGAATGAAACAATAACTTTTTGTCAACCCACAATATATTTATTGTTTGAATTAAAACATCCAACTCTGACTTACTTAAACTGTTAGCTTGTGCACAACTGAGAACTGACAGTAAAAGGAACAGGTGATAATGTCAGGAATATTGTTTGCCTGAAGTTAAAACACAGAAATAAGAAGATCAAGGGGGATGTTTTATCCACACAGAGACTGTTTTTGTGAATGCCCATCTCGCATGTTTTAAATATGCTCTCCAGATGCATGTCCATTTGAATTTCTATACTTTTATTAACCTTTTGTATGAATTTTCTGTGCATTTTAGAAGGGGGTGACACTAAACTCCTGGAAGCAGCTACATCTGCACTGAGAGAAGCACTTCATAAACTTGCTGAAGTACAGTGTGTTCTGCTTGGAGATGTAAAAGACTCAGATTTACAGGTGAGGATGATAAGTACTTAGTTCTTCATTGTTGATGTTTACATGTTCATTGTCCATTGCAGACATCCAGAAATATGGCTTAAATACTCTAAACACTTAACCAAATCTGCTAGTATTCATACACATAACCTTTGTTACTTAGCACTGATCAGTCTGTGGTGAGTATTCCTGGTGTCAACACCAAATACTCAAGGAGCAAATATGAATAACAGCTAATGTAAGAGCAGTAATTTTTAATTGTGTTGCTTGTTTTTTATCTTGCAGGTAATGTTTAGCACTGGACTTCAGTGTCAAGATCCTCAAGTCCGAACTAACCTCATCAGGTGTGTTGGCATGTTGGGCATGTTTTTTGCAAAGTCAACTACAGATGTCAGTCAAAGACAGCTGAAGGTAAGGTAGCACTTGGGTATGTGTGAGTCTCAAGGACATTTAGAATTTTTTTATCTGGGCATTTTGACTGTCTTGCTCAAGTTACTGAGAAACAGATCAACATTACAAACTGCAGGACAAACTTTTTTTATTGTTTGTGGTCATGGCCCCATTGTTGGAACACAAATTCATGTACAATAATTATTGTGTTTTCAAACCATAAGTTGCACCGAGACTTTAGAAGGCAAATTTAGGGGAAAAATATGTACATTTGAAGCTGAAATTCATAAATACTTAACAAAATTGAAGAGTGGTATAATGTTTGTACTGGTCATAGAATCCCCTGATGTCTTCATCACCACTGTCATGTTTTGCTTTACTGTTGTTACTGTCTGAACTTTCACCTTTTTGAAACACTACATTATGATCTCATGTTTTGTGAGACTTCATACTTCATGCCCATTATAAAACTGTAAACACCATGAAGTTATCCCACAAACTCAGTGATGCTGTGTGTGACCAATGAGCTTCCCACATTGGTCTGTGGTCTCTTATCCAATTCTTCAGTTCTGTTTCTGGGTCAGGCAGTTTTGCAATGTACTGAGAGAAAGAGTGTTTGTTGGTCTCCACCTCATCCTCTAGCCTCAATTCACTTGTGATCTCTGTTGGAGGTGGACCAATAGGCCTTCTGACTATGTTGTTACCGTGCTCTTTTGCATAACTTATACAAAATTGTCATCTGTTTACTGTGCACTCTGAGAACAGATTTATTTTCAGTAAGCTCATTATGACTGCTTGTTATGAACATCTAATGAAAGGAACAATTGCAACTTTGTTTCTTTCCCTCCGAGTATGTGTCATGTAACCACTGGCATCTGTCCAGTGAATGTGGGATTCTTAGTTAGTGTGAGTCATATTGGTGCACTTCTAGAACAAGACACGTAGAAGTATTTATAAAGTACTTTTCATGAAAAAGACATCTTATAGTATGGAAAATATGGCAAGTGCAGTGTAAGAAGTATGGGTGTAGTGATGCCATTTATGCATACCTTGAGAACAGTGCTTGCTTTTTAACACCACAGAGGAATCCTGAGTTATATTTGAGCTTTTAACCATGTTATAACACCGGAGTCACTTGGTGTGGGCCTAACATAACAGCTGTGAGAAATGTAACAGTTTCTGGACACCTCATAAATTATCAGAATGACAGTTGAATTGATTCATAATAACACCTGATAATATGACAACCTTCTAACAAGACTTGATATAGGTGTACATCTACAGCATGTTTTCTTTAACCTTGACTTGTTCTGATTTAATGTTGCTATTCAGAGGGTAGCACCACTAGTACCTGAGCCAATTGCCTCTGAGGTTGAGCTGGCTATCGACAAGCTAAAAAGTCACAAATCACCAGGTATTGATCAAATACCGGCAGAACTGATTAAAGCAGGGGGTAGAACAATTTGCTTGGAGATTCATAAACTTGAGTAAAGAGAGACCAACTTGATGTCACTTGTTTTATTATTACTTTATTCAGTGCTCAACATGTTTTGGACGTTAATACATCCATCCTCAGGAGCTTGCGACTAATTCGTAGAGTTACTTCATGGGTTGTATCTGGTTCGATGTGTGC
>Ga0123355_10006637_pt1 | contig 17183 bp, 8 predicted proteins | sample TergutEmb28metaG_3_FD_89872 | JGI IMG/M metagenome (GOLD analysis project Ga0123355, IMG submission 89872) | Embiratermes neotenicus P1 segment gut microbial communities from Petit-Saut dam, French Guiana - Emb289 P1 | ecosystem: Host-associated > Arthropoda: Insects > Digestive system > Gut ...
AACAACTTACTCTTACACAATACGACATGCTGCCACAAAACCCAGTTAATATAAAGGAATTATTTTGTGAATGTTTTTAAAACGACTTTAGCAAGGAACAACGTAGCTCCCTGAGGATGATCTTAGGATGAAAACATGTTGGAGCGATTTCAAGTGTTTTAATGTGAAATTTTATGTAAGTACATTTGTTGGTTGATAATTAAGGTGATTCTACGAAATGCACGGTGCAACAATAAGGATAAATTTATTTTACTTTGGTTTTGTGGTTTTCATTGAGTATACCAAAGATTTTCTTTGAAATTTTATGAAAACGTATCGCTATTCTTTGCAGCGAAGAAGAGAACTTCAGAGTAGATTGAGGAGGCGTTTGTTAATTTTCCTTTCTTAAAAGCACAACAGAACACCAAGCTGTAAAACACAATTCAAAAGCGTGTTTAATTTAACATCGCGTTTATTAAAAAGGTAAATAAAGAATTCCTTAAATTCCATCCGTTTTCTTGAATATATTTTCTTCCATGCGGAGCAAGCAAAATCTTTTATGATCCAGCACGCCATAATCTTGTGTCTGAGTTTCTCCGTTTACAAACTTGAGACGTCTTTCTTTATATTTTACTCCAAGTGCATGAGTTGCTCTTACAAAATGTGAAGTAAACTTGGCAAGAATTCTCAGGGGTACACAAATAAAGTGGCAAGGCAGAGCACTTGCTGATGACAGAAACACGAATTTCGAATCAGTATAGATAATAAATACGTTTGTATTTTTTTCATTTTGCATTCTTCTTTTAATTGCAGATGAAGTTGTAAAATCTACGTAGATTAAAGAAGGACATTTTATTGCTTTATTACGTGTTACACGTAAATATATAAAAGTAAGAACTAAGAATAAAGTGCATCATTGGAAAACCTTGCAGGAATAAAAATACCCGAGAGAAACAAAATTGTAATTGGGCTGAAGGGGAAGAAAGAGCATGTTCGTGCATACTCTAAAATATAGCTTGCTCCAGTTAGGTTGCTATTTTGCTTCCGTGTACCAAGCTTATTTGCATGCTTCTGCTTCAGAGAATTAACCAAATATTTTTGTGTTTCGGAAAATATTTCTGTGGTAGAACGTATTGTTTTACAAAAATTTTTCTACCGCCAGTCTTAGGCCTATACATTAATGCAGAATTTGTTACATTCAAATTAAAAAAAAAATCTGTCAACAGAGAGAGAGAGAGAGAGAGAGAGAGAGAGAGAAGTCTGTTTTCACCCCCATTTCTCTTAGAAATTGACACCGATTTCAGTAGGCTTAAGAATGATTTCAGGTTTCTTCCGCGAAATGGTAAAGAACTGCTCTCTTCTGTGTTATTACGCAGCGATCAGTGGTAATTTCTTAACGACATTTTGGTGCACCTTACTTGTGCCAACTTCAGACGTCAAGAAGATGGCCTCGATAAGTTGTCCCGAAATGTCGGCAAGAAATTACCACGCCCATAATTGCGCAATTCTCAATAGACTGAAATTTAAATAAAAGTCCTTAATTGTACCTATAAATTTAGATAGAATGCAGGTTTATCTGAGTGTCCCAAATTACTTGTAGGTTGGCATGAAGAACAAATATCTTCCTCTTTTGCATATTCAGTGTAGAATGTGAGAAAATTCCGCCAGCCATAAGCTAGAATTATCGTATTTAGAAGCCAATGAGTAATATAGAAATTATCAACTATTTTAAAGTATTCGATTCCGTGCATTCTTATGTTAGCGTATGAATTTTAGTTATACCAAGCAAACGCACAATTTCTAATTAGTACATACATTAGATAAGCTTCTCCTAAATGTTTCAGTACTTAAAGTCCCACCTTCAGGGAGAACGTTATGCCAGTTTACTAAAACCCAAAGGCCATGCAAAGCTGCTGTCTTGTCTACGTACGCTAAGGAAGTTTCAAATTGTCTGACAGAAAACTTTAACTGAAAAAATAAATGATTATTTGTCGTAATGGATGAAACTGTGTACATGTAGTTTGAAGCGTAATTGAAATTCATTGAATAGTAACTTACTAACCAGTAACACTGTATCAGTAAATTAGATACAGCATTAACATTCGTCAACTTTTCCAGCGACACGTAGAAAAGTACCTTGAAAAGTCCTCAGAATTTCGGACTCTAACTAATTTTTCGGTAAAGTAAATAATGTTCTAGATTACGTGTGGCATAAAAAAGAAAGACATAAGAATCTACAAGAAGCCTAACACTAAATACTGACTATATTTTAAAACGGATCATTGAAAATGTCTTAGTAACTTCAAGTTTGATGTGGGCCAACCAGGAATTTAGTCCGTATAAACGGAGGGAAAAAGCGCGTTTTATTCCTAAGAAATTTGCGCGTTGTTCCTGAGATGTAACAACGCGTTAGACTATAAAGCTTTTAAAATTTTTCCACCCCTGAGTATGATGGTTCCAGTGTTGACGCCAAAGTATTAAAACACTTTGACGAGGAAAGACAAGAGTCTACATGCAATATACATGTCACGTGGACAACTGATTCAGTAATGGCTTTGGACAAGCTCTCGCCCCTTTTTCTTGTTTTCGTTTATTACGCTGGAGGGATAGGACAGATCATGCGCCAGCTTAGACTTCACTGACTCCCCAAACCATTCCAGCCATATACTGTACATACCAACGCTGTAAAGAAAAATGTATTACAAGTTTATTTCTCTGTCTGTACAACCCCAGTAATAAATTCAAAAACAAAATTTTAAAATCCTGAAGGAAACACTGTAGTTGTATATATAGCTGTGCTCCATGAACATTAAGGGTGTAGAATAAGTGAAATATAGCTAAACATATTCTAAAAGTCAATGCTAGTTGAAGGCGAGTGGCCTGTTTCGCATTCCGATCACTTTACAGCTTGGAGAAAAAACTACATATACATGTTGGTTAGGTTAGGAAGCAGTGTGGCTCCCATGGAAGGTCTGGATTCTATGTAAAATTAAACATCTATACATGTCGAATGTCTGAAATTCAAGCCAAATATCTGATTACCGTACAACTGTACTTACTGAGCTTTGGTTTATGTTATGTTTTAAGAAATAAAATGTGCTAAATTGCGTCAGTAAGTCAAACACATATTTTTGTGATTAAAACCTGAGTTAAAACCAAAAGGTTTATTTCATTTTGTAAATAAATCCTACTGAAGCTCCCTACTTTTCCCAGAAATCTCACAATTGTGTCTGAAATTGTAACGCAACTCCTACAAGTCTAATAACCTAATAGTAATCACACGGCTGTTTCATAATTGGTTAACATTCTTATACACACTCTGATAAATCTCGTTGCAGCTATTATGAACTGGAAATATTCACTGCTTTGGACTGCTAAAACAGTAATTCTACATATTGTTTGGTCCCTTCGTTCCGCTTCGAAAGGAATGTTAAAAAGTAGGAGAAACAATTATTTGATTACTTAATTACACCCCAAATAACTCTATCGAGCAGAGTCATTCTGTAGAAACTAATAGGCTCGCAGCCACACAAGAAAATCCCAAATTTTATGACATGACGAAGTTTATTACCAGATTAAAAACACGTAAGTAGAAGAGTACCTAAAAACCTGCTTGTACCGAAGCATGTAAAACACACTGTACCTTACCTGTATATTTATAATCTTCTTCCTGAAGATGAACCATCGGTTTCGAAACACGTAGAAGATAACGTAAATTAAAATATTAATTTAAAAAAGGTGGATTTTTGGCTCATATTTTATAATTATATTACAATACACAGTGCAAAAAAAAAAAAAAGAAATTATAGTTATACTTATTGAGACAAGGACACAGGCTGTTATAGATTTCTTTAATGGAGGTCAGAACACAAGTACTTGATCTGTCTACAATGGAAATGACACAATACAGGCAGCTTAAATGTAAAGTAATATTTTTGACTCTCTCCACGTAGCACCTTTGTAAAAAAACGAAACTATTAAAAACCAACAACATGGCCACATTTTGTTTAGTGGTCTTCATAAAAAAGCGGTTGTTAGGAGGATTTAAATGCAGCCGACACGCGAGAAACAAGACGTAATTAGTCGCAGCAGAAGTAATGCGCCAATTATGTTGCGTCGGCTTGTAAGACGTATAAAAGGCTTTTGTTACATAATAATTTATACGTAAATAAAATATTGTTTTTGTATGAAACTGTTGCTTGTGGCTTTAAGGAATGCGAAGTAGATAAATTAAACACGGTGCCAATTAAGGAGAAATGAGTTACGTTGTCCTAGTTTGCAGCGCTGGGCAGTTTGGTGATGCCAACTGTACGGCAGACATTGTTGTTTTCTGCTGGAAGCTACAAGAGTTGAAGAGATGACGTCACATCTCACAAGAGAATAACACTCTCACAACCGTAATGACGTCAAACTTCGAACCTCAAACATCACTCCAATCAATAGATTGAGAATACGATCCTTCATGGAGTGCATATTAATATTAACACCCTTTTCTGTGCACCAAATTTGTTAAAAACTATGTGATAAAATTTTAGAACACATGAAGACTGAAGAATAAAAAACCAACAATATACCACTTGTTATTTTATTGTACTTCTTATAGGCTCAACATGTTTCGGGCACTATTACGCCATCATCAGGAGCTCGCGACTATGATGTTGATTACCACATTGGTCGTTTCGTACTTGGTTTGCTGTATGTTGGGGTTTAGGTGGTGTTAGGCTGGAGTAGTGTTTGGGCTGCAGGCTGAAGCACGACGTGCTTTAGTATGCAGCCCGGACACTACTTTAATCAGCTGCCACAATCTTGATTAACATGACCTGTACTACCTCGCTAGGGTACAGGGAATCGTTTAGAAAATGTGAAATATCGATAATTCTCACGCACTTCAGAAACAGCACATCAATGTTTCAGTGATAAATCCTTTGCAGAACCCACTTAGGTACTGCACTTTTCTAATCTGAGGTACAGAAAGTATTGATGGCACTTTAGATATAAAACACGCTCTCACATGTGGGGTTTCATGTAAATCGGTCACTACAATACAACATCGAATTAGACATTCGTCTGGAAAATATGTTAGCAGCCTTTATTTATATTTTTAAATTTATTTCACAAAGTCAAAGAAAGACAGCCTAACCTTCAGTGTTACATTTTAGTAGCCTGTACGGCAGGTAGGTGGTTTGAACTCTCATAAACAGAAGCAACAGCGACAGAACATAAAAGGCGACATGTCTGACGAAAAACGTGCAAGAATAACAATAGTTTACATTACATTTTACCGAATTAAATGGCTTATTTAGGAAAAGAGTAACATAATTCTGCTTAGAAAGGAAAGGGCTAAACTTAGAAAAAAATTCCACTCAAAACCATTTATTTTTTAATCCACTACAGTTTATTCTTTAAAGTCACGTGAGCATTACGCAAATAACAATATTTCTTGAATTTAATAAACACAAGAAAATTAACTGTTGTTCTTACGTACGAGTATATTTAGATCAACTTTCGTACATATCGCATTCTTCCTCGAAAGGTGAAAAAAAATTATGTGCTTAAGGAACAGCTTAAATACATTTTTTTTTTAAAGTACACTGTAGAAACATTAATTTTATCTCTTTACGAACGTTACATTGTTGCTGGATACATGAATACGAATTAGCATGCTTGTTTATATAGCCTTGGTTTACATAAGGCCCAAAGAGTAAGGTAGAATAAAATAAAAGCATATATTCTTATAGGAGTTCTGAAAGTCTGCAACAGGATAATCTTATACTGGGGAGTAAAAACAGAGGGGGAGTTGGAGGGGGGATGACTTAACATGACAAGGCTGTTCATAAAATGGTCGTAAAATCTTAATTTTACGAGTAACATGACATCTTTTCCTCTGTACCAGTTAAAGGTAGGAGACAAGAGACAGACAGACATGCGGGATTAAGAAACAACATCTATACGAGAGATAAAATGCGTAAGCTGGCCCCTCCACAGAGTAGCAGCAAGTCTTGTGGCTACTTTATTGCCCCGCACAACACAAACACCACTCCATGTCAATAACGTGTAATTCAGGGAGAAGGTTTGATTAAATTAATCACTCGATTAAAAATACAATTTAATTTCCTTATATGAATTATAATCCATAATTGCGACTAATCAATTCGACCAGTCAGAGATAATTGTATTAAGTAAAGAAATTTTAATATTTTCAAAGTCATAAATCTTTGCCCTGGGGAAAAGAAGAACACTACTTCCACAGCTGTTCATAATATACTGCCAATCTACTGCCCCCAAGGGATAAATAATTTCAGCTTTCGCGAATATGATGATGAACCTTTGGGTTTTACAACAGGCGAAAGTTTTCTTGCCGAGCTGTAAGAACATGAAAATTCGAAGTTCCTTGACATAATGGGTTAGATCTTTTTTGGAAGTTCGGGTTGTAATTTACCATAAACTCAAATACAGGGCCTTCGCTTTTGTGTCTGAATATAGTTTCATAAGATTTGAGGTTTTAACGAAATATGTTCAAATCGTGGTTATCTGATGTTTAATAACGTCTAGTCTGCACACGATTAGAAATATTTCCGAGGTGTACGGCATCATAAACCAGAAGACCACGACAAGAATACAATTTTACATTTTCAGTCCTGTGAACATATATTGTGCGGCACCCTTATACAAAATCATACTGTCGTAACTTAAATGACAATAATGTAGGCTAATAGAAACTTCGGTTTCTAATTAATACTGTTTACACTGGAGTAACTGAATATCCTAAGACAGAAAATATTCTCCCTGAAGGAATGTTTTAAAATTTTCTTGTAAATTATAACACGCCTTGAACGTGAAAAAGGATATCAGTCGAAACAACTTATATTCTCTTTTATATGCTTCGGTTTCATGTTTAGGATTGAATAAGTCCATCATCAGGCCTGTATACAAAACCAACAGTAGGAATAAATTAATTACATTTCAACCTACAGTATTTGGCATTGTTTTCTTTTGTGGGATTTCACATCACAGTTATAATTACAATAAAACTGTAATAGAAAACTTCCGTTATAAAGGTTATAAATTATTAGAAATATTATTAAACTTTAAATATATGTGGAATTTAATACTTTTACACAACGGGGTACTAACTACAGAGAGAATTTCAAACAGTTTTGAAACTTAATGGGAGGAGAATTTCGCGTTGTCAATAGTATTGTTAATTAATCTCATAATAAAGTACTCACGGAGGTTTAATCCGTTAAAATTTATCTTGCGATTAATTTATTACCATGCCTCGAAACATTTAGAAAAACATATGTATTTCTAGAGTCTGTACTAGATGGAGGTGTGTGGTCAGCTTCACACTCTGGCCGCTTCTCTTCCGTGGATAGAGAAACCTGTGTGCCCTGAACAGGAAGAGAGTGTGGGCCTTTGAGTTGGTACAGACTTGCTGGTTGTACCAGAAAATAAATGCCAGAATTTTAATTAATGGCGCTTAATTTCAGAACAGTATTAATCAAACGATGAATTATTGTCTAATTTGAAGATAATTTTTGGAACCAGACCAAAACTGAATGTATTTTGGGAAGGAAAATTGGGTGCACTGAAGTCCATGAAGAAGTGTTTGCTAAATTAAATATTATTTTTAAATATTTTTGTAACTCTTTGAAATAGCAATTTCAAATAATAATAATAATAATAATAATAAATATTATTATTATTTACTACCAATCGGAACACAAGTTTTGTTTTCATTGTAAACCATCAGAATAACGCCGTGGAAAAAAAGACTTTTGATTTTTACGTTTTACTATTTACGCAAGTACACAGTGGGGAAAATCCAGGATTTTGTATTGTAGAGCAAGTGGTACTTACAGGAAAATTTGTGCTCCAAAGTTCAAAGTATCAGTCTGCCTATGAAAACTATATTCCCATAAATTCTTAAAAATCAAGGGGACGAAAATTTTACTGTGCTTAATTAAATCCCTTTTATTACAAACAGCATAAATCTTATAGGCTAAATATGCAAGAGTTTAACTTACAGCACAATAAACGGCATATTCTAGATGCAAGGGAAGCAGATGAGCACATTATATTAAATAAAATGTCTAAAGAAACAAAGCCACGTTATTTATGTGGCAAAGATTATTGGAAGGCACTTTTCTTCTTTGGCATAATAATAGCAAAATAGTAGGGACATTGCATAAATGAGTTTCGGTGACAAAAAAAGAACAGGAAAGACGAAAAAGAATGATATAAATACCGAGCCACAATAACTCTTATTGGCTGTATCACCTTAGGGCTATTTATCTCTTGTCTTTTCTACAGAAGCGGCTTCCAAAACTTTTACCAGCTCGTCTAAACCTATATGAAGACCTCCGTTTAACACTTAATGTAAATTATGATTATCTGATAGCCGTATAAAAATTTCATAATCAGCTAGAGATACTAAATAAGATACTACAAACTGATGTACGGTATTAATAAAGTACATAATATTTCACTATGAATAAAATACAATACGGAAAAGAAACGGAAACTTAGTTATAGTAAATATGTATAATTTAATACAAGGGACGTGTCTTTTCCACGGAACAACAGAGAAAAGCGTACAAACCACACACTGGGAATCTTAAAGAATAACACTTTAGAAGTGTATTTGATATCGGCTTTAATGCCCGTTGAATGTAGGCGACATGTAAGCACACAGCCTCTTGTTCATTCCGTAATTAAGGCCCTTTCGGGGGGACTAAAACAGCTGGGGCGTGAAGCTGACTACTATCTCCATATTGAGCCAAGGTTAAGAAAGAGGACATGCCTGTATCGCGATAGGAAAGTACGTTTTCTTTACAGTTTTAGGCCTATACACAACGCAAAGATTAAAGTAAAAAAATGAATATTTATTTGTTTATTAATTTATTGTTATTATAGACTTAGAAACTAAGAAGCAATGAACCATACGAAAAGGAAACACCGCAGCTTCAAAATGGCCGTTAGCAATGGGAGAAGTGAAAGTAGATCTAACGGCGACTTGCGGTGCCTCTGCCCAGGAAAAAATCCTGCTCTGTCGGTTATAGGACTTCAGTCTTATAGAATGTAAGAAAGTGTCGCTATAAATAACACCGTTTGTAACATTTTAAACTTCTAAGAACATTTGGGGTCCATTCTATTACAATTATCAGTCTTTCACATACACTCTGCCTCTTTTACAGAAAAGTCTGTTTCAAATAAATTATAATGTATTCTTGCAGTGAACGCGGAAGGAGGAGGGTTTTGTAACCAAGTTAATTATAGGAACCGAGTTACAGCGCCCACAGTATGTTACAAAGTAGTATAAATTATAGCTTACAAGAGCGCTGAAGCTTCTCGGTTAGGGGGCGCAGATGTCTGCTGAGCAGCCACAGCTCCGTGTATTACGGTAGAAATGGCTTAAAGAACCTGCATTAATCCACAGACACACATCGAACACGCAGTTGTTAGCTATCATTTTTGTAGCTACATGAAATAATAACGTTGCTAATATAAAACTGCCTTTCAATGCATTATGAATATCATATTTTAAGCTGTATAATCTGGATTTCTCTAAGGTGCCTTAAATTTGAAGCTATTCAGATCAACTATTAACCAACAAATGTACCTATATAACTTTCACTCAAAACACTTTAAAACACTTAAAACCACTCCGACATGTTTCGATCTTTTCAGATCATCATCTCGTCGTTCCTTGCTAAAGTTATTACATATTCACGATTTACTTCGTTTTTGTAAACAAGCTGTTGTGGCAGCATATCATATGCTAGGCATACGACGCACACTTAGCCAACTACACTCTCTACAACAGATTCCTACACAATATGATATGCTGCCACAACACCTTGTTTACATAAACGAAGTAAATCGTGAATATGTAATAACTTTAGCAAGGAACGACGAAACTCCCTGATGATAATCTGAAAAGATCGAAATATATCGGAGTGGTTTTAAGTGTTTTAAAGTGTTTTAAGTGAAAGTTATATAGGTGCATTTGTTGGTTAATAGTTGATGTGATTTTACGAAATGCACGGTGCAACGATGAGATTCTTATTCACATCAGTTTAACCCTTTAAACACCGAGTTAGATCCAATTTGCCATTCGCTGGCATTATTAGGAGCTCACCATATTCTCCACATTAGTAGGATAAGGGTTAATTATGTGCGTAACCGACAACGACACAAAGACATAGACGGAAATGATAATAATGGAAATGAGTCATAATATTATTATTTTTAATATACTAATAATATTAGCGCCTTCATTCCAATAGACTAATTAACAGGGTCCAGGATATTTTCTGATTTTCTCGAGTACTTCGGGTCTCTCTTCTCGGTATCATTCCACCGATGCTCCAATTCCTCCTTCGTTTTAGTAATTCTCTATTCCAAGCGTGTCAGAAAAGCTTACAGTCTCCATAACAGAGACCGTTTTACTTCCACTATTTACACCATGAGAACGTAAGCAGCATGCTCTTACAAACGGCAGTCATTATTTACTAACAGACACGGCGCCATAATAGAAGACATGAAAGTTTACCACCCTGAGAATTTTAAATCAATTGCACAGATACACCACCTCCTATATGAAGATGTAATAACTTAGGATGTACAATTCCAGCTGTAAATAAACTATCTTAATGTATCACAATATGCAGGATTATCAGCTGCAGTTCCCGACAGAGGGCAGCGAAGTCTAAAATAGGAAACAACTAAAAAAATATTATCTAAAACTGTGCTGATTTTAAAACTAATTTTATTTAATCACAATAAATACGTTATATTTAAAACCGTTGATTCTCTGGGCTTGATTAATGTGCGCCTTTAAAATAAAATTAACCACGCATGAGTTGGCGTTTCACTCGCTCGTGACTGAGGTTCGAATTTGATTTGTTCCCGAAACTGTGCCTTAATTTTATTTTAAATTTGAAAGTTAGGCAAATTCTAAATAACGAGTGATTCAAAACGTAAAGCACCACTATCAGGATGTTATACAATTCTAAGGCCTAAACACCATAACACAACAAACATTATGTCATCACCGACGCGCATTACGAAATGTTTATTATTTGTCATTTATTTAAGTATATTTACCTAATGTTCCTACACTAACTATTTAAAAAATAGGTCTAAGTATTCTTTTGGGCTAAAGTCTGAGATACTTAAACCCAAACTAATCGGGACATTCAGAAGATATTCAGAGGCTGGCAACCGACGGACAAAAATTCATTACAGTAAGATAAAAACAAAGAATTTGTGATGAATTAGAGTTCTAATGTTTATCTAGATGTCTGCCTAAGTTACAATCCCTGCAATAAATGATCTGAAAACAGGATGTGGAGGAGAATTAAAAGTCTCCACATTGAAGGCTCCAAGGAATGCTGATCTTTTTTCATACTGTAAGTAACGTTATAAACTGATATCTGTATTTAGTTTAAAGCCTTAAACTGAAATGTAAGAAATGACTGGGTTTATAAAGCAGGTTCACATTCGTACGAGTTAACCATGACGAATGTACTGATGCCGTTCTTATTTTTAGTTCCATAATATTCATCAGCCATTTCCTTTCCATGTCACAGAAGCACGCACATATGAAAACGATTTGAAGGATTTTCAGCACCTTTCCGCCGAACGTATTAACTGCTGGTGACCACACGTGGCAGCAACCCCGTAACATATTTAACTATTAACGATTTTTTGTCACCTGCTGAAAACAAATAAATAAGTAATGGCTGTCATATACACGTAGCCTGACTGAGTAGGAACTTATATCTGTATACTACTGTTATTATACAACACTCCTAGGTGAAAACCAATTTGCTCATTGCACGACATTTTTCAGGCAATTGCTTTTCTGTCATGTCGGATATAACTAACACCCTTCACAAAAGTAAGAGTAAAAAGTGTTGTACACTTAATCGGATGCGATGATGTATGCATCTATCTTTATCGATGCACCGTGCATTCTGCAGTGTATTTAATTATAAACACCAACAAATGCACTTATATATACATATATTATTTAAGAAATTTAAAGTTTACATTAAAACACTTAAAACGTTCCTACATGTTTCGACCATACGATCATCCTCAGGGATTATACATTGTTCCTAGCTAATGTTATATATTAAAACAATCAGTGATTTACTTCGTTATGTTAACTTTGGTGATGTGGCAGCATGGTGATGTGGCAGCATGCTGCCACATCACCAAAGTTAACATAAAGAAGTAAATCACTGATTGTTTTAATATATAACTTTAGCTAGGAACAATGTATAATCCCTGAGGATGATCGTATGGTCGAAACATATAGGAGCGTTTTAAGTGTTTTAATGTAATTTTTAAATTTCTTAAATAATATATATATAAGTGCTTTTGTTGGTGTGTGTAATTAAATAAAATGTGAACATTTATTTGAAAGCACAGAAGACCGCTAAGTGCTCTTACCATTGAAACACCGAACTAACATTATAATTATTTATAAATGAAGTTCGTGAGAGAGAGAGAGACTAATTTTTATTTTTATTTTTATTTTTATTTCTTCCCAAAGACTCCACTTCGGCTCTTGCTCCGATCCAGCTACCCGCTCAGTGTGTACTGGAGTCCATTAATACGGCATAAAGAGATCAGGGCGTGAAGCTGACTCTTCACCTCTCTTCTATCATTCTCCGAGGCTAAAAATTAGTGGAACTATACCTCCACTTTCAGAAATTCCTTCACGGTGTTCACAAGGAAATATTTAGCTTCCTCCACACTGAATATTAAGTCTTGCATATTTACTCTCTGAGATCACGGCCATAGGTTTTTACTAGTAGAAGTATTGCTATAAATACATAATTTTCCTTTGTTTATATTTCTGAAATATACGGCTTGATGATGGCTGCCTTGTTATAGCCGGGACAAGTAGCTATTTAGATTTACTATAATAAAGATGTGTGTGTTGACAGCTTGAATCCTTATAGATGTGTATTTTATGAACAGAAAGGTAATGACGCGGATTAAGATTCTCCAACAGAGAGACTAGTATGTTAATATTTTATAGGAATACGGCAGCGTCTAACCTGAGAATTGCGTCGAGGTGCGGGAAATAGTTAATAAAGGTTCTATTTAAGTTTATACTCTGCTTATATTGTTAACTTACGTTACAGGCGACTCATTGGTGGAAAATTAACGTTTTTATACTTCTTCGCTGAAATGCTCTGTTTGGATCTACGTGTTTCTCATATATGGCGACAGATGCTGTCAGAATTGTCAAGTTTTTGTACTAATTGCAGCAGTTCTAGCTAACAGAATTTCCAAAAAATAATTCCAGACTCACTAAAATTGTTTCCGATGGATCCTTAAACCTAAACATCCATCCAAAAAATGTAGACGCTTTCAAATCAACCAAATTACATCCGATGCAATGTATTTTATTTTCTTTCTCTGAACAACAACTTGTCATTTCGAGCGGCCTTACTCAGCCAAAATTAGGGCAACGTATTACAATAATATAAGCGTGCTTTGCTTCATGAAAAATCCTATACGTTAAGTTACTACTCAGTTTATAAATACCGTGCCTACCATGATGAGGTCATTTCCCAATCCTTGCACATTTATACTGCAATCAGTTCCTCAAAATTCGCTTCATTTGTTTACATTCTACAGCTCAAATTCTCCTTAATAAATCTCAGGCCAAATCAACATTACGTAGCTGTATATGAGAAAGAAAGTTCCATACATCTTTATAGGTTTGCTCTACTGTCTGTGAGTGATATATACGTATTTCGTATACTTGATATTTGGAATAGCAGAGAAATTTGAGTGATATACACGTATTTCGTATACTTGATATTTGGAATAGCAGAGAAATTAATTTTTTCCTAATGCTAATTATTATAATTTCTCCAAAATTCCGTAATGGAACCGAGAAAAATGGGATCAGAGAGGCCATTAACTCTTTGACGCCTAACGACGACTATAGTGGTCGTACCGTACCACTAACCTCTAAACGTTGCATTTTATATATTTATTCAACAAGTATAGGTACTGAATATTTTAAACATGGTATATACTCTCCGTTTTTTCCTCTTCAAAATGCAGTTTGTTTCATAAATCTAACGTATTTGATTCCTGTATTATTCACATTTTATATACAGAGTGTGCTAAAATTAAAAAAATAATTCCGGCGCCAAAAGGTTAATATTCTGTCAGGCATTAAGCCGCGTGCTTTCTTGAAATTTCATGCAAGCTCTTCAACGACTCTCCTAAACGTTGCTCCGTAGGCTCACATTCTATAATCTCATATAATTTTTTCCAGTCTTCATATATATTTTTTAAATTTAGTTTAGTACTTTTGTATGAATTGGGTAACCTGTTGAATTTTTTATAATTTCAGTATGTTTTCATTTGGTTGAAGATTTATTGGTTTTTTAGATCAGATCTCATGAGCTACATTTCTGGGATAACTCTTAATTAGATGGCTATTATTACTTTTCCAAAAATTAAGGGCAATTACCACTTGTTCCCTTTTTAAAGATATTTACAATTTAACAATCAGGAGGAGACTAGTACATTTCACGGGCTAGGCCAGTCACGTTTAACCTACATAGCTAATTTTTTTTACAAGAAAGTAGTTATTACTGTATAATTAAATATTAGTTTAAATTCCAATGGGTGCAGAAGCATATCTTGAATTCTGAAATTTTGAACATGTGGTATACCAAACAGAGCTTAAAATCTCGGAAACTGAATCTGTTTCCGTCCTTATGCGAAACGACTGGGAGAGCCCAAATCAATTTCATCTGAAACGGACAGCTCTACTTGATGGGTAAACTGGCCATAAAATCTATCAGTAACTGAGAAAATCTGTTTATAATGGACCCAAGGTAGTTGGTGTCATCTTACGTTTTTGCCAAAGTGTAGCATCAGATGCAGTTTCCGTAAATTCCTGATATTTTGAAATACTCTGTGATAAAGTACAGAAGCCAGGCTATGCTAAATACGACTTAGTTTATAGAAGAAAAAGGACCTCTAAAAGAAGAAGCCAATTCAATTCTGAATTTTATTTTAATCTGATAAACTGTTATGATAGTGATTTACAGAAATTAAATTGAATCTGTAACACAGGAGAAACGCGTAATTTTCGAAAATTGCGCTCTAGGATGTGAGTTTCAACGTACTGTGAAGAACTGCTTATTAGGTTTTCCGTTCAAATAGACAATTATTTTATAATATTTGATAATGTATTTTTACAGCATAAATTTCTCTATTAAACTAAAATTTTTCCTGTTTTACATAATGAGCTTAAAGAAGGAAAATTACTGTAAATATTTCGTTATAATCTCCTGGTTACTCCTGGTACAAGCATGGCTAGAGTCTGTCACTTAGTCTCTCCAGGTATGTGTTGTGTATGAAAGCGTACCCCAGCATCTGCTTTCCGTTAGGCATGCTTGCCGACATCTCTCACAAGGGAGAGAAGAAAGAAAAAGAAATTCAAGATGTCTGCGGCAGAGTCGCTGTCGCATCCTGGGGTATAAGAGAACACAGCAAACCGTCTGGGAATTACTCTCACTAAAACAACAGAGGTAAGTTTCATAAGGTAATTTACAAAGCAAACACATGTCTGAACATGCTTCGATTCGGTGCATGAAAGCCAACCCCTTGCATGTTATTGATTAGCAAGCTTCAGAAAACATCCTTATTTAAATACGTATTATTAATCTGAATGGTTCTAAATATATTCGCATTAAGTGACATACAGTGTAATTGTTAGTTCTCAATTAGCCGTGTTCACATATCAGTTATTTAGATTTCACCTACGCTCACATACTAATTTTGTAAAAATATCGTTACTAAGTTACCATAATATCTACTTTTACTAACACCAAAACACATGCATACATTTAATTCTTCACCTAGGTACATAATGTACAAAGAAAAACAAACTAGCAGATTGCAGTACATTACGGCCATAGAGGCATAGTGTATGTTGCTAGTAGGAACTGCCGATAGTTTCTTCATTAAACGGAGAGCTTATATATCAACGAAATTAAAAGTTTGAAGAATAAAAGGTCAACTTAATGTCACTTGCTATTTTATTTCACTTCTTATGTGCTCAACATGTTTCGGGCATTAATATATCCATCATCAGGAACTTGCGACTGTGCTGTTGAATTACCACATCGGTCGTTTTGTTCTTGGTTCGATGTGTGTTGTGGTTTCGGTTTGGTTGGGTTGGAGTGGTATCCGTGTTGCAGGCTGAAGCCTACAACACGGATACCACTCCAACCCAACCACACCGAAACTCCAACACGCATCGAACCAAGAACAAATCGACCAATGTGGTAATTCAACAGAATAGTCGCAAGCTCCTGTTGATGGATATATTAATGTCCGAAACGTGTCGAGCACATAAGAAGTGAAATAAAATAGCAAGTGACATCAAGTTGGTCTTTTATTCTTCAACTATCACAATGATGCACGGTCCAATAAACATAAGATTTAAAAATTTGCTTCATGGGTACGTCATAACATTTACTGCGAATTCCGTCCATTTTCAAGGAATACATTTCTCGCATCTTTTGAAGCATTTTCCTCTCTCGTCTTTACGAAGTTACGCGAAACTTGTTAAATAACATAGGTGCCGGTTAACAGTTTCAGTGTCTTCATATTATCAACTGACAGCTCAAAATATTCACGAGAATTGACTGCATCATCTGCCGCCTATTTAGCAATATGAAATTCAGCGTCCACTCCATCTACTGAATGCCGTAGGATCAAATTCGAATATTTTGCAAACACACACAAAAACACACGGTGTATTTATGTGTTTCATGCGATTCTCGCTATAAACATCAAATCTTCCTCTACGTAACACTAACATATTAGTTTTTATAACTGACGTGGACTGGATTCTACATGAGGTTCGAATTAAATTTTTATATGTAACTCAGATGAATTTCCCTTAAGAATGTTAAAGTTGCTCAGTAGAATGTCCTGTTTTCCTTAAGATTACAGAGAAGCAACGTCGAAGTAAGTGTAGGCTCCTTACTGAAAAAAATGGAACGGTCAGTATTATTCCCTGCAATTAATTTTCTTACGACGTGAGAAGAGTTAAATTTCTATATAGAAAATTTGGGGTTTTAAGATTACGAAAAATGTTATACCCATATACTTCATTTACACAGGGTTTTGAATAAGGTATATTA
>Ga0123355_10006638_pt1 | contig 17182 bp, 19 predicted proteins | sample TergutEmb28metaG_3_FD_89872 | JGI IMG/M metagenome (GOLD analysis project Ga0123355, IMG submission 89872) | Embiratermes neotenicus P1 segment gut microbial communities from Petit-Saut dam, French Guiana - Emb289 P1 | ecosystem: Host-associated > Arthropoda: Insects > Digestive system > Gut ...
CACACCGAAACGCCAACACACATCGAAACAAGAACAGATAACCAATGTTGTCATATAATAGAAAAGTCGCAGGCTCCTGATGATGGAGGTATTAATGTCCGAAACATATTGAGCATAGAAGAAGTGAAATAAAACCTAATAAATTGTGACATCAAGTTGGTCTCTTGTTCTTCAACAGATGACAGTATTTTCTTCTCATAGAAAGAAGACGCAGAGCAGTTAGCGATAACCCTGTTGTTGCCCCAAAACTATATGAAAAGATCCCGCCGTGCGCTTTACACCACGACTAAAGCTGTGACCTTCAAAGCACGTCGCACAAAAACGTGTAGACACTGTTAAATTGGCAGGTGTTTCAGGAATTCATGGTTCTCGTATTCCAAAAGCGCATCAGTTTCGATAAACTCACAAGTATCCTTCCGCGCATAGTGCTAGCCAGTTTCGGCCAAGTGTTCCAGTAGGCTACTTACCATCTGATGCCCCAACTTGCGACTGACAGTGGCTGCTTAGAACCCTGCTTGTCTCAATTATTTCCTCCATTGTTAATTCCTGAAAAGTTGTAATTCAATACGGTTACTGTCTTATTAAACTGGTGTCAGCATGAAAATAGTACAACGTGTATCAAGAACCGACAAAGTACACTTAATTCCACTGGTGTGTTAGTTCTTGATACACATCATACAAATAATGGACGGAATATGGAACGTATTAAAATGAAAATATTAATCAAAATATTGTGTACAGCTGACATCTTCTGGTGTTGCTTTCTAAAATGTTTATTAATATTTTAAAATTAGCGGATCGGTTTACGGACTGTATTATCGAGTGCTGTAAAATAGAAGTTCGTATGTCGTGCTTTTAGCATCGTGTTTCAAACATGCAAAAGCGTTGACCTTCAGAAAATCCAGAATTTTCTTATGACATCAACATTAGCAATTTCGATGTTTGTCTTATGTGTCAAAATATCAAAGTTTCAAATTTCAATTTTCAATATATCAAAACGAAACATGTAAATTAAACTTCGATGAAATTATATCCACGAACGTTTATATTTCTTTATAATCCTCTGAAATGTATGGAGGAACGTAAGTGCCAGGAGATTTTCTGTATTTAAAATACATGAAGGTTGAGCTCGCGTATTCCTGCGTTTGTCTGACATTTTGCCCGTAGTTTTACGTAACCCCAACATAATAACTATATAATCTATCTATATAATAACTACACTATTTGACCTAGAAAAGAAATTACGTATGGATTACTTACTGCTGGTGCATTCTGAATCAACGTTAAGATAATTGTAACTAATATGATGTTGTTAACCAGTTTATCCATGCTCCTTCGATGTATATATGGATATCAAGAAGACAAGATGAGAGTACTTGGGATGTCTGTCCTAACTTTTATACAGCTGATTGAAACTGCTGTGATTCAGCTGCAGCTACACTGACACACTATCAAGGACACTAAATTGCTACCGCGTAGGATTAGAACACAGACGTTAACATTTCTTAGCAACATTCATTATGTATTTGTCGAAGCGGAACTGAGATGACGTCATCTTCACGGTTGCTGATTTTTCTCCTGTGTTCAAAATGATAGTACGTTATTATTTAATATTTAAGGAACATAAGCAGAACTAATCAAAATGAAGATCGAGGTTCATTTACGATCAACCAGTGCTTGGTAGGCACCCAAACATTTCTGTAAACCTCTAACTGCAGCATAATTTCGCTGTCTGTACATTGCAGTCCAAGTCTCAAGGTCATTTCCTTATTGAAAGCAGGATATTATACATATTAGACTGAATATAAATACAGGAATTAACAGCTTGTCCTCTGTGTATATGAAGGAGACAAACCACATCACTAAACCATCTTCATCACTTCCGTCAATTTATCTTCAAGGAACCAAAGCACTTTCTTCAGACCTTTAACTTGGCAGCAAACTATGCAGTGTGTCATCAGACGACTTTGGAATAAATGTAAACACTTACTGCACAGTTGACGGTACAAATAGGACATTTCCCTGACAGCAACCCTATTAAAATAGGGCGCCGTTTATAAAAAGGCTGCGGTTTTTACAGGCCAGCAAACTGTAGCAAATGTTAAAGGAAACAGGCAGTGTACGTACAAACATAACTTTGAGGCGTGTTCGTGCAACCATTGTTGCCGTGGGAAAGCAATAAGTATCACATGTCCGGAGTGTGTGTTTGTAGCCTTAGGTGTCCAGCATCCAATGCGCATGCGTCATGTTGTCTTCTGTGACCTGCCCAGCTGTACAGCTTTTCTCTACGTTATTTCATAAACGGCTCGATTTCGAAAGAAAAAAAAAAATATTGTAAATCTTTTTTTTTTCTACAACTTTTGCATAAAACATTTTTCATTCTAAGAAGAACTGACCTAGATATGAAAAAATGCTATACTGGTCTTCATGTGAAGTACCCTTTATTCTTGTCCGATTTTAATGAAACTTTAAATTTCTGGACAGACTTTTAAAAAATATTCAAATGTAAAATTTAATGAAAATTCGTTTAATGGGAGCCGAGTTGTTTCATGCGGACAGACGGACAGACATGACGAAGGTAATAGTCGTTTTTCGCAATTTTGCGAACTCGCCTATAAATCAGTACAGCTCCACCACCCATCAGTGGTATTGCGACATGCAGACTAACGGCGGCAATTAGTTGTGACTTGTGGCGTTGGGAATTTCGAAAATTCATTTCGAAGCTTGGACATCGGTGCTCTCCACTTTTCGCATCCACTGCCCTGTGTTTGATGTGCAGTCTACATACGCAGTGTACGATGTGTGTACGTGGTGGCGAAGACAGTTTGGTAGAAGGCCCTTACTGGTTGCCGAGCCTCAGTTGCCATTGGATCCCTGTGTCAGTTACCACGTTATATCGATCAGTCACTCAGCCAACTAGCTCCAGATGTAGAGCTCTTCAAATGTGTTACAGAGGTTGAAAATTGGTCATGTAACTCTGTATTGTCATTTGTCCCTAAATGGTATCTATGTTCAAATAGGTCACAATTGCTTCCTGCCCCCTTTTCTCATTATCTCCTAACCCTATTCACACGTTAATCACATGTGACGGAAAGCAGCCTCTCTAAGTGCTACAGCATTTTGAAAAAACCTGCGAGCCGACCAATACTTGGTAGGATTTTTGTCAGTCCGTTGCCTCTTTCAATGTGCTACTGCCTTGTTCAGTACCGCAAGAGTATGACGTATTATATTGTTTTTATGTGTAGTGTATGTGTGTGTGTGTGTGTGTGTGTGTGTTTATTTTCCAGACCAGTAACCTAATAATTAGGCCTTATTCGTGAACATGTACTGAATATTTTTTCCATGGTATAATTGAATACAATTTGTGATACTTTACGAAAGACAATTAGTTCTTATTACTTTAATGGCCTCTTGTGCCTAGCGTAATCTTCGCTGCTCTTAGCCGTCATTTCTTCTCCTTCCGCAGCAGGTCTGCACCACTCACCATTCACCATTCAGCCTGTCAGATGTACCTACACATTACATACGAAACATTGACACTTCTGAGGTAGCAACATGCAGCTGCAGTGATTTATTGTATGTAAGGCTGTACCCTTCAGGAACCCCAAAAAGTACACGATATACTGCATCTTGTTACAGTCCACGATTTTTATTTTATTTGTTACTGTTATCCTACTAATAAAGTTATTGTCTGTAAATTATTCATTACCATAATAATGTTACTATTTTTGACTGATACACTGGTTATGACTGATCCCAGTGGCCGCGCTGTCTAAGGCGCGGAACTGCGGCTGATCGCTTGCTGGAATTGTGGGTTCGAATCCCGCCGGGGCATTGATGTCTGTCTCTTGTGAGTGTTGTGTTTTGTCAGGTAGAGGTCTCGGCGTGGGACTGATCACTTGTCCAGAGGAGACCTACGGAATGTGGCGTATCTGAGTGTGATCGTGAAACATCGATAATAGAAGAGACCCTGGCCCATTAGGGGCTGTTGTACTGTACCATGGGAAAGAAAACTGTTCGTGTCTTCGATAAATTTTACATTTTGCATTCCGTGCATTATGACACAGTTGTTACACTGTAAACCAATTGTGTACATTTGTGGGTCTGCCTTATAAAAATTGTGTCTTCTTGAACTATTTTTTAAACCTTCCTTAGGCCCCTCGTTTAACTCCTAGGAGCACCTTTTCTTTTAAACTCGCCTGTTACATCTCAGTTAGACATCTATTAGACATAAAGTTAATTGCTTTTCTTTAGGACTGTACGTCACCTGCTGCAGTGCTTTGACAACTCCCTAGTAACCTTACCAACAACAACAACAACAACAACACTGACTTAACTGCAACGATAGAAGAAAGAGAAAGGCGTAGGAATTTTGTATGGGTTCCGTTTAGAAATTTTACGAGAATTTTTGGGATACACAAACATTTACAAAGTCGTACCGAGATTACAAGCAGCACAGCTTCAACTGGAATAATAATTATAAGTTTAACCGCGGCTAAACCAGTAAGAGCCGGAATATCTCAGTATGGTGAGTGGACTAGGGGCTAGATGAAGCGAGTTTCTACTTCCGGCAGGGTAACAGATTTTTTTCTTCTTCCAGAACTCCAGACCGCTTCTCGTGCCCACCCATCATCAAATTTCATCAGTCTGGTTTGGAGGGTCGTTGAGTTGAGACGTGTGTGTTTTGAGCTCCTGAGTAAGGATAGAAAATGGGTTGCTACCTGGAGGACTACCGCGCGAGGGTTGGTGCCTGGGCTGGGAGATTCTCGTGGCGTGACGTGTCTAGGCCTGGTGACGCTAACGGAACGTCTGGTGACTGCTTGGGTTTGACGGTGCTAAGATCCATGGTTTTAGCGGTGTCACTAGTAATTGGCGGAGTCGAGCACAACCCTGGTCCTGTTGTGGAAGTGGAGAACACCGTGCAACTCTTATGTACTGGGTGCGGTAGGAATCTGAAGTCAGGAATACAATGTGAACTTGTGGATGATGGTATCATTTCAGTTGTGGAAGCGTGAAGGCTCAAGCGGCTGAGAGAGAGAATTGGAACTGTGATACGTGTAGGGCGGAAAAGGTGAGAATGCTACAAGAGGAACTGCAAAACGCGCTGAGACAAATTGATGAACTGAAGGCTAGAAACAGGGAGCTTGAGGCAAAGTTACCAATGGCGGGAAATGGGGAGAGAGATACAATGCCTAAAAAGCAAAAGGTTACAAAGTGTATGGAAGTCGGTGAATCAATAGTGTGCAAAGTCGGAGCAGAACGTGCAGATATGAAGGTGGAGTGCTGTCCGGGGATAAAAATGGAACAGCTACACAGAGTGATGGAAAAGGGGGATCTAGTTAGTCCAGAAACGGTTATTATTCACGTGGGTACTAATGACTTGAGAACAACGAGAAATCTACCGAACTGCAGACTTGTCCTGAGTGGAGTAGAGATGTGTCATGGCGGCGTATTGCGGCACTTAATGATAGATTCGACTGGGTAGCCAACGCCTTGGGACTTACCTTAGTTGATCCGAAGAGCTGGATAGAGGACGGGGACTTCGCTAGAGATGGATTGCATCTGAATGGAAGAGGAAATCGACGACTTGGACAACTATATGCTAGAGTTAGTGGACTTGATGTTGGAGGATCGACAGAGAGTAACAGAAACTAAACAAGGAGCAGTTACTACTGCAGACTTGTCACAGCAAGAACCCTATGTGGAGGTCGTATATTTAATGCCTTCTGTTGCTTCTTCAGATGAGGAGAGATTGGCTACAGACATCTCAACGGTTGGATTGCAAACCAAGAGACTCTTTGGAGTGCAGTGGAAAAGGCTTATTAGAGAAAGGAAGATGAGGGAGGGGACCTGGACGGAAAAGAAACCTCAAAGAAAAACTCCCTCGTCTCAGAATAATGATGTGGCGGGGAGTAGTGGGGGTGTGAAAAGACCTCACTCAGACTCGAGCACACCATCATTGGAAAAACAGCAACCAAAAAAACCAGGAACAATCAAGTGCAGACTGGATCGTATAAGGAAGCTGTTGTTGGCATCAAGATGACGATTATTCACAGACGCGATCCTGATGTTAAACTGGACCAGACTCAGGCCGAGATGATTCAGGTAAAACTTTTGACTGCTGTGGATACGAACCCCCTGGGGGAGACTCCGCCGCAATTCTTTTAAATTTGCACATGGAGTATTCTGGATCACGTGTGCAAATGAACTATCTAAGGACTGGTTAATGTGGAAAATTAGTGGAATTAGGGAATTGTGGGAAGGCGCGGACCTGGCTGTGGTTCACTCCGAAAACCTTCCAAAGAGACCCAGGGTGTTTGTTCTCATTCCTGATACTTCTGACGTTACCACTGTCATTACAAGTCTCAGGATTCAGAATCCTGAGTTAAACACGACAGATTGTTCAGTTATGAGTCGTAAGATCGTTGAGAAGCAGTAGATGCTGACCTTCTCTATTGACACCGACTCTTTTAAACCCCTGACTCAATCTAATTTCAAGTTCTTCTGGGGATTGGGGAGAGTTATTGTTCTGAGCCTGAAGGACGAAAAGAGAAAGACAGAAGCTGAGAGTACTGAAAGTAAACCTCCACCACAGTAAGGCGGCCTCGGCTGCCCTCTGTGTTGCTATGAGAAATTGTGACGTTGCCCTCATACAGGAAACTTGGACCTATAAGGGGGAAATCAAACTACTAAAAGAGGTAGGTGGAGAACTAATTTATAGTAGATCCATTCAGCACCCTAGGACATGCATTTTAGTCAAGAAAGGCTTCCGGATACTGTCTTTGATGCATCACTGTTCTAGGGACCTCACGGCAGTGAAAATTAAAACGTCAAGTGGCGGGGGAGACGAGGGAGATTATTCTTGGATCGGCTTACCTTCCATATGATGACGCTGAACCTCCACCTCCCGGGGAGTTGGAGAGGCTGGTGACAGGTTGTAGGACTAAAGGAACCCACCTTATCGTCGGTTGTGATGCAAATTCATATCACACCTTCTGGGGAAGTTCGAATATCAACAACAGTGGTGAGTCCCTGTTAAATTATATTATGGCTAACGGACTGGACGTAACGAATAGAGGTAATACACCTACCTTTGTTACATCTAACAGGCAGGAAGTTATTGATATTACGATTGCCACTCTCTACGCTGGCAACTTTATAAAAGACTGGCATTTAACTGAGGAGGTAAGTTGTTCAGGCCACAGATACATACGATTTACTGTTACGGGTATCGACCGTTCAGTTGAAGTTTATCGCAATCCACGTAGGACCGACTGGGAGTCTTTTAGAACTGACCTGTTGGGCTGTTTGTAGAATATGACAGATAAAATATCTGATTTTACAGATTATGAGACTGCTGCTAACAAGTTTCAGGATGCTGTTGTTTTTGCTTTTAATGAAAATTGTCCCCTCGCCGTGAGGAGGAACAACAGGAATATATCCTGGTAGAATGCGGAGAGAAGGAAGAAAGTTCGCAGATTATTTAACGCTGCAAAGAGGTCAAAGAACTGGACTGACTATAAAAGTTCTTTAACAGATTATAATAAGGCACTCCGACAGGCCAAGAAAGAATCGTGGAGAAGACACTGAGGAGATAGAAAAGGCTCCAGAATGTGCCAGACTCCATAGGATTCTTTCAAAGGATGAGCGGAGTGCAGTAAGCTTCAACCAGTTTGAAAATGGAGATTATATCATAACAGAGAAAGGGACCCTGGAAGAGTTACTCCGGGTCCACTTCCCTGGTTCAGAAATAATCTTGGAAACTTTTGGAGGATGGGATGGTCTTGAACCAGAGTTTCCGAAATGGAAAGGATACAGGGAAGACTGGACATCATCCAAAAGGGTCATAAGTTATGATAAATTGAAATGGGCTGTATTCTCATTTCAATCCTATAAATCTCCAGGCATTGGTGGAATAATGACCATCATGCTACAGGAGGGTCTTGAACTGCTCGCGAACCGACTTTTGTTGCTACTAAGAACCAGTATGGCCTTAGGATATATTCCCATTAGTTGGCGGCACATCAGGGTGGTTTTTGTATCCAAACCTGGGAGACCATTGTCCCAGGCAAACTCCCTGAGGCCTATCAGTCTCATGTCATTTATACTCAAAACGCTTGAGAAATTACTTGGCAGACATATCAGGGACGGTGTTCTGGCGGAAAGACCACTTCATCAGAATCAGTTTGCCTACAGGACAGGTATGTCTACTGAAACAGCTTTCTTCCAGGTTGTTCATAGACTGGAAAAGTCCTTGAATCATAGAGACATTGCGCTGGGCGCCTTCCTGAATACTGAAGGGGCGTTCGACAATATCTCTTTTAATGCAATAATTACGGCTGCCAGAGAGGGTGGACTTGAGGAAACCTGTTGCAGGTGGATCACGTCCATGCTTGAAAGCAGACTTGTACTTACCTCCCTTATGGGTAGCAGTTTGACTGCTAAAGTCGTAGGTGGATGCCCGCGGGGATGAGTTTTGTGGAACCTAGTTGTTGATAGGCTTTTGACTATTAAAAATTACCTAGGCTTTAGTATATTCGGCTATGCTGACGATATTGTTATCATAGTCCAAGGTAAATGTGCACACACTGTCAGGGAGATTATGCAAGAGGCCCTGAATGTGGTAGTTAAATGGGCTGTTAAAGAGGATCTAAATAATAGCCCTCACGAAACAGCCATAGTCCCATTTACCAGTAGAAGGAAACAGAGGGCTTATGACCTCTCTTACGCTATGGAAAGGAACTTAAATGCTGGACGAGGTTAAGTACCTGGGAGTGACTTTAGACTCCAAACTCAACTGGAACTAGCATCTGCAGAAAATAGTTAGAAAAGCGCAAACCACCTTTGTGGTAGTTAGATGCATATGTGGCCAAAAATGGGGCCTTAGGCCTAATATTGTGCATTGGCTCTATACTAAGGTAATTAGACCATCCATACTTCATGGTTCCCTGGTGTTATGGTCCAAGGTTATGCAGAAAACCACCAAGACTCAATAAGGCAGGATTCAAAGAATGGCCTGTCTAGCTATTACGGGGGCTGTGAAATCGACCCCTACTGCAGCAATGGAGATGCTTTTGAATCTGACTCCGTTGCATCTGGTGATCATGGCGGAGGCGAGGATGGCGCTCTATGGACTGCACATACTTAAGCAACCAGACGATCCTAAAACAGAATCAGAGTTGCCATCTATCTGGAAAAATGTGAGTGACCCTATTTTGGAAATGCGGTCGGACTACACCATTCCAGTTTATTATTATTCCAAAATCTGCATTGTCGTTATGTACTGGAATTATTTGAATAACAAAGACCCAGTGTTCCCTGAGGGTGCTCTAATGTGGTTCACTGATGGCTCTAGGGCTGACTCAGGGACATTTTTGGCTTAAGACCAAATAGAAGCTTTAGCTTCCCGCTGAATACATTTGCCACAGTTTTTCAAATCGAAATTTATGCCATTCTGCAGTGTGCATGCGAAAATATAAGAAGGGCCTGTAAGAAAAAGCGGATTCTTATCTTTCCTGATAGCCAGGTTGCACTTAAGGCACTTAGTAAGCCGAAAGTGACTTCAGGACTAGTTGCAGAATGCCTGGATGCTCTCTCGGCGCTGGCTAGCCTGAATGAGGTTACCTTCGCCTGGATGCCGGGGCACCGTTGCATTTCTGGCAATAAGGAAGCTGATAAGCTTGCTAGACAAGCGTCAGCTATGCCGTTACTCGGTCCAGAGCCGGCTCTTGGAATACCTAAGTGTTCGGCAAGAGAAGCAATTAAGAAGTGGACTGAGGTTCAACATTATAACGCCTGGAGAGATTTGCCAGGCCACAGACATGGCAAGTTTTTTAGACCATGTAAGGAAAGAGCTGATGACCTGCTTAATTTAAGTAGGCATCAAATAAAAATGGTAGCTGCGATTTTTACAGGACATGCTCCCGTAAGGGGCACCTGTACATTATGGGCCTTTTGGATGGGGATCCAACTTGCGGATTCTGCAAGACGGAGACTGAAACAGTGCAGCATATTATTTGCTGCTGCGAGGCGTTGGCTCATCAGCGGTATAATTTATTTGGGAAGCTGATTGCCGAACCAAGAGACATAAGCACAGCTTCAGTAAGGGACCTTTGCCTCCTCATACGAGGAATAGGGTTATTGAATCTGTACTGAATGGATACACCACAGCCTAAGGCTGTGGTGTATCCGGAGCGTAAGCTAACGGGCCCTAAGAAGAAGAGGAAGATGATGAAGAAGAAGAAGAAGGAGGAGGAGGAGGAGGAGGAGGAGGAAGAGGAGGAGGAGGAGGAGAAGCCACATAACCTCCAATTTGTTTTAACAAATGCAATTTTTTTTAGTTAATGTTGTTTTGTGACTTGTTGGGTTTTTTAATTAACATTTTAAGCGTCTGTACGAATAGTCGTATGTATTACAACTCTGAGAACATGCAATAAAGTGCTGTATTACTTCATAACAGAAGAACAATCACGAAGTGCAAAATCGTATTACAAAGATAAATTTGCATTTTTTTTGTTTGTTTTACTGAAAGAAATTATTGGCAGGGAAGTATGTTTGTTAGATGCTCATCGTACGATATGTTTCTCTACAGCCCGTGCTTCGATTCTCCGCCGTCTTTTAGGATCTGGACTGTCCATTCAAGGGAAGAAGAAATTCTGTAACAGAAAAAATTATGCCGTTATGAGACGCAAATTTTGAGGCTTATTTTCTAAATAATATAATCAAAAATCGTATTTATCTAAATATGTTACAATTAACTATACGTTGCTGCAACTGGAAATATAATTCACATTATGTAGGCCAATATACGTGCTTACGTAAAAGTGTAGACGGTTACAATGTAGGTGTATAATTATACGTCTCTGCTAAAGTGTACGTCGACAGGTAAACATATTTCAAGTACTCGGTCAATCAGTCAATCAATCATTCAGTCTGTCAGTCAGTAGATCTAACAGAATCAGGTAGCTGATTAGGTAGTTGGACGGTAGGGCTTCAACTTTGATTGGTTACCGAATGAGTTACATGATTAAGGGGTTGCGTATAGTGACCACGCCGTCTATGCCAAGGGTCTGCGGCCCCTCGCTTCCTGGGATTGCGGGTTCGAATCCTGCCGGAGGCATGGTTGTCTGTCCCCTGCGATTGTTGTGTGTTGTCAGGTAAATGTCTCTGCGTGGGACTGATCACTCGTCCAGAGGAGTTCTACTGAATGTGGTGTGTCTGAGTGTGATCGTGAAGCCTCGGTAATGAGGAGGCCCTGTCCCACTATGGGCTGTAGAACCATGAAAAAAGGGATTGTGTATATAATTGATGAAAAGGCTGGTTATTTATTTTGACCCTGTAATCCGTTTGGTATGTCTTTACCTCCTTTGTTAACCACCAAATTAATTATGAATTGGTAAGTTAAGTAAACTGGAATATTTGTGCTCGTGTTGTAGCCACCTGGCCTACCAGCTAAATCACTAACATCCGTCACAAATGAGGCAAAATGTTACAATCACAAGCTGTTTCTTAAAGTGCGTGTATTCTTACGTTCTTCCTGGAAGTTTAAGACCAGTGACTTACCTTAGGATCTGTATCGTACCAGCACTTTGTTGTGACATAGGCCACTTCGCAGGCATCTTCAATTCCTGAAAGTAATGTACACAAGGTAACCATTTTGTATTGACATTTCAATATATCAGAATAACACATAAGTGCCCAATCCACAATGTACACCATTTTATTACCCGTAAGCATGTTGAGTTGTTTCAAAGTGTTAACGAGGCATACAAAATCTCACATAATTTAATACGCTGACTTCCATAGTAAATTGCAAGGCGTGTTAACAATTGATGAGACACTGTTTTATAGATGCATCGAATATCTTCACATAAACGGCGACTGAATGAAACCTCGCTCTGAATATACTAAAATATTATCAACATTGCCGTCACTAATGCCAGAAAAATCTGTGAGAAAATTATTATAAATTATTGAAATAAAGGTAAAGTTTTCCCGTTACAGGCCCGGTGTGGCCCAGATGGTGGGTAGAGGTATAGCTCTGCTCTTCCATGACCGCGGCACTAGAAGGGTGAGTGGTCAGCAGCACGCCGCGGCCGCATTTTACCCCCGGGGAAAGAGCCGGTACCCATTTGACAGGAGGCTGGGTGGGCCCCAGGACCGGTCTGGACGGGAGGAAAATCTCGTCCCTACCGAGATTCGATCCCGGACCGCCCAGCCCGTAGTCAGTCGCTATACCGACTGAGCTACTCGGACCACATAAATTACTGAAGTATCATTAGCCATTATGATAGAGTGATAATGAGAGGAATGGGACCGTCAATCACAGTGACACTTTGCAGTGACGTAACGTAAATTATGCAAAATGTTTCGGGTTTAAATGAAAGCCATCATCGGATCATTTAATCATCGTGTATGTAAGGGACCTTTAAATGTCTGATGAGTTTTAGTTAAAGCCGAAACATGATGCTTCATACACACATACTTAAGTAAGTCCATGCGAAATATACTTGCAGACTTCCCCATCCTTCTCTAAATCACGAGTTTATTTTTCGAATTACTAAATTGCCCTGATGTAATTTAAGCTCGAATCCCTGTACAACGTTGTCAGGATGCCGCATGTAGCTGACTGTTCCACCTAGCCCTGTGTCATTAATGTCCGATTTCCAGAATGATGCTAATGCACATCCAACAGACTTACTGCTGTTTAACTCTGACGATATTTTCTTTCTCTCACAAGTTGTCGTATCGTTGTGTTGCTGTCGTCGGGCTCTTCGTCCCAAAAAAGTTAGCTCAAACGGTGATGTTCCTAACTTCTAATCGGGAGGTGTCCATTTCAATCTCAGCCGAGACGATGACTAGCCAGATAGATTTTTTAGGTTTTACTCAGTTCATCCGGAAAATTCCGGGATAATTTTCAATAGTCTTTATTGCTTTCCTTACCTTTTCATTTGCCTTTTTATTATCATCTAATTGTTCGGCTGTGGTTTGTCAGTATTATGGATGACGTCACGAAACAAGCTATAAAAGTCTCATTTATACTACAGTCTAACGGGCAGTCTTTATATTAATAATGCACGGTCACACGAACATCAAAATATTTTGGTATTAAGTTTGGGAAGAAATTTTTGTAGCTTCTTGCATTCGTGTAGGTCAGTGTGTACGGTGACGACAGCACGAATTGTAGGTTTATAATTATGCAGAAGAGTAATTCACGTTTTTCATAATTTCTCTTAATAATCGTGTAGCTTAGTGACCCATACATGTGCATCATGTCCGTCAATAGTTGCTCATTGTCTCAAATGTCGCTTTGCCGCAAACAGAGGAAAACATTTAAAGAATCTATAAATATTGCATGTTATTTACTTAAGAAAAATACATTACAAAATTTGGGGCAACAGTCCTTAAATACAAGCAAACTATGGGAAAGCATATAGAAATAAAATTTTGGTGGGTTTAACCTGGTTTTAACTCGGATTACAGTTCCAAAGAGCATTACAATTTTCTGCTCGGCTACGTGACTGTTGGAACACACTGTACAGCTCAGTGCTCCACATTCGCGCATCATTGCCACGCGCAGAAGCTCATAATGCGGCACATGTTTCACATAAAACCTGGAATCTACATGCAGTCGCTAAATTTGTAAATATTAGTATAAGAATAACTTCCCATAAAACATTCATATCTACTTAAATAATATGTTTGTTCCTTGTTGGTATTAATAATCAAACACGTGACTCCAGTGTTGTATCAATTATTGCCATCCAACTGGAATCTAAATAAATTCCTACGCTGCACGCATAATATTTTGTTTTACATTGTGCGACAGTTTGGCGAGAACTAAAACAACTTAACTCTCCAGCTATTAAGCAAATTTTCATGATTCTGTACCAAAGAGTTCGTAATGAATATACAATTTTTGTTAACTTAAATTTGTGTCTAAATACATACCATCCGACGCGGTCCTACACTTCTCCATCGAGTTAATCACGCTGTCTCTTGTTTCACCACTTAGCAGCATCTTGGCTTGTTGTATGGCAGCGTCCGGCTTGTACTTTCCGTTCTTTATCTGTCAGCAAAGGAATATAACATGTGACACGTTGCATTGGTTGTGCAGGTCATTGGGCGTCTTTGGCATATCCGCGAGCTTTATGGTAGTGAACGGGGGGACCGTGCAGGCCAAGGACGTGACCTGCACGGTCTTCCGATTTAACCCCTTGTGACTACTTCCTTTGGGGTTACGTGAAGGACAAAGTGTTTGTGCCACCACAACCCGTGAGCATACCTGATTTGAAGAACAGAATTACCGCTGCTATGGAGACCATCACACCTGACTTGCTCAGCAGAGTATGGCAGGAATTGGATTATCGCCTCGATGTGTGCCGTGTGACGAAGGGTGCATACATCGAACATTTGTGTCATGAACTTGTTGAGTTACTCTTCCATTTCTTCTAGTATTTATAATTCTGTTCACCATACTTGTGAATATAATCAACTTCAAAACCGCTGCAATCATTTTGATACACCCGGTACATGTTAACATTAGCAGAAGTCGCTGTTTCACATAACCTAACTTCTTCAGGTCATGTATTGAAATTTTTTGTATGCAGATACTCCAGAATAACTGAGTAAAGATGAAGCTGAATTGATGGTATAAACCTTTACAAAAACGTGTCCACTCAGTTATGTGATTAATTTCCAAAGCTATAACTACTAAAGGATTTCCATTAAGTTCCGTACCGTCTACTGTTTAGCCAATGTCTGTTCAGTGCAACCCCTGTTTAACACAATATCACACAACATTTCATTAGTTTTCTCAGAACCCAGTCGAGTGTAGTAATTTACGCTGTGCAATGTAACGCACATACACCACATCTTTTATGAGACTTCTTCCCCCCCCCCCCTCATGGGCATTAAATTTAACTAAATTCGAGACCAAATTTACAGAAACCTCAAAGTTTTATTTATTCACCAACCGATGCACTAGTGAGTTATCTTTAAAAACGATATTAAAATTGACATTAAAATTTACATTAAAACAGTCCCGACATGTTTCGGTGTTACAGTTACACCATCACCAGAGAGCGCATTAATTTGTGCTTACTAAAGTTACAGTTGTTAAAATAGTCAATTAAAATACATCGGTGTGTGGTTAATACGGTGGTGGTGTGGCTGCATATATTAGGTCCTTATTGGTGTCTATTATGTTGTACTGTTCGGCAGTAGACTACAGCCGAAGAGTGTCTCTATGTTGTACTGTTCGGCTGTAGACAGTCTACTGCCGAACAGTACAACATACAGACAATGTTCGGCAGTAGACATTCTACTGCCGAACAGTACAACATAGAGACACCAATGGGACCTAATATATGCAGCCACACCACCACCGTATTAACCACACACCGATGCATTTTAATTAACTATTTTAACAACTGTAACTTTAGTAAGCACAAATTAATGCGCTCTCTGGTGATGGTGTAACTGTAACACCGAAATATGCTGGGGCTGTTTTAATGTAAATTTTAATATTGTTTTAAGACAATTCACCAGTGCATAAGTTGGTGAAAAAATAAAACTTTGAAATTATCAAGATGCTGCACGGTACGAATTGAAAATTGCGGTAACTTGTTTGAGCTGCAAGTAATTTGTAGATTATTTTTAGCAGAAATGGCCCAAAATGGCCCAAAATGAATTCCATCTGACCACGTGTAGTCTGAATCCCTAGATAGCAAATTTATTCGACATTCTTAATCAATTTCGGAGAATACGCATACAAACAGGCTAACTCGAGGCTTTCGCCTAAACTACTGCTGTGCCGTGTACGACATTTCGCAGACATACTGTAGTAACTACGTTGTTTTGTTAAGAAACATTAGTTCTGAACCTTTCTTTTGAATAGTGTCACTTTTTAATGAAAAGAAATTACAAGTGAAAATTTTATTTCACACCATCACATTAGTCTAAAAATTATTATTATTATTATTATTATTATTATTATTATTATTTTGTAATTAATGTGTGGAATTTAGAAATTCTGTTTTGCATGCCATTCATAAGGGAAACAGGAAAACTAGTGTAATATTAACGCCTTAAGTAGAAATTAGAGATTTTAATCAAGTAGGTTCATTCGTGATTTCCTCAAGCAAATTGTTTTACAGTTCAACTCACCGTCTGCATCATTCCCATGACACACTTCGTGTAGCACTGCAACCAACAACATGATATTAGTACTGATGATTTATGACACGTTATCTGTTACACTTAAACTGTAGTCGTATGTAAGGTACAGAACCTCAGCTGGCCAACTCCTTCTTTGCCGACTCTTGTGCGGAATTCGTATTAAAATCTGTCGCTTTGAGCGTGTTATAGTTCACTTTTAGGAAAGGATTACATCTTAGATGAAGACTGTAATGGTAACAGATGGCCTTGTAGCTGTCTTTATGCGTTCAGTACCTCGGGGTGTCTGGTGCATGGATCATTGTACTGAGACAAGGTATGGATTTTGTCGAGCAGATTAGTTAGGTTAGGTTAGGTTAGATATAAACCAATGTTACTTGTTTCAGCTTGGTTGCCGTCAATGCTTCTGTCTTGAGAGGTTGTTTATAACTCTTAGAAAACGAAATTTTGTGTTCCATTTGTCAATTTCGATATGTATAATATATGTATATATATATATTATATATAGAGAGAGATAGAGAGAGGGAAAGCGAGCGAGAGAAAATTTCAGTGCGTAAATTCGAACAAATTTTCTTACCTTGTACAAAATAGTATATATAGATTTACACGCTTAAAACTGTAATGTTTTAAGCTTATGATTAGAGGAAAGTAAATACTGACCTTCAAAAGAAAAACTCTGCCAACCCCATAGAGCGGAAACTTGCTTGAGAAACTGATAGTCATTCGGCTGGTCAAGAAATTCTTCTCTTCTTATGAACGCTAAAATTCGGTATTGTTTTTACACGAATCTGCCACTGAAGCTGTTCTGAACCAGACGAACGTAACTTATATCCTCACACACTATTTCTTTACCTTCAGTATTAGCCTTAAAGGCTAGTACGTGCTGTAACAATACGTACTGTAACAATACGTACTGTAACAATACGTACTGTAACAATACGTACTGTAACAATACGTACTGTAACAATACGTACTGTAACAATACGTACTGTAACAATACGTACTG
>Ga0123355_10006640_pt1 | contig 17181 bp, 19 predicted proteins | sample TergutEmb28metaG_3_FD_89872 | JGI IMG/M metagenome (GOLD analysis project Ga0123355, IMG submission 89872) | Embiratermes neotenicus P1 segment gut microbial communities from Petit-Saut dam, French Guiana - Emb289 P1 | ecosystem: Host-associated > Arthropoda: Insects > Digestive system > Gut ...
CTTCTTGCGTCGAGACATTTCACCATCAGTGCCGGCGCCACGTTGCCCTCTCGGCGCGATGGACGCAATGCGCCGTGACTGCGTCGTTTTGGTTGCGTGAAAAGGAAGCGCCCTTGCGCAAATGCGCGCCCCCGGGCACTTACGGCAATTCCCAACGGGGGAGAGCGCGGCGTGTCCGGAACCCTCTATTACGGCGACAACTTGCATGTCCTGCGTGAGCAGGTGCGGGATGAGTCGGTTGATCTGATTTATCTGGACCCGCCGTTCAACAGCAGCACTAACTATAACGTGTTGTTCAAGGCGCCGACAGGCCAGCAGTCGCAGGCTCAGATCGAAGCTTTCGAGGATACGTGGCATTGGGGCAGCGAGGCGGAAGCGGCGTTCATGGACGTGCTGCGGAACCCTCGCTATGGCGATGCGGGGGCGATGCTGCAAGCGATGCGCAGTTTCCTGCGCGAAAACGACATGATGGCCTATCTTGCCATGATGGCAGCGCGGATGATCGAGTTGCGTCGCGTGTTGAAGCCGACCGGCAGTCTGTATCTGCACTGCGACCCGACAGCGAGTCACTATTTGAAGATTTTGTTGGACGCGGTGTTTGGTCCTAAGCAGTTCTCGATCCGAGATAAGCTGGAAGCGTCAGTCTGCGCACAGCGATGCCCGGCAAGGGCGGAAGCAGTACGGCAATATCCGCGATACATTGCTATTCTACACTAAAAGCAATGATTGGCAGTGGAATCAACTTTACACACCATACGATGAAGAATACCTTGCGGATTTCTACAAACATACGGAGCAGGGAACGGGTCGAAGGTATCGTCTCAGTGACATAACGGGACCGGGTGGCGCTGCCAAAGGGAACCCGTCATATGAGGTAATGGGTGTCACGCGATATTGGAGGTACTCCAAAATCAAGATGAATGAACTGATCGCAGCAGGGCGCATCATTCAAACAAAGTCGGGAACCGTACCCGCTGAGAAGCGGTATCTGGACGAAATGCCGCAGTCGCTCTTCAAAACGATTGGAGCGATATCCGACCCACATCACAGAGCGAAAGCCTTGGCTATCCGACGCAGAAGCCGCTCGCCCTACTTGAACGGGTCATCGAAGCCAGCAGCAACGAGGGAGATACCGTCCTCGATCCATTCTGCGGATGCGGAACCGCGGTTCATGCCGCCGAAAAGCTTGGCCGGACATGGATCGGCATAGACATAACACATCTTGCCATCAGCCTCATTGAGCGCCGGCTGCGTGACGCATTTCCCGGCGTCACGTTCGACGTTCACGGCACGCCGAAAGACCTGGATGGCGCACGCGATCTGGCAGAGCGGGACAAGTACCAATTTCAATGGTGGGCTGTGTCACTGGTCGATGCGGTGCCCTACGGGGGGAAGAAGCGAGGAGCCGACAGCGGCATTGATGGCTGGCGCTACATGGCATCCGGCCGCAACACCATCTCGCGTTGTATCATCAGCGTGAAAGGTGGCGAGAACGTCAGCGTGCAGATGATCCGCGATCTGCGCGGCGTAGTTGAACGTGAGAAGGCGGAGGCCGGCTTGTTTATCACGTTGGCCGAGCCTACCGCGCCGATGAAAGCGGGAGCGGCGAAGGCGGGACTCTTTAACAGTCCGTTCGGGAACAAACAGCACCCACGACTGCAAATCATGACGGTTGAAGCTCTGTTGAATGGCGCGAAACCTGATCTGCCGCCGCTGGCGATCGATGCAGGGTTCAGGACGGCGGAGAAAGAGGACAGGGCACCACAGCATCAGGGCGCATTGGATCTGCCGGTGAAAGTGCCGACCGCGGTTCGCACGAAAACCGGTAGGAGTGCGCCGACCCCGGAAAGCAGGACATGAGCGCATCGCCCCGTTGAACCGGATCGCCTGATGCGCTGATCGTCGCCCGGTTCGGCAAACCGAGAGTCGCGCCATGACGCGACCGAACTCCGATCAGCACCGCCTCTACGATCTCCGGGCCGAGTACTGGCGACGCATCTGCCGCCGTGAACTTGTCCCGTTCGCCGTGCACGCGCTGGCACCGAAAGGCGAGGCACCAGCCCGGCATCACCGCCGCATCTGCGCCGAGCTCGAAGCGGTGGCGCGTGGCGATGTGCTGCGCCTCATGGTGCTGGCACCACCGGCCTCGGCGAAGACAACCTATGTCAGCCGCCTGTTTCCGGCGTGGTACTTCGCCACTCGTGCCCATTCGAACATCATCGCCGCATCGCACACCGCCGAGCTCGCAGAGACGAATACGTCCAGCGCTACATCCGCGACAATACCGACGTGCTCGATTACGGGCTGCGGAATGACAACAAGGCGAACTGGGAGACGACGAACGATTGCCGCTACCGGGCGATCGGTGTCGGCGGGGCCATCACCGGCACGCGCGCCGATGTGGTGGTCATAGACGATCCGATCCGCGGGAGAGCAGAAGCGGAGAGCAGTAGCCGTATGTGTCGTGCGTGGGGCTGCCGTTTTTGCAGAGGTCAATTCCCTCGCGAATGTTGGGCGCACGCTACGTTACGATTACATTCCATACTTCTTCCATGGTTTTGTTTGCGGCGTCTTGCGTGCCGGTATCTCGTCGTCGAGGTCGGCACGCGGAGGCGGGGGAAGAGCTTTCGCGGGTAGCGGAATGTTGGTGACAACGAACAGATTCAGAATATCGTCACGGTCCATGAAGATGATCTGGTTGCGTTTGTTCGCATCCAGCTTGTTCCCGAGCCAGTTTCGGGCTTGCTTGGTGATCTCGCCGCCGGCAACGATGTAGGCATGATCCACCAAGACGCGCTTGCCAATCTCCGGGTCGAAAATCTCGTGGCCGAGCATCATAGAGACCTGATTGTAGATTTCGGCGACGTTGGCGATACTGACGCCCGACGCATCAATCTTGTCCTTCTTGGCCTGTATCCCGAAATACAGCACGTGCGCCGTCGGCAGCGTGTATTTCATCCAAAGATCTTTGCCGTATTCTAGTGCCTTATCCTTGTGGCCGGCGACGGTCACGCGATGGAACCCGAGTTGCCGGAAGAGTGGCAGCAACACGTCGCCGATCAGCTCGTCCTCGGAAACCTTACCAAGGTAGGCCGCGAGCTGCGCCCGCTTCTTCTGCTCAAGCACCGTGAAATGCCGGTGCGGGTTGGGTGACTGCTGAACGACGGTGTTGGAGCCGATATGGCGAAGATAGCACTGCCGGTCCTCGTCGTAGAAGGCTGCAAAGCCCTCACGGGCAAGTGCTGCATTTAGCTTTTCGAGCGCCCTTGTGCGGTCTGCGTCGTCGTCGACGGTTGCGTCCTCTTTGTTCATCAGCACGCGGATGACGCGGCAGAATGTGTCAGGCAGCGTGTGCGCGTCGGGATGTGGCTCCTGAAGGATTTCGACTAGACAACTATAGACCCATGAACTCCGGGTGCTGCCGTCGTGCATGTAATCGGAATCGCAGTCGGCAAAAAATTGCGTCAGGTAGCTGCTGCTCCTGTAACGGAAGGGCAGCGGCTTCCCGTCAACCTGATTGCCGCAGATCATATCGGCTAACTGCGAAAGGGTGCGACGCTTGAAATCCATCAGTAGCGCCTTTTATGGGACATTTCCCGTTGCCCGCCGTTGCTTGAATTTCTCAAACTGATCTCGGTAGGAGAACAGATAGTCGATGATGCCGAGAGTGAAGTCCAGAGCATCGCGGGCATCTTGCGCCGATGACATGACGCCAACGCCGTGTGCTGCCTCATTGCCGGTTAGTCACAACTGGTCCGACCATTCGTAAAGGCGCTTGTCGATCAAATCCTTTTCAAGCGTCTTCTTCAGCGAGGTATCCAGGTTGCGCTCTTTCACTCCGTGCGCGTCGCAAACCCCTTCGAGGGCCTTGCGGCACATGATCGCCGCCGCGGTATAGGCTCGCGCCCGGTAGCATTTAATGCCCTCGTCGGCGGCGGCGCGAATTTCCGGCGGTGCTTTCGCATTCTCCCGCAGATCGGGCTGCGGGTAGAGGACGGTTGGAGCGGAATCCCAGATATCGCCAGCCGTCATATTGCCAGTGTTCTCTTGTTCTGTAAGCAGCGGCGAGTGGCAAGCGATGACGGCGCGATGATCGACCTGACGCAATGCTTCCGTGCTGGCGATACCGAGCTAACGCATGAAGTGCCGGACGTCGAGCTAGTAGGCGCGGCGCGTCTGTCGGCTCTTTTGCTTGGTCAGCCAGACTTCTTCTTCAGGGATGGCGGCGAGTCGATCATGCCGGGAACGTAGCAGAAAGTCGGCACGTGATAAACTGGATTATCACGTGCAAATCGGAGGGTACCCGACGCCGGCATTTCGGTGGGGAGTGGCGACAACACGACTGACCAGAACCCCGGACTGCGGATTATCACGCCTGGCCCGCCAGTGGGCGGAAAGCAGCTGACGAGCCTGAGCCCACACGGCGCGGGATGATCAACGGGGAATGATGTCGATTTCGTATTCCCTCGCAAAATCACCGATCCGCTCCCGACCTGGCCCGGCGTCAATCGGGGCCACCACGCCGGTCGGGGTGATGTCGGCCTCGCTCACTCGGTCGCCAAACAGTACGCATGCAAAATCGCGATCATGCTGGTGGGACGTCCAGACCAGCCCATCGAGTGCTGGAAAGGACCGGTGTACTGCGGCAGCCCATAGAACGGTATCGCCGTAGCACGTCGCGTCCGTGTCGATCATCGACTGTCGCGTCTGACCGATACGCGCCAAATTCTGATGGAAGAAGGGGCCAAGGATCAGATCCCTGTTTGCCAGCAGGCGCCCATACCCGCACCCCGCAAGGTCGATTTCGAACACCTGTCGGCGCAGTGGCTTGGGGGGCAGATTTCGGAACACCGTCTCGAAGGCCGCCGATTCGTATGTCTCACCGACATAGAGCGTCGGAACACAGGTTCTGCCCGTCGCCGTCATAACATGGAGCGGGGCGAAACGTGTCGGTTCTCCCAGGCACGGATTGAACGCATTGGGTGGCCGGGCGAGCGCGCAGAACCGGTGAACCACCGTGCCCGCCGGCAACACGCACTGACCGAACTCGCCGAGCGTGGGTGGCGGAACCCCGGGTCCCGGCACAGTCAAAGAACGCGTTCGCCGACTTCATGCCGGGCCGCCTCGACCACGACGTCCGGACTTTCCGCCAGGACGTCGATCGGCCGCCGCCAACTGCCCACCCAGGCATTCGGCGACGTGAGCCAGAGTGCGATCTGCCAATTTGTCAGCTTGCGCTTCAGAAGTGGGAGGATCTCCGCGAGCCGCGGAACCGGTCGCCCCTCCCGAAGCTGGAAGAGAGGAAAACGTTCGCTGGCGCCATCGTTCACTGAGAAGATCCGGTTCGCCTTCACCCAGCTATGCGCCCGGGCGGACGGATTGGTCGCGTGGCTTCCGGTCAGCTTTGCCAATTCCGGTGCGGTGACGCTCTCGTGCTCGGCAAGAAAGGCCGCACGCATCTCGGCCCAGCGGCGGGCTTCGTGGGTCCGGTAGTCTGTTGATACCGCCGCGGCCGCAGGCACCTCGGGCCGGACGTCCGGAGAGGTGAGGAGTTGAAGTGCGCGCGATGTGCCGCCGCGCCGGACTGCTTCAGCTGCGGCCTGCAATACTTTTTCCATCCGCGGGTCGTCTCCGTGCCGAGCCTTCAGCACATACCAAACGCCGCGCGTGCCGCGCGCGGTCGGCGCGACATTGCGTGGCGTGACCCCCTTGGTGGTCCGCGGTCGTTGAGCTTTCTTCTCATCGGGCACGAGCGACACTCGCGCCGCTTCACGCCCGGCGAGCCGCTTGGCCAGCCTGTTCGCCGTTTCGCCGCTCAGGGCGATCTCGCCCCCGTCCCGCGCTGTCAAGCCGAATACTCCTATGATTGAGATAAATTATGTGATTGATACAGTTGACGTCAAGGTCAGCTTGTCGTCCGACTGTCGTGCTGCCGTCAAATTTGAGAAGGCAGTAGGCGGGCAGGGGTGGCGCAAGCCTTACACAGCGGGACGCGCACGGTCGGGCGGAGAGCCGATCATGAGAGCCGGCTCAAAGCCGCCGTGAGCCCGGTTCTGATCGTAGACCTGAAGAGGCAGGTCCGCTTTGGGCATCCAGACGCGGCCCACTTCGACCGCAGCTGAAACCGGCAGCGCAGGGAAGATCGATATGATGAGCAGCGGCTGTGGCGCTAACGCGAATACGCTGAGATGGCGGATTTCGCGCCTTGCGAGCCGATCCTTCACCTGGGCGCTGAAGCCCTCACGCAGGACCCGCCGCTGGACCGACCAATAATCCGCTTCCTGATCCGTGAACGGGCTGCCCAGCAGCTCGATGGTGATAGGACGTCCGCCCGCCGCGTGAGCGGTGGGGTTGGAAGGGGAAAACAGGCTTCGCGGGGAACCGAAACGAAACGAAATTGCCCGCCCTTCAGGGCAGTTTCGTCTGCGTTTTGGGCGGAATGTAGCGCGACAGCCAGCGTAGTGAGTCGTATTGCCTCACGCAGGAATGTTCCCGAAGAGTCGCCCTGATTGTCGGCGCACAGGCGGAAGCCTGTTTTGGGGGAGAGAAGGGCAACGCCCCTCGGCCCCCACTGAGCCGCGTCGGCGGCGATATGAGAGACCGTCGGGGATCGTCACTGTCCGTGTACCGGCAGGCCAGAAAGACCTTCATCCCGGTTGGCGGCGCAATCATCGGATCGCCAATGCCACCAACATCCGGCGCAGTGCGCCGCTGTCGACACACTCGCGATCGGCCTCGCGCTTATGGCCGGCCTTTCCTACCAGCCTAGCTCCGCTGCCGGCCGACGGACGTGGAAATCTCAGCGCACACTGTAACGGCCGCCATGGCCACCGGTCCTGACGCTGTGACCGCGTGGGCCACTCGGATGGCCGATAACGACCCCGTGCAGGCGCTCGCTGCATGCCAGGCCGTGCCCGGACAGTGAGTGAGTCGCGCCAGGCTATCTCCGGGCGCGGAGCCGGCGCACCCCATTTTGTTGGCGTCGAATAACTGACCGAAGAAGCCGTATCGGCGTAGCGACATGCCGTCAGCGCAATCCTGACCCGCTCGTTTCGTATGTTGTTTCGAATATTGCTGTAACCTCCGGGCAGGAGCAGGATCCGATTCAGCCACGGAGGAGCGCCGGGCTATGCTGCCTGAGTCGTCTGATGACCTGATTACAGTGCCCAGCGAGGGCGATGTCGCCCTTGCACGGGAGTCCAGTCGGCTGCTGGCGAACAGAACCTCCGACGATTCGTTCATTTTGTTTGATGGTGCCCAGGCCGGTGCCCGGCTACCCAGGCCCGCACTGGGCGTTCTCATCGAAACCCTCGGTCAGATCGCGCGCGGCAACGCCGTCGCCGTGACCGCGGTCGCCACCGAACTCACCACTCAGCAAGCTGCGGACATGCTGGGCGTCTCCCGTCCGCACCTGGTCAAGCTGCTGGAGCGAGGTGAGTTGCCGCATCGCAAAATAGGCACTCACCGCCGGGTTCTGGCCACGGACTTGTTTGCGTACCGGCAGCAGGTCGCCGTCCGTCAGCGCGAGGAACATCACATGCAGTTCGATACAGTCGAGGCAGCGATCCGAGCGATCGCCGAGGGCGAAATGGTGATCGTGGTGGACGACGACGACCGCGAGAATGAGGGCGACCTCGTGATGGCGGCCAGCAAGGCGAGCCAACAACAAATCGCGTTCATGATCCGCCATACCAGCGGTATCATCTGCGCACCATTGACCGGCGAACGCGCCCGGGCGCTGCGGCTCGACCCGATGGCGCGCGAAAACAATGCTCCGTTGGGAACGGCGTTCACCGTCTCGGTCGATTATCGTGAGGGGCTGACCACTGGCATAGCCGCGGAGGAGCGTGCCAACACGGTCCGCGCCCTGGCCAATGGCAACACAATAGCCGATGATTTTGTGCGTCCCGGCCACGTCTTTCCGATTATCGCGCGGGATGGCGGCGTTCTGGTACGTTCCGGACACACTGAGGCGGCGACCGATCTTGCACGCCTTGGAGGCTTGGCGCCCGTCGGGGTGATTGGCGAATTGATGAACGACGACGGGTCGGTGAAGCGGTTACCTGATCTCTTGGCGTTTGCCGCAGAGCACCGGCTGAAGATTATTTCAATTGCCGATCTGATTGGCTACCGGCGGCGGCGCGAGCAATTGGTGCGCCGGGTTGCTGAGCATACCGTCGCGACTGAGATCGGCCCAGCCCACGCCATCGCCTACGCAACGCAATTCGACCAGGTGCAACACCTGGCCCTCGTCTTCGGCGATATCACGGACGCCACAGCCCTCCCGGTGCGCATTCACCGTGAGGAGGTCATTTGGGACGTATTCGGCCGTCGTCCTGACGGCAGCAACCGGCTTGCGAAATCATTGGCCCGCATCAAGGAGGCTGGTCGCGGCGTGGTCGTCTACCTGCGTGATGGCCATCGCGGGTTGGACACTCAAAGCACAGCCCAAGCGGCCACTACGACCAATGACCAGCGGCGCACCACGCATTGGCGGGAGATTGGCATCGGCGCGCAGATTCTGCGTGACTTAGAGGTGTCGTCGATCCGGCTTATGACGGCTCACCACTTCGACTATGTTGGCCTGTCTGGCTTCGACATCCGCATAGTGGATACCGACATCATCGACTCCTGAGAGGTAACATCGAGATGAGCATCCAGCGGTGGTGACACGCAAGGCTCGATGCCGTTAACCGCGACGATGATGGCAATTGAGGCGCGAGACAACGTCACCGATTGAGCGACCCTCGCCCGGTTCGCGGCGCCGCCATGCGGTTGCGGCACCAACAGCTTGACCGCGGGATATGGGACGATCTCGCCGCCGACCTGGGCGTCTTCGTTCGGGCCGGCGCCAATGACCTTAACAAGGAAGCGTGCGGGTTCACTGAGATCAACAAATCGGTCTCGGCGCGCTTATCGTGACGGTCGGGCGCCGGAAAGGCCCGGCTGACACTGTGGGGTTGGCAGATGTTGTGAACGGTCTCTTGCACTCGGCGCGGGACTATCTCGCGGCAAGTGGCCTCAGCATTCTCATCGGCGACGGACGGCTGCCCGATCACGGATCGGAGAAGATCATCGAGGCCTACTCAGCCCTCGGTCACGGTTGTATGCGGGGTTGGCGAGGTACTGGTAGTCGAGGCTGACTGTTGGGGCTTTGCGCTCCGCATCCATGCAGAAATGTAACTGAACTACCAAACGGTCGAGCCAGGGGTGCGATATGCCGAATACCCACGTTCAACTTTTCGCGGCGCTGGGCCGCCTGGGCCTCGCCGTGCTCCTCGGCTCGGCCATCGGTTTTGAGCGCCAGTGGCATCAGAAGATGGCGGGGCTCAGGACCAATGCGCTGGTGGCGCTCGGTTCCTGTGGCTTCGTCGTGTTCTCGGCGATGGTCGGTGAGGGCGATCCGACGCGTGTCGCAGCGCAGGTCGTGACCGGCATCGGCTTTCTCGGCGCAGGGATCATCCTCCGCGAGGGCATCAACATCCACGGGCTCAACACCGCGGCAACGCTTTGGTGTTCTGGCATGGTGGGGACCTTCGCGGGAGGCGGTTTCTGGGCGCCGAGCCTCGCTGCCGCCGGATTCGTCGTCCTCACCAATCTCCTGCTGCGCCCTCTCGTGCGGCGTCTCAATAAGCGCGTGCCGATGTTCCCGGATGCCGAGACGCACTACACGGTCGAGATCACGTGCAAAGGCGTCGAGGAAGCACATACGCGCTCGCTGCTTCTCCATGCCCTCTCGCAAGCGGGTCTCGGCCTGCGCGGCATCGACAGCGAGGATATTCCCGACACTTCAAAAGTATCGGTCACGGCGCAAGCGGTCGCGAGCCAGCGCAGCGACGCCGCGTTGGAGCAGATCGTCGGTAGATTGAGCCTCGAGCCCCACGTCACGGCCGCGACGTGGCAGGTCGCCCGCGCCATTCCGGAGGAGTAGCGGCGGGAATCGCATCGGTGCGCTGTGCGCAACCAATTAGCAGCACTCAATCGCCGACGTCATAGAGGTTTCCGATATGCTAGCCGCTGTTCTGGTTCGGCACGTGCAGGCGTGGCAACCCTAGAACCATCACCGCCGTTCCGTCTTCGCATGGCGCAAAAACCCCGGGGTCGGCGGAGACGCCGGAAACCTCGTGGCGGCTATTGTCCTCGGGGTAGCCACACGATTTGCTTAGGATCGCAGATTATGGGGCGGCAGTTTGCGGGCCATATCCACAAGCACCTGTCCAGGTCTGCTCGGGTGCGGTCGCTTTTCGACCTCTACGAAACCGTGGCGCCTATACAAGGCGAGGTTCCGCTCCATTTGCTCGTTCGTATAAAGCCGGACTTCCTCCAATCCATGCTCGATAGCCTGGTTGTCTGCCAAATCGAGCAATTTTCCCCCGTAACCTTTACCTTGGGCCTCAGGTGCCACAGCAATGCTGTAAATAAGCAGGTGATCTGCATTTACTTCCAGGACAGCAACTCCAATCGGCCTGCCTTCGACTTCCAAAATCCAAACCTCGCCCTTTTTAATGCGCCACCTGTAATCCTCAGTGGCCGGTTTTGGGACCGTTCCGAGCACGGACATGTAAGCCGGAATGTACGCATCTGCGCTTATTCGCCCAACTACCTGGGTGTCGCGGAGATCGGCACGTCTACATACAGGCAAAGTCGCGTGCATATCGATTCCCACTTGATTTCAAGGGACAGGATCAGCCGGAAAACCGCACCATGACGCGCTCATCACGTCACGATGCGCGGATTGCACCGCCATCCGAGACTATATGGTGATTTCGCCACCCCGCTGATGCGAAGTTCATGATCCGCTCCAAGCCCCGAAGGCTTAGCGTACGATGTTGGACAGACCGTATGACCACCCCACTTGTCAGACAATCGGTTACAGCCTCCGTGCGAAGACACTACAGGGTTTTGCGCTTATAAACCGCGGTGCCTCCCCTGAATGGCTCCTTCCGCTCAATTGCGAAGCCTCTCCGCAGGTAGAAGTCCACGTTCCCGGTGAATGCCTCGTTCGTCACCAGCTTGATCTCCGTATGCCCGAGCGTCCTGCCGACACGCTCCGCATGCCCCAGCATGCGTTGGCCGAGGCCCTGTCCGTGATGCCTGGGGGAGACCGCAAGGTTCTCGACCCAGATGTGGTCGGGGTGGAGGATCGTCTCGATGAGGGCGATGAGCTCGCCGTCTTGTCGATGGCAGTAGCGACTGGCTTCTCCAAATCCACTGTGGTTGAGGCCTACGATCGGCTGGCGGCCGAGGCGGGTAAATTGCCTGTAGGTGAATCAGGTGCGTCCGAGGAGATCAGAACCCCTCGCCGTCCCCAGTGTGGATCGTGTTCGGAGGCATGGGCGCGTGAGCCAGCGTCCGCACGGCCTGTCTTCCAGTCAGGAAGACCGGTGTTGGCCGGTCGGGGCGCGCCGCGCCGGACATACGATCGCGTTCGATCCGCACGCCATTGTTCGCTTTGACACTCTTGAACCCAGGGCCGATGTCGACGCGCTCGGCACTGTCGGACCTGCCGGGCAGCGTGTAGGATTGGCGTACAGCAGAAGTTGCCTGGAAGACCTGCCTGCTCACATGGCATTGGAGTGTGCTATGGAAGAACTTGTCGCCGGATACTTGAAGTTCCGTCGCACAGCGTATCCAGAGCGAGCGGCCCTCTTTCATGCCCTCGCTCATTCCCAGACTCCGCGGGTGCTGTTCATCACCTGCTCGGATAGTCGAGTGGTACCCGACCTGCTCACACAGGAGGGACCAGGGAGCCTCTTCGTCGTGCGAAACGCTGGTAACATCGTACCGTCATACGGACCGGAACCGGGCGGGGTTTCAGCCTCGGTCGAATACGCAATCGCAGTCCTCGGTACCCAGGATGTAGTGATCTGCGGGCATTCGGATTGTGGAGCGATGGGTGCGATTGCGCGCCGTCACGACCTCAGTCATCTGCCCGCGGTTGCCCGCTGGCTGCAACACGCAGATGCCGCCAGGGCGACAAATGCCTTACGCCAATACAATTCGGTTCAGGAACGCATCGCTGATCTCATCCGCGAGAACGTCGTCGTGCAATTGGCAAACCTCCAAACACATCCCTCAATAGCGTTGGCCCGCAGCCAACAAAAATTGCGCATCCATGGTTGGGTTTACGACATCGAGAGCGGGCAGATCGACGCGCTGGATAGCGCGAGCGGGAAGTTTGTCGAGCTATCAGAACATCCCGACGTCGCTGCCCTCGCGGGCAGGCAGAATATCGCTTGAGACGCCGCAGCGATGCTCGTGGAACCTAGATTGTCGGTCTTCGGCCAAAAGAGGAACCACCGCCCATGTAGCGCGACGGTCTGGATGTGGTTCTACAACCGGGTTCAGACGATCCCTCGACGACATTGGTATTATCCTGCCCAGAACGGCAAGGTGAAGACAGGAAACGCACTAAGCGTCTATCGCAGATCACTTGCCTGCTGCATGATCTGCGGGCGGCGCGATTATAGCTACAGATAGCCCGCCACTCGAATCAACGCGAAGAGACCCGACATCAGAATTACAACTATCCCGGTAGCAATCACCAGCCGATCGGCGAGCACGCGACGCATGACCAACCCCCTCAAGCGAAGCTATATCGCTCGGAATGGTACCTCGACCGTGGCACTCCCAACCTGCCGAGTGCCGCTTCAATCGCGTCCATCATAACATTGGGACCACAGATGAAATACTCGTGGTCGTGATAAGATGGCGGCAGGTGGCGCTTAAGCAGATCGGCCGTGATGAAGCCGCGCTCGCCCACCCAGTCGGACGGAGGATTACTGAGCACGTGAACAACGGTCAGATCGAGCCTCTCCGTTAGCGTCTCCAACTCCTCCCGAAAGATAACGGATTCCCACTCCTTGCTGCCATAGAGCAGAAGTACCGGTCGCCTGTCGCCCTCATCAGCGAGCGTGCGAATCATGGACATCATCGGCGTAACACCGATACCGCCGGCAATCAAAACGAGCATGTCTGCAGCGTTGCCAGCGGTGAATGCACCGTACGGCCCGTCGAGGTAGACACGCTGGCCACGCTCCACCTTCCGAAGCGCGCTGGTAAAATCGCCCAAACTCCTGATCGACATCTCGACGCGGCCATCGGTAGTCGCAGCGCTGGAAGAGAATGAGAAAGGGTGCGCGGTAATTCTGAACGGGCTTGCCCAGACGGTCAGCCAGCCGAACTGCCCGGGACGGAAGCGAAAGCCGGGATGCTTGTCCGGCCGCATCACAAGTGTCAGCGTCTCGCCGCGCTCGGCGCGTACCTCTGTCACCTGGTATGGCCGACGCAACATGACCAGTGGTTTAACGATGCGTACATACAGCAACAGGCAGATCCAAAAGATCGTCAGACCGATCCATAAACCCCGCTTCCAGGGGTCGACCAGATAAAATCCTGATCCCACCATGTGCAGGATCCCCCCCGCGATAGCGACAACCGCGAGTCCGATATGGCTGAGATGCCAGGTCTCGTAGTTGATCTTCAATCTTACGCGCCATAGCGCGGTGATCACCAGTGCGATGAGCGCAATGATCGATAACATGGCAAACCACGCACTCCACGGCACCTCCCTGATGTTGGCCGGTGCAAGCGTTTCCGGCCGGCTGACGACCATAATGAGGGTGTGCGCGAGGACCAGACTGACCGCAACCAGTGAGAGCTGGCGATGGAAGTGGTAGATCACATCCTCGCCCCATGGCTCGGTGACATGACGGAAACGGGCGGTGAGACCGAACTGAAGGCCCATCATGGCGAGTCCCGAATAGCCGATCGCCGCGGCGAACTCGGTCCAGAAATCGCGGGCCGGCGGCCAAGACCCCGCTAGCAAGGCAAACAATGGGGCGAGAATGAACAGAAGATAGAGTATGATCCAGGCTGCGCCCCGCAGGGCAGGACGAAGATCCATTGGCTTGCTTCTCCAGCACAAACCAGGCGAGGCAGTCATGAACTCGCATCGCTCGCCTGGCATTACCGCGACATGTAGGGTAAGCCTCTTATCCCGGTTGCCTGCCTGGATGCTTAGGGCAGGAGCGCATTGGACGCTCGACTAGCTCTTTCAAAGTATGCAAGGAGTGCTGGCTGCATGCAAACAGGGTCAGTCAAAGGAGGAGCGTGACGTGCCATGTCCCATCCGCTGATCGCCTACTGCGGGCCCGCCCCAGTGCCGGCTGACATCTGGGCACGCTGGAATCTGGATCCGGTGCTGATCGTACTAATGATGCTTCTCACGCTGGCCGTCGCGCTCAGCCGATCGGCCGCCGCTCTGCGGGCTGGTGTCGCGGCCATTGGGCTCATGTGTGTCATCTTCATTTCACCGTTCTGCGCGCTGTCGTCGGCACTGTTCTCTGCCCGAGTGCTGCACCATGTCGTTCTGGTCAGCGCCGTGGCGCCGCTGCTGGCGATCGCCTTCCCGGCGCGGCGTCATTCCCTGCCGCTTGCGCCGCTCGTTGTGACCCATGCCGCAATTCTCTGGCTGTGGCACACGCCCGGCGCTTACGCCTGGGGTCTCGCCACGGTACCCGCGTACTGGGTGATGCAGATCTCGCTCCTCGGCAGTGCCTGGTTGATGTGGCGGGCGGTCCTCTCATCGGCCTCGCAGCCGGGCGCGGCGCTGATGGGGCTGGCGGCAACAATCGGGCAAATGGGATTGCTCGGCGCGTTGATCGTGTTCGCGCCGCTGCCGCTCTACGCCGTGCATTTCGACAGCACTTGGCCCTGGGGCCTCTCTCCGCTCATGGATCAGCAACTCGCCGGCCTGTTGATGTGGGTGCCGGCGATGCTTCCCTATCTCGGCGCCGGGCTCTGGCTCGCCTGGACAAACCTGCGACCGGCGGAAGCCCGATGACGATAAGCAATCGCTTGCGGACGCTGGTGACGCATTTGGCGAGGACGGCATTATCGATGTCTGACGCTGTTGCAATGAGTGACGTGATGAAGGTCGCCAATCTTGCGGTTGATTTGTGGTCGTGGGCAGCAGCTGGATCGCAAGATCCCGCCGAGGCGGGTGGATGGGCTCGGGGCTCAGGAGGCACAGCGACACCCTTATGCAGCCGACTGGGCGTGGCTGGTGGCGTGATCACGTGCATCCCGTGAGCACAAGCGGTGGCGCCAGCGTCAGGATCATGGTGACGAAGGCAGCGATCACACACCAGACGGCAACCGTGCGAACAAAATCCCCGGTCGCCGTCGCATCCAGGCTCTTGGACGCACCGGCCAGATGCCGCCACATTAATGCGGCCACCGCGAGATGTGCGATGAGGACAAGACCAAGCGCTACCCGGACCGGCCCGGAGGGCCAGCCAAATGCGCAGCCCAGGCCATGAATGGCGTAGAGCGCCAAAAGCGCGCTGGCCCAGACTGCGAACCCGGCCGCAAGCCAGCAGAGATACTGCGGTGGAACGGCACGCATGCTCATGGACGTCGCGTGAGGATCACGACGAGCGAGGGCAATGCCAGCACAAGGCCGAGCGCAATGGCGCCGGTGACGGCCGTGTAGTCGACCCAGAGCCGGGTGAGGCGCAGATCGAGTAGCCGCCGCGGCGAGAGACGGCCCGCGCGGAGCCGCATCGCGTTGCTGATGAGAAACAGGATGCCGACGCCCGCGTGCAGGACGACATAGCCGAGCAGTGCAGCGGCAGTTGCACCCAGCGCGTGCTCACTTGGACGCGGAACGATCCCGCTGATCAGCCAGACATCCATCGCGGCGGCGGCCACCAGTGCCATAAAAGCCAGGGCGAGCCAGGCGCGGGGAGAGGCGCCGGCGGACAGCGCGCGCAAAGATGCGTGCGCTGCAATGGCCGCGGCAATCAGCGCCGCCACAACGGCCACAGCAGACCCGACACTCGGCGCGAAGCCTTGCTCGGGCGGCCAGTTCGGCGCGGAGATCCAGAGGTAGAACGTGCCGAACAGCAGCGAGGTGAAACTCGTGGCATCAGCGACCAGCGTCATGATGAGCGCGAGCCAGGGCGGCGATTCGGCGACTTCCGTATGCACGGGCACGCTGACGCCCAGCCCCACGGGCAATGGCCCGTGATCGCGGGTCAGGCCGGCGTTCTGGCTCGCGCGCACGAACAGCCCGGCCGTCAGAAGCACCGCGGCGATCGTCAGCGCATAGAGATGGAACAGCATCGTCAGCACCGCCGCCGCCGTCGCAAGCGCCGTCCAGAGCGGCAGATAAGTCGAAGTCGGCAACACGATGAGCTGCTCCGGAACACCGGATGCCATGTGAACCCCAAGTGTTTCCGGCCAACCGTTGCGCGCAAAACCCAGATACCCCTCACCGCGGGCAAGCGCCTGCGCCAGACCGGGCCCGCCGGTCCGATCGGGCCCGCGATCGATGTGCGGGATCGAGGCAAAGTTGTACGGCGCGGGTGGTGTCGGCATGGCCCATTCAAGCGTTGCCGCACCCCACGGATCGCGCCTCGCGCGGCGGCCGTAGCGGAGTTGGGCCAAGAGGTCGATCGCCACCAGTGCGAAGCCGATCGTCATGATGAAGCCGCCGACCGAGGACAGCAGGTTCAGCCAGAGCCAGCCCTCTCCGCCCGGATAGGTGTAGATCCGCCGCGGCATGCCGCGCAGGCCCACCAGATGCATCGTGAAAAACGTCAGATTGAAGCCGATGAAGATCAGCCAGAAAGCGGGCACCGACAGCCGGTGTACCGCTGTCCGTCCGCTCAGCAGTGGCAGCCAGTAATAGAGCCCGGCCAGCAGCGGGAAGGCGACCGCACCGCCGGTGACATAGTGCAGGTGGGCGACCACGAAATAACTGTTATGTGCCTGCCAGTCGAACGGCACAATGGCGAGCATGACGCCCGTCAGCCCGCCGATGACGAATATGAAAAAGAAGCCGAACACATAGAGCATCGGTACATCCCACCGTGGCCTTCCATGCGACAGCGTGGCCAGCCACGCGAAGATCTGCACGGCTGTTGGCACCGCAACGATCGCCGAGCCGGCGGAGAAGAAGCCGAGAGCGAGATGCGGGATCCCCACGGTGAACATGTGGTGCACCCAGATGCCGAAGCTCAGGAAAGCGAGGGCGATGATGGCAACAACGATCGCGCGGTAGCCGACCAGCGGGCGGCCGGCGAAGACCGGGATGATGGTCGAGAGGATGCCCGCCATGGGCAGGAAGATAATGTACACATCCGGATGGCCGAACAGCCAGAACAGGTGTTGCCA